>Ga0123356_10001073_pt1 | contig 30274 bp, 19 predicted proteins | sample TergutEmb28metaG_2_FD_92546 | JGI IMG/M metagenome (GOLD analysis project Ga0123356, IMG submission 92546) | Embiratermes neotenicus P3 segment gut microbial communities from Petit-Saut dam, French Guiana - Emb289 P3 | ecosystem: Host-associated > Arthropoda: Insects > Digestive system > Gut ...
AGACCTCTCTACTGGATAAAACGCCTATAAATCAACTGCTTAATAAATCTGGCTACCAAAATGTCAAAGAACGTGATTGTATGTTATTGTTATTCAATTAGATTAAACGCGACACTACTGATTTTTGAATTTTAATTTTTATATAAACTACCCCGTCTCGCTTCGCGAGACACCCCTTCAAAATTTGAAGGGGATATTCTGTTCTTCCATCTTCTATGACTCCAAAGCCAGTATTGTGGGGCTTTTTTTATCGTTTTTTCTAATAATTGTACATATTTTTCAATGATTTCCCCGGAGGCAGTTTCTTTCGGGTTTTCTGCAATTAATTGTAATTCAATTTTATAAAACCCGGGTTTGAGTTTTATGACTTCGTAGTAAACGACCGGTAAATCGTACTTTTTGGCAAAATATTCTGTGCCGTAAATCATGCAGGATTCTTGGTTTAGAAACGTGGTCATGTAACTCTTTTTAAGGTCGTTCGGAGATTGATCACTCAGCATCATATAGGCGCAAAGTTTGTTTTGTTGGCTGTTCTGCTCAAAGCTATCTCTCACAGCATCAGCAAAAACAACTTCAGTGCCGAAACGGGTTCTTCTTTTATTGATCCATTGTTCAAAAACCTTGCTGGTGTTGGCTTTTCCTACGCCAATACCGTGATGCAGAAACATGTCGTTCAAGCGCAGCACCATCCACTCCCAATTGTTGTAATGGCTCGACATTAAGATTACACTTTTTCCCTGGCGGTAAAATTGATTTACAACTTCAGGATTTACGCATGTATATCGTTTGGCTATGTTTTTTTTGGAGACAGAAAGCATTTTTACCATTTCCGCACCAAGATCGGATAAGTGTTTTTGATACAATTTGTAAAGCGCCTGAATCTCTTTTTGAGATTTTTCCGGAAAAGAAAGTTTTAAATTTTCTAACGTAACAGATTTACGATATTTAATGATAAAAGTAGTAAATAAATAAAACGGGTAAAATAATACATACAGCACTGTCATAGGCAAATAAGAAATAAGCAGGAGCAAGAAAAGTGCAAAACGTAATCCCATTATGGCTCATTATTTAAAGAATCTTTTAAAGCGGCAACGCGTTGTTCAACGATTTCATCCACTTTGCCCATGATTTTTTCCGCATGTTTTTTGTGCGAAAAATAATATCTAACATTTTGCACCAGCGTTTCCTTCGTAATGCCGCGTGTTGCAAAAAGCGAGTCGTATTTTACTGAGGCATAATTTTTCGTATCATATCTCCATTGCTGCACATAGATTTCGCCCTCCAAAAAATAGCAATCGGCAATTAAAGTTGCTACCGAATCTATGGGAAGTAGCGGCGCAGGCTTGTTTTTTGTGAAACTACCACAGGCGCAAAAGCCCACTAAAAGCAAGAAAATCAACTTTAAAAAACTGATTTTGTTCATGGCACAAAAATAGGAAAAATAGATGATTTCTTCGACATTAAAAAATGTTATTTATTTTCGCGTCGAATTTTGAAAATTAAACGCATGGTCATTATGAATTATAAAGTTTTTCTACTGCTTGCTTTTTTATTGGCGCACCATTTCAACGCTATTTCACAAAATAAAATGATAGAAGAAAAAGTGTTGGCATTGACTACAATAGAGGCCCCATCTTTTACCATTCATTTTGAATACAATCAATTCGGATGGGTAACCTCCGAAACTCAAATAACAAGAGAAGATAGTTATTTGAGCTATAAATTTGAATATGAATATGATGAGTTCGGTAACATCACCTTGCTTAAGAAATATGACAGAAACTCCGGAGTTTGGAATTTCATACATTACGAAGAAAGTGAATATAATGATAATAATCAAATGGTTACAAAAAAAATCTATACCGACTATGGTGCAGGATTCAAGTGGGTAGAGCAACAACTTTTCACTTATCAAGATATATTTTTAGAAACCGCTATTTATCAAAACGTTAATTCAACCGGAAATGTTTTTAATAATACGAAACGCTTATATTCCTATAATAAAGAATTGCAACTTTTTCTCATTAAAGAATATGCCTGGATAAGCATAAACAACGATTGGATGCACATTGAAACCTTTGATTTTGAATATGATGACGTCAATAATATGTTGAATTATTCCAATGAATATTTAACAGGAGACGATTTTGTTAAACATTGGCGTTATGTTTTTACTTACAATGATGCTCATGAGGCCATTGAACGTTCCTTTTATTACGGTGCTTTTTCAGAGTGGAACACAAGACCTTCAAATAAATACTTTTATCATTTTGAAACCACTGAAGAAGATGAAACTATTTTGTTCCCCAATATTTATAAATTTGATGTGCTGAATTTCAATTGGTTTCAACCCGGAAAAAAGTTAATTCAGGCTGATTATTGGGTTGCCGATTGCAGCAACGTGCTCCATTTTGTAGAAACGGCGAATTATTTTTATAGACTTTTGACTATAGGAGTTGAGGTTAAAGATTATGATAAGGAGGGGGTGTTGGTTTTTCCGAATCCAATGCGGGATGAATTACGAATTAGGAATTACGAATTAGGAACCGCAGCCCCGTTAGGGGCAAGCTCAGCGAAGCTAATTACGAATATTGAAATTTTTGATATTCACGGCAGAAATGTAGGGGCGAACCTGCGTGTTCGCCCAAATACAGAAATAGAGTATAAAATTGATATTTCCCATTTGCCAACAGGAATCTATTTCATAAAAATAACCACCAAAACCAACACCCAAACCCAAAAAATAATCAAACTTTAAATTGAATATTGAATAAATATTGAACTTTAAATCTTAAATTTTTAAATCTTTAAATCATGAAATCATGAAAACCTCCCACCTCCTCTTCCTCCCCCTCATTCTATTCTTTTCCTGCCAAACGGAGATAGAGGTAAAAATTCCCGACTATTACAACAAACTCGTAGTAGAAGGCTATATTGAAAATGGCCAATATCCCATCGTTTCGTTATCGAGGAGTATTCCTTATTTTTCTACTATGACAATGAATTATTTGCGTGATTCTGTGATTATTACAGATGCTAAAGTTACAATTACCTCAAGTAAAGGAGAAACGCAGGAACTTATTTTCATGCCCTTTCTTCAAGCGCCTTTGTTTTTCGGCTATACGACCTGGGCGATGAAAGGAGAGCTAAACACCTCATACACACTTACGGTTGAATGGAACAACAAAACTTACACTTCAACAACCTCCATATTAAACACTTTCGACTTGGATAGTGTGGGTTTTGTGCCCACCTTTGGCAAAACAGCCATTGATTCGGTTGCCAATTTGCGTATTTGGATGACCGATGACGGTCAACCCGATAATTATTACCAATTTAAAGTAAAAATCCACAACGAAGATTTTCAGGATCGTTTGTGGATTACCACTATTCCCGCAGCCTTTGACAATTCGCCTTTTAAAGGAACCTCTTTTAATTATGAGATTATGCGAGGCGCACCTTCTACTATTTTTATGCCTGAAATGACCGAACGGGAGATGCGTCGTTACATGCGAATGAACTACAGAACAGGCGATACGGTGTATTTAAAATATGCGCGGTTGGATTACGGCGGTTTTCGCTTTTGGCTCAGCGCCAATGGGGAGCTTACTTTCGGGCAAAACCCGTTCATGTCGCCCACGCCTATCGTTTCCAATATTCAAAGCAGTACGGGCGAAAGATGTTTGGGTGTTTGGTGCGGTGCAGCAGCACAGGAATGGGTAGGGGTGTTAGATACCGCTACTGCCAAATCCTCCGGCGCCACGTTCCGTTTCAGATAGTTGCGCTACCTGATTCCAGGTAATTTTTTCATATTTGGCAATGATCATTTGTGCAATGCGATCGCCGTTTTGTACGGTAAACGGCTCGTTAGAAAGATTAATGAGAATCACTTTTACTTCGCCGCGGTAGTCGGCATCAATAGTTCCGGGAGAGTTTAAAACGGTAATGCCGTTTTTTATCGCCAACCCGCTTCTGGGGCGCACTTGGGCTTCGTAGCCTTCGGGCACCTCAATAAACAAGCCGGTGGGAATGAGCGCACGCTCCAGAGGCTGCAAGATTACGGATTCTGCTAAAAAGGCACGCAAATCCATGCCTGCCGAGTGCTCGGTGCTGTAAAACGGCAAGGGGTTATTCGATAGGTTTACAATATTGCATGGGGTCATATTCATAATAAAAATATTTTCGGCGAAAGTAAAAAATATTATTAAAATCTGTGCTTTTTGTGAACTCTGTGTCTCTATGTTGACTTTACAATAAAAAAAATATTATACCTTTGCCGCCTAATCCAATATATGAAACTATCTAACTACCAACAAACAAGCAGAAAAGTTACCCAAAACAGCAAAAAACAAAAAGTAGCTTCAAAAAAGGCAAAAAGTGCCTCAAAAAAGGGCAAAAATAGCAATGGCGTTTCTTTTTGGAAATTTTTGAAAAGTAAACGCATGGTGCAAGTATATGGCATTTTGTTGATGGCTTTCGCTGTGCTGCTCTGCATCTCTATGTTCTCCTCCTATTTCCATTTTCGCTCCGACGCATCGCATGTGGGAGCGGAAACCGTACCTGATAATGCAGCCGGAACAGTGGGCGCACACTTAGCTTACTATTTCATTTACTGGACTTTCGGGTTTTTCTCCATCGGCTTCGTACTGCTGTTTTTTATCTACGGTTTTAAATTAACCTTCGAGCGCGCCATCCTTCCTCCGTTTTTAACCACCCTCACTACGCTCATTACCATGGCTTGGCTCTCCACCGTGTTCGGATGTTTTTTAGCTGATTCCGATTACAATTTCGTATCCGGAGCATTCGGCAACGAAACCTCCAAAATCCTCATCGAACACACCCACAACTGGGGCGCCGGACTGATTCTTTTCGCACTGTTCATCATAATTTTAATACTTTTTTATAACATCTCTCCCAAAAAAATGATCGAAGTAATTGCAGGAGACGAAGAAGCGCGGGAAAAGAGGAGGCTGAGGGCGGAGGAAAGGAGAAAGGAGAAAGGAGAAAGGAGAAAGGAGAAAGGAGAAAGGAGAAAAGGAAAAAAGGAGAAAGAGGAAGGGAGAAAATTCCTTCTCCTCTCTGAGGAGAAGGTGGCAGACGGCGGCGAGCCGCCGGATGACGGAAGAGGTGCCAAGCTCCCCGAATTATACATCGAAGACATCAACAGCCTGCGCAACGAATACGAAACGAAAGCCGAATTCAAAATCGTTTCAGACCCCATCGAAGAATTAGAAGACCTCGATAAATCAGAACAAATTGAATTGACGACTAACGATGAAACAGCAAACGAAATATCCCCTTCAAATTTTGAAGGGGTGTCCGGCGAAGCCGGACGGGGTAGTTTACATAACACACCGGAACCCGACTTCCCCTTAGAAGACTACGACCCCCGCTTAGACCTCTCCCTCTACAAATTCCCCAATCTCGATCTACTTAATAACTACGAAATCAAAGAGATAGACAAAGAAGCGCTGATGGCCGAGCTGCAAGAAAATGCAGACAAAATTCAAACTACGCTCAAGCATTTCGACATCTCTATCAAGGAGATTTCGGTAACAAGAGGACCTACAGTTACCTTGTACGAAATTGTGCCTGCCGATGGTATCCGCATCTCGAAAATTAAAAACTTGGAAGATGATATTGCGCTAAACTTGGCAGCGCAGGGCATTCGTATCATCGCACCTATTCCGGGAAAAGGAACGATTGGGATTGAAGTGCCTAACAAAAACGCGCAGTTAGTCTCCATGAGAGAGATTATTGATTCGGATAAGTTTCAAAATAATGAGTTTGATTTACCTATTGGACTGGGGAAAACAATTAGCAATAAGCCGTTTGTAGTGGATTTAGCCAAGATGCCGCACCTCCTCATGGCGGGCGCCACCGGACAAGGTAAATCGGTAGGACTAAACGCCATCTTAACTTCTTTACTCTATAAAAAACATCCTTCAGAACTCAAATTTGTCTTGATTGATCCTAAAAGAGTGGAACTTACCCTCTATTCTGTGATTGAGAATCATTATCTGGCAAAGCTTCCCGATGCAGACAATCCGATTGTTACCGAAACCAAAAAAATAGTACAAACGCTTAATTCTCTTTGCGTTGAGATGGATACACGTTTGGGGTTGCTCAATTTGGCGAAAGTGAGAGGCATCAAAGAATATAATCAGAAATTTTGCGCAAGAAAACTGTCGCCGGCATTAGGGCACCGCTATCTGCCTTATATCGTTTTGATTATTGATGAGTTTGCCGATTTAATTATGACCGCCGGAAAGGATGTGGAGATGCCCATTGCACGTTTGGCGCAGTTAGCCCGCGCCATCGGTATTCACTTGATTATCGCTACGCAACGACCTTCGGTAAACATCATTACCGGCTCCATTAAAGCTAACTTTCCTGCGCGTTTGGCTTTCCGTGTGGTACAAAAAGTGGACTCTCGTACCATCTTAGATGCCAACGGCGCCGACCGGCTCATCGGCAAAGGCGACATGCTGCTCTCTACCGGCAGCGATTTAATTCGTTTGCAATGCGCTTTTGTGGATACCCCCGAAGTGGAAAAAATTGCCCTGCACATTGAAGAACAACAAGCATACCCCGAGCCGTTTTTGCTCCCCGAATATATCATGGCAGAAAAAGGGAAAGGCAGCAGTAGCGAAGACGATTTTATAGACACCGGCGAGATTGACCAAATGTTTATGGAAGCCGCCACCCTCATCGTGCAAACGCAAATGGGCTCCACTTCCTTAATTCAACGCAAAATGAAACTCGGCTACAACCGCGCCGGCAGGGTAATGGATCAATTGGAAGAGTTTGGCATTGTGGGGCCTTCTATGGGGAGTAAAGCGCGCGAGGTAAAGGTACGGACCAATGAGGAATTGATGCAGGTTTTTCAGAAGATGGGGTTATTTTAATTATTCATCCGTCAGCTGAAGCTGACGGCAAGGGGATTTTTAATTCTCAATTCGCTGTTTCACCACCTCAAATAATACAATTCCCGTAGCCACCGAAACATTCAACGAATCTATCGTGCCCACCATCGGGATTTTTATCGAATCGTTACATTCCCGCAAATAATCCCAAGCAATTCCCTCGTATTCATTGCCCATGATGATGGCAACGGGCTGGGTGAAATCTTTGTTGTAATACATGTTTTTCGCCTTTTCATATACGGCAACTAATTCTATTCCTGAATCTTTTAAGAAATTAATCACTTCTACTAAATTTGAATGTCGGCAAACCGGCACTTTTAGCAACGCTCCGCACGAGCTTTTTACGGCATCATCGTTCAGTTGGGCGCCGCCTTTCAAAGGCAACACAATGGCATCTACGCCGGCGCATTCTGCCGAGCGGGCAATGGCGCCGATATTACGCACATCGGTAATTTTATCCAAGATCAGAATAAACGGGTTGCGCCCCAATTCGAAAACAGTGGGCACAATATCGAAAATGCTCTGATACTCAATGGCAGACAAAAAGGCAATCACCCCTTGGTGATTGCCTCGTGTCATTTTGTTTAATTTTTCTACCGGAACGTATTGAAACGGGATTTTATGATGTCTTACTTTGATAAACAGGTCTTTGAACAGATCGCCTTGGAGACCTTTTTGGATGAAGACTTTGTCGATGGTTTTCTCGTTTGCAATGGCTTCGAGGATGGGGCGAAAACCGTAGATGGTGGTTTCTTGCATTTTACCTCCTCGCTTCCGGCATCAATATCGTTCGCACATGCTCATCATGCTTCATATATTGCGCCGATTTTTTAACATCTTCAATAGTAAGCGCATTTACACGATCTTTATATTCATCCAACGTGTTGATTTGCGTTCCCAGGTCGTAATAGTTTTTAATCCACGATATCCAGTTGGCGTTTTCTTTCATGCCCACTTCAAAAGAACGAATCATCTGTTCTTTAGCCTTATCCAAGTCAATTTGCGTAGGACCGTTTTCTATTACTTCGTCAATGGTGCGCCAAATTTCTGTGGTAATTTCTTCCACGCGCTCAGGATTGCAACCTAAAGAAATGGTCATATTTACCTTTTCAACAGGCACTTTGCTTGGAATTAATGAAAATCTTGTGCCATACGTTCCGCCCAACTTTTCGCGAATATTTTCAGTCATCTTAATGCGCATAATATTGTTGAGAGTGCTGTTCGCCAAATTATTCTCAGGGCTCCATTGATAAGGAAGTGAAGTATAGTGCCCTACCAACGTTTTGTCTGCCAATCCAAAATAAAGTGTTTCATCCACAACACCTTTAGCTAACGGCGATTCGCGGTTAATAATTTTCTCTTTTTTCCCAGCAGGAATACCGCCTATATATTTTTCAATCAGCGGAATTGAATTTTCAATATCAATATTACCCACAAAAATAAAAGTAAAGTCGGAAGCATTAGCAAAACGCTCACGATAAATTTTAAACATTTGATCCAGATTCAATACTTTAATAGTTTTTTCATCCAAGAAAGTCAGACGTTGGTTATTGGGATAGCAAGTTTTGGCAGTAAATTTACTGTATTGAAATTCAGGGTTGTTTTCATAATTTGCCGCTTGCTCTTTCCATTGCGCAATATTTCTGTCGAAAACCTCTTTATCTTTTCTCGGCGCTTCAAAAATCATATAGAGGTGTTGCAAGAACGTTTCTAAATCTTTTGGAGCCGTTGAGCCGTAAATACTTTCTTCATAATTGCCAATATAAGTACCGATTCGATAGTTCTTGCCCATCATAAATTTTGAATAATCAGCCGGCGAGTAATTTCCTATTCCGCTTTCGTTAAATACAGCGGTAGCATAATCTACGTTCGGCACGATTTGAGTTTCATACAACGATTCGCCCCCCGGACTGAAAGCAGAGAATCGGATTTCGTCGTTTTTAAAGTCTGTTTTTTTAAGAATTACGGTGGCGCCGTTGCTCAACTTCAATTCAAGATAATCTAATTTTTCGTTGGGCGTACGTTTGGTAACTTTTCCGGGTGTCGGATTTTTTGCAAGGAAGGGCAAGGTGTTTACATTATCAACGTAAGGCTTTGTATTCATGGTGTTAAACTTATTGAATAATGCCAGCACTTGTTTTTCGGTAGGCACTTTCAACTCTTTTTTCTCCGGCATGGTCATATCGCAGGCAATATTTTCATCGGTAATATAAGATTTTGCCATCTCGTTAACTTCCTCTAAAGTAATGTCGAAAAGATATTCTTTAATGATTTCAAAATTAATTTCAGATCCCACGACCGGCTCTTTATTTAAGAATCCCATTGCATAGCTGTAAGAGTGACTTACTGAATTTGTTTTATCGGCTTCTTTAGCAGCTTTTTCCGCATTGGCATAATATTCTGATTTAGCCCTGTCTAACTCTGTAGCCAAAAAGCCGTGTTGGTCAATCCGTTTTAATTCCGTAAGCACCAACTCTAAGGAGTTTAACAATTTACCTTCTTTCGAATCTCCCCAAACTTGAAAAGCCTCGTTCTTTTTCGACCAATAACCGCCATAATAGCCGTAGGCATAGTTAAAAGGATTGGTTTTCTTTTCCGACAATTCATCAAAGCGGGCGTTCATCATTTGGGAAATCAATCCGCGCACCAAATTTCTGCGATATTCGCCATACGTTTGCGTCTCTGTTTTAGGATGTTTAAATGCAATGGTAAATTCGGATCCGGTGGCTTCGGGATCCGTTAAAATGGCAATAATCGGCTCCTTATTTCCGGGAATTTCAAAATAGGGACGATCTAGTGGTGTAGTAGGTTTATCATTGATAGTAAAAAAGTCTTTTACCTTCTTTTCCATGTCTTTACCATCGAAATCACCCACGAGAATGATCGCCATGTTATCGGGGCGGTACCATCTTTTATAATAATCGCGAATGGCTTGGTAGGTAAAGTTTTCCAAACTTTCCAACGTTCCGATTACATTTCTTTCGGCATATTGCGAGCCTTTAAACAGGATCGGCAACATTTTTTCAAACATGCGTTCATCCGCGCTTTGGTACAAACGCCACTCTTCAATAATTACACCGCGCTCATTATCAATCTCATCTTCGGTTAATAACATGTTAAAAGCCCAGCCGTCCAAAATTTTCAAGCCCATGTTGAACAACTCTTCGTCGTCTGTGGGCAGATTTACAAAATACAGGGTAGCTTCAAAACCGGTGCTTGCATTCAGGTCGCGCCCAAAGATTACACCTTTCTTTTCAAGTTCATTCACTAAGGAATTTCCCGGAAATTGCTTAGTTCCGTTAAAGCCCATGTGCTCGGCAAAGTGCGCCAAACCTAATTGGTCATCGCGTTCAATCACCGAGCCGGCATCTACCGCCAGGAAGAAGATCGCGCGGTTTTCCGGTTTTTGGTTTTCGCGAATGTAGTAGGTTAATCCATTATCCAATGTACCTGTAACTATTTTAGGATCCATCGGAAGTGGATCTTTCAAATCGGGCTTTTGAGCGAAAGCCGTAAAAATCACCACGCTGAGGAGCAGGGTGCAGAGAAGTTTAAAATATTTTTGCATGACTATAAAAATTAGAGATGCACAAAGAAACATTAATTTTTGAATATTCCCATTCCTTTCTTCAACATCATGACCTCATTTGGTTTTTTGCTTTTTTGTATCTTCGCCGCCCCGAAACTTAACGCCTTTAAAGTTTCGGTATTATGGTAAAATTAGAGTATAATATTTGATATAATTATGAACGAAATTATTAGCAACGAAGTAAACTTCATCCCTCTTTTCTCTTTAGAAGATGAAGAAAAACTAAAAAAAGAACGTGTAAATGAGGTCATTCCCATTCTCCCTTTGATGAACACCGTGCTTTTTCCGGGGATGGTGATTCCGATTACGGTGGGAAGAAATAAATCCATAAAGTTAGCGCAGGAGCATTCGCGAAGCAATCTTCTTATCGGAGTGATTACCCATAAAGACAATGAGTTGGAAGAGCCGGCTCAAAAAGATTTATACGCTGTGGGTACTTTAGCGCGCATTCTCAAATTTATGACGATGCCCGACGGGAGCGTTACGATTATAGTGCAAGGCATTAAGCGTTTTGAATTGTTACATATCGTGGAAACAGAGCCTTATTACAAAGCTCGAGTAATTGAATACGTTACGAGAGAATTTACGCCCGATTTGAAAAACAACCGCGATTTTGGAGCGCTCATCGGATCTATTCGCGACACGGCGGTTTCTATGATTAGGATATCGCCCAATTTTCCCCGCGAAGCTACCTATATGCTTCAAAATATTGAAAGCCCTTCATTTTTAATGAGCTTCATCGCTTCCAATTTGTCGGTTTCCATAGATGAAAAACAATCTATTTTAGAGATTCGCGATATTGAGGAGCGCGGAAAAGTGGTACTCAAGTTCCTGAACAAAGATGTGCAAATGCTGGAACTGAAAAACCAGATTCAGAACAAATCGCGTGAAGAGGTGAGCAAACAATCGCGAGAGTATATGCTGCACCAGCAAATGAAAACAATTCAGGAAGAGCTGGGCGGCTCGCCGGCGGAAAAAGACACCAAACAGTTGGAAGAGCGCGCGAAAGATAAAAAATGGAACAACGATACCAAGGCGATTTTTGAACGCGAACTGAAGAAGTTGCAACGCACCAATCCCATGTCGCCCGACTATTCTATCACACTTAACTACTTAGAATTAATGGTGGACTTGCCCTGGAACGAGTTTGCCGATGATAACTTCAATTTGAAAAAAGCAGCTGAGGTTTTAGACAGAGACCATTTCGGTTTAGAAAAAGTGAAAGAGCGGATTCTCGAATATTTGGCGGTGCTGAAACTGAAAGGCGATATGAAGTCGCCGATTTTATGTTTGGCAGGCCCTCCGGGCGTGGGCAAAACTTCACTCGGAAAATCTATTGCCGAAGCGGTGGGCAGAAAATATATCCGCATCTCGCTGGGTGGCTTGCGCGATGAGTCGGAAATTCGCGGACATCGCAAAACGTACATTGGCGCCATGCCCGGACGGATTATCCAAAGTATGCGCAAAGCAGGACAAGCGAACCCCGTATTTGTATTAGATGAAATTGACAAAGTGCTTGGCATGAACGTACAAGGCGACCCCTCAGCCGCACTGTTAGAAGTGCTTGACCCGGAGCAAAACGCAACATTTTACGATAATTATTTAGAAACCTCCTTCGACTTATCGAAAGTACTTTTCATAGCTACGGCAAACCATTTGGGCAATATTCATCCGGCCCTGTTAGACAGAATGGAAGTGATTGATATTGCAGGTTATCTGATAGAAGAGAAATTGAACATTGCGCAAAAACACTTGGTGCCGCGCCAATTGAAAGAGCACGGCATGGATGATAAGTTGCAGTTTCCCAATGAAATATTAGAACGCATCATATTAGACTACACACGCGAATCGGGAGTGAGAAATTTGGAAAAACTGATTGCCAAAATGATTCGCAAACGCGCTTCCCAATTTGTACAGGAAGGAAAATTGGAGAAGGAGATAAAAGTTTCCGACTTGCCGAAAACATACGGTGCGCCTATTTTCCAAAAAGAGCGGTCGTTAGACAACAGCGTGCCCGGCGTTGCCACCGGCTTGGCGTGGACGGCAGCAGGCGGAGAAATACTCTTCGTGGAATCGGTCATCAATCAGGGAAAAAACGGCCTGACTATGACCGGCAATTTGGGCGACGTGATGAAAGAATCGGCAACCATTGCCCACGAGTATCTTAAAACTTACGCTAAATTTTTCGAAATTGAGGAGACTATTTTTGAAAATACGCACATTCATTTACATGTTCCTGAGGGCGCCACCCCCAAAGATGGACCCTCTGCCGGCATCACCATTTTAACCTCCATGATTTCGGCATTTACGAAAAAAACAGTACGCCCCAATATTGCGATGACCGCAGAAATAACGCTTCGCGGAAAACTATTACCGGTGGGCGGAATCAAAGAAAAAATACTGGCAGCCAAACGCTCCGGAATTTATGACATCATTCTGTCTTCTGAAAACAAGAAAGATGTGGAGGATATTAAGGAACATTTCATTGAAGGAATGAAGTTCCATTATTTCAGTGAGATGAAGGAGGCGGTGAAATTTGCAGGGGTGGTATAACAGATTTTTCTTGCGATTTATTTCACCACTTCCACCCAGTTCCCTTTTGTTCGCGCATAAACCGTATGATCATACATCGCCTGACAAGCAACCGCCGGCATGAAGAAACGGCCTGGGTAAGCAGCTTGCACTCTAACAATTACCGTTTTACTTTGACCGGGAGGAAGGTCGAAATAACTTAACACCCGATCATCCCGAATATCCTGATAGGTAATGCCTGCCCCATTCGGCTGATAGTTCGGCTGAGGCTTAGCCTCAGCCGAACTATTCGAACTACCAACCTCATTGCCCAAACGTGTATTAAAAATCTCCCACCCTGAAGGCAAAATGTGCGTTAACGCCAAATTTGTATAAGTCGTTGAGCCACTTATGTTCGTAACTTTCACATGGATGATAAAATCCGTACCTTGCCGAAGTTGCGCCACGTTCAATGGGACATTTCCCAAATCTTCATATTCCACGCTTATTCTCAGGTTGTTATTCACAGCGGGCGAGCGGTCTTCCAAAGGCGTTGTAACCATCGTTCGTCCCAAGTACAGATTGCCGTTGCCGGTGTTCGTAACGTGCACTTTGCCCGATTTTTTCACAGGCGATAATTCTTCTACGTAAATAGGATCCCGGGTTTGAATTTTCGTGTTTTTTCCCAAGTAAGAGGTGGTAAATTGCAGGTCTCCCGTGCCCGATTTTTCGGCAAAACGCGCCATCGCCATTAAAGACCATGCGGTGGCTTGGGTGCTGAAATTATTACCATTCAAATAATTAGAAATGCGCCGGGCAATAGTGAGCGCCTGACTCATATCGTCCAATAAAATGCAGGCTTCCAAAATAATCGCCTCATCACGCACACTTGAGCCAAAATTAGAGTTGAAGGCAGAAAAACTCTCTACTTGCGTTTTCAGGTTATTTACAATCTCTCTCGCGACCTCTTTTTTTCCGCAAATGGCGTAAGTAGCAGCAAGTTGCCACTTGGCTTGCAGCGGAAGATTGTCACGCTCTTTCAGTTTATTCATCGAAGCAAGGTCGGGAACACCCATCATAGCCAAAGAGTATAAACGATAGGTTTGCAGCAAGACATCTTTGTAATTTCCACTGTTCCAATTGTTAATGCGACTTCTTTGGTATCTCTGCCATTCATTCACAAACGGTTGTAAAATGTTGTAACCCTGGTCTCTCGCACAAGCCATAAAGTGACCGGCATAAGAAGTAACCCATTCGTCGGCTTGCGAGCTGCCACTCCAATAGCTGATGCCCCCTTCGGAGGTTTGCATGGCGTAAAGCTGCTTAATCACAGCATTCACACTTTCCTGAATATTTTTCTTTTGCTCGCTACTAAGGGCAACAAAATGATGCAGAAATAGTTGCGGAAAAGCCTTAGAAATAATTTGCTCGGCGCAACCATGCGGATAGCCGGTTAAAAACCTCAAACTGCTATTGAGGTTGACGGAAGGAATGCGCGCATATTCCAATTTAACCTGATTGTCTGAAAGCTCTTCATCAAACTCGTAATCAATCTCTTGGATTTCGCCCGGTGGAACAACAAAAAAATCGAAAATTGTGAGTGCGGGATTTGGGTTTCGTATTTCAATGTCAATCGTTTCGGTCGAAATCTCTTTTCCCGATGTTGCCGTTACGGTAATTTGGGCTTTTCCCATTTGCTTTTTCGTTTTTAGTTTGAAAAACACGAGTTGGTCGCCGGTAGCATTAATGGTTACGGTTTTTGAGGAGCCTTCCTGCAATTGCATTAAATCACAGCTTTTTACCTCAATGTTAACTTTGTTGATGGATTTATCTGTTACAAACAGGTTAACCGGCATCCACACTTCTTCGTTGGGACCTAACACGCGCGGCAATGTCGTTAATATCATCAACGGGCTTTGCACCGGCACTGTTTTTTCGGCTTTTCCGTAGGCATTGTTTGCGTTTCCTGCTACCACCATAACACGCACAGAGCCAATATAAGGCGGTAATTTAAGCGTGTGTTTGCTGGTTTTTCCTTTTTGCAATTCAAACGGTCCTAAAAATCTTACAACAGGTTTAAATCGCTGGCTCTTTCTTTTGTCCGGATTTATATCATCGCCACCGCCCACGCTAAACAGCGGTTTTAGCTCTCCCGAAAAAGCGCCAATTACCTGATTATAAAGATCGAAAGTTCTAACTCCCAAGGCTTCCCGAGCATTAAATTCGGCGTAGGGATTGGGCGTTTTAAAATTATTGATATCCAATAAACCTTCATCCACAATGGCAAGCGTGTAAGTCATTTCTTGCTTATTAGCTTCTCCAATTACAATGGAAAATTCCTTTTCCGTTCGCAATATATCAGGCATGGAAATGGTCGGTTTCAGCTCGCCTTTGGGATTTACAACCATAACAGGAACAACACCATACATGCGAATGGGCAAATCGTTTACCATTTGGTTATGGTGTTGCAACAGCGTGATATGCACATAAAAATTCGGCGCCAAATCTTCCGTAACCTTAAATTTGATGACTGTCGGCTCCTGATGTTTCGTTTCTACCCACCACTGTTTCAGCGATTGCGAGCCGTTTTCCAAAGATACCAAAGCACGACCGTTGCCGCCTTTTCCGAGTGTTATTTGCACTTCTTCGCCCACGTTGTAAGAACGTTTGTCGGTGGTAAACGTCAGCATGGCAATTCCTTGCGGGTCGTCTTGCCGGCTGCGGCCGCCCCAGTACGGGTCATCCACAAAGATTTGCTTGCCCGTAGCATGTCCGCCTTTCGGATCTTTGATGAAAATGAGATAGCGCCCCCATTCCTCAGAGGTTGCCTGAAAAGCGATGCGCGCTTTGCCATCTTTAATGCTGATTTTTTGATCAATAAACGGCTTGATATGGTTGCCGTTAACCACCGATGACAATCTGTTCCGATTTTCATCTTCATCCCACCACCAACTCCAGGATAAACGGTAAGCCTTGTAAATCAACTCTCCTGATGGAACGGGATTGCCTTTTGCATCCAACAAAACCACATCAAAATGATGAGTCTTACCGGTTTCCAGCACATCGTATTCGCTCTCCTGATGCACATTTAACCCTACGTAAGCAGGAAATGGCGAATAGGGCAAAGAGTTAATGGTAATGCTCTCGCCGCCGCCGCTCTCCTCCACAGAAGTCGTGAAAGTTGCCGTAAGCATACCCGCAGCCGTCTCCGCTTTAGGCATTTTAAGATTAATAGAAGCCTGACCGTTGGCATCCAATCTCCCAGAATAAATCTGTTCTTCGTAAGAAAAAACCTCCGTCGCAGGATTGGTAAAGTGGTATGCCTCATACCCTTTGAATCTGGTGGTTGTTTGGTTTAATTTTAAAAATATTCTCGTCCGCAAATCTCTCGCTACGGCGCCGTGCAACCATTTCACATCAAGGGCAACAGTCAAATTTTGCTGCGTAATGATTTCAGTTCCGAAATTGACATTAATTTTTAAACGATTAGGTTTGATGGTTTCGATGCGGAAATATTTTTCAAACTTGGCTCCGCCCACACTCACTACCGCTCTCCACACGCCGGTAGGTGCCTGTTCTTCCGTTTTAAACTGAAACGTGTAAAAGTTTCCAACCGGCTGAGTTTGAACTAATCTACGATTGAATTGACCTTGCGGGTTGAAAACCTCCATCGTAACCGGGTGCCCCTCCGGAATGGTTTTCCGGCGGTCTTCCAAAATAAAAGTCATGAAAATTTCATCGCCCGGACGCCAAATGCCTCGTTCTCCGTAAATAAAACCTTTTAATCCTCTTTGAATGGTTTTGCCGCTTACATCAAAGCGGCTCAGTGATAATTCATTACCATTGTTAACCTTCAAATATCCTTTTTGATTGCCGTGCGTTACCTCAACAATAAATGCTTCATTCTGCCTTACTTGGAGGATACAAAAACCGTTTTTATCGGTCGTTCCGGTGGCAATCGGCATCAGTTGGAAGTTCAACACTCTGACTTTGCTGCCGTTCAAAGGCTCCGTAGTGCGAATATCCTGCGTGGCAATCAGCATTTCCGAGCCTTCTCCTTTTTTCGCAATAATGCCGATGTTAGAAGCAAATAAATTACAGCTTACCAACACATTACGTTCCTGCATGTAAAAAGTCGGGTGGCAAGGATTGTCCCTTTGTCGCCAATCATACGCTCTCCAATCGTAACGAATAGGATTATAGTAGCCGTACGGCGTGTTAAAATCTGCCAAATCTTCCTCTGTTAAAGTGAAATTATTTTCATCGAACAGGCTGAGTTGGCTTTCCGTTGGCGATGGGGCATTATTGCCGCACGGATACAACGAAAACTCCTGACGAATAATGAGTTCGAAGCGATAAATGGCGCCCGGGTCTTTGCCCACCAACGCCGAAATATCAATCGCATAGTTATTCCAGTTCGTTAATATTTTGGATTTATCCTGATCTAACCGAAGGATTTTTTTTGCGATTAAACGCCCCGAGCGTGTCAAATTATCAGAGCCATCCATCGAATTATCTTGCAAAAAAGAGAGGATGTTTTGTTCAAAAATTTTGATGATGCGCAACTCTACAGCACTCACATTCACTGCACTAAACGGCAAAATCAGATTTTTGGAATCGGGGAAAATGGAGCCGCTTCTCAACAGTCGTACCACAGGAAGTTCAGGAGCTATAATCTTGTTGAAGACGAAATCTGTGCCCAATGTTTTTCCTGCAAAATTCTTGATATCCTTACTGATCAATCCTTGCACGTTTTCAGGAAATCTTGCTTCCGAAAAAACACTTACCACATTTTTATTCGTTTTGAAGGTGTAATTTTCAACGTCCGTCAATTCAATCAAACCTTTTAAATCTTGTTTTCCCAGCGGATCGGTAAAGAAGATTTTAATACATCGTTCCGGGTCTGAAAATGTTTGAGTACGAATCACTTCAAATTTATCTATCGCATGAATCAGCACATCTTTTTCTACTATTTTTTTACTGCCGATAGCCTTCCCGTTGCAAATCAGCCTCAAATTTTGATCTTCTGTAACACGTTCGATACTGTCCAATAAAAATCTGAAAGAAAGTCCATTAGCCGAACTCATCAAGCGTGGCGATAGTTTATTCCCTTCTAATTCTGCCATAAAAATAGCTTTGGCTTCCTCCTCTGTCAGCGCATCAGCAACCGAAAACCCAACTTCCATTGTATTCCAGCGGTTTTGGTTATCGTGCACGGGCTGGTAAAAAACTTCGGCAAACGAGAAATTCTGCTCCATCGTATAAACAGTGATGCCGAACGTGTGGTACTTTTTATCAAGTTCGGGCATGAGTTTACCCAAATTAAAACTCACGAAATACTGCGTGTTTTCTTTCAAGGGCGCATCGGGGATAAACTCTATCAGGCGACTGCTTTTCCAATACGCTTTGCCTTTTACTGCCGGCGAAAACGTGAACAGCTTGTCTTTCACTTCCGTGTAAAGCGCCACGTGCGGCTGGTCTTCCGCCAGCTCAATTTGAATCGTTCCCTTTGTAGAGATTTGCCCGGACGTATAGCCGGCAATATAGCGGCTAAAACTTTGATCAACTTCGGCGGGCTTGTTCTTGCAGCCCCACAATCCGGAAAATAAAACTGTTAGTGCCAATACAATAGTAAATCTGATATTCATTTTATTTTGTTTTTAAATTGAGGCACGAAGATATAATATTTTGAATATTGTTTAAAAAATTCGTGTATCATTGCAGATTAATTTTTTAAACCACAAATATGAAAAAATCTATTCTTATAACAGTTTGTTTTTTAGCAATTTGCTTCACTTCTTGGGCAGGAAAATTTATTTTTATCCCTGTTAATGAAACTCAAAATTTAGAATTTTTATTCAACAATAAAGATTTGAAAATTCATTATTACTGCGACAAGTATGTGCTGGCTACGGCTACTGAGGTTGTTAGTTTTGAAGGTGTAGTAATTTTAGATGAAGAAGCTTTTGCTGATGTAGATTCTTATGCGATTGTGTATTGTTTTGAAGATGAGAAAGAGAATTATCTGTCAAAAAAATCGATGTACGCAGAGACACTTTATTCCGGAGAGAATTTTCTGATAGTGAAAATTTTATCTGATGATTTTGCTCCTGCGAAAAATGATGGGATGGTGGCAATTACAAATCAAGAAGCTCGTTTGCCGAAATCTGATATTGTATATCCTGCCGTTAAAAGATTTGATAATAATATAGCTAATTTGATATCGCAAGTTTCTACGCAATCTGTGATGTCCTATATTCAAACGCTTCAGGATTTTGGATCAAGAAATGCCTGGAATACCGCAAAAATTACGGAAGCCCGGAATTGGTTAAAAGGAGAGTATGAGGCTTTAGATGTTGATGTTACATTGCATAATTATACCTATTCTTATTATGGTACACGAAATGGCACTAACGTTATTGCCATCCAACTTGGCACGGAGCTTCCCGATGAGTTTGTAGTTTGCGGCGCACATTACGATTCTTATACCTATGAATCACAAAATAACGCCCCCGGCGCTGATGACAATGCTTCCGGAACAGCCGGAGTGTTGGAAACCGCAAGAATATTAAGTCAGTACAATTTTAAACGCTCTATCATCTACTGTGCATTTTCGGATGAAGAGTACGGACTTTACGGTAGCGCTGCTTATGCACAGAAATGTGTTAATGAAGGAAAAAATATTATGGGATATTTTAATTTGGATATGATAGGATATGTACACCCTGATAAAACCATTCACGCCTCGCTAATCTCTCCCCCAAGTGCGAAAACTCTGGCTGATTTTTTTGTTGATGTTTGCAATATTTATTTCCCGGAAATACCGGTTTCAAGACACGAGGATCTTACTTGGGGTAATAGCGATCATACTTCTTTTAATCAAAAAGGATACAAGGGTATTTGGTGGTTTGAAGATATTGATTGCAACAGCCCGCATATTCATCATACTTCCGGGAGTAGTGGCTGTGGTAGTAATAATCCATGTACAGGAAATATTCCTTGCTTGGGCGATGTTATTGGTCCAAGTGTGAATAATACCGAACAAGTGGGTATATTCACTCAAATGTTGGTGGCAAGCGTAGCCACTATGGCAATCTTAGATGAAGAAATCTTACCGTTTGATCCACCTACAAACTGTGCAGTAAATTATCTTCAAGATATGAATCTGGAAATTACTTGGGATAGCCCAACAGGCAATACACCTGATCAATATTTTGTTTATAGAGATGGGGAGAAAATTGCCGGAACTGTAAACACAGATTATATTGATACCGTTGAAGATAATGAAACATATTGTTACACTGTAACTGCCCTCTATGGTGATACCGAAAGTGATTTCAGCAACGAATCTTGCGGTACAGTACCTCCTCTTCCGCCATTAAATCCTCCCACAAATTGCTTCGCCGTAAGTTTTGAGATGCAAATTACAATTACCTGGGATGCGCCGGAAGAAAATACACCCGACGGATATTTTGTTTACAGAGATAGTATTAAGATATTTGACGAGCCTATAACCACCTATGAATTTTTCGATAGTCCTTATGAAGCCGGAGAATATTGCTACAACGTAACCGCAATTTACGGTGAGCTTGAAAGCGAGTTCAGCAACGAATCATGTGCCCATGCTCATCATAATATTACCGAATATAACTCCAATTTTAAGATTTACCCGAATCCGGCTAATGATAAAATCTTTATTGAAGGTGGGGTTATAAATCAAAATGTGGAAGTTATTGATATTAATGGCAGGTTGGTTGTGAATAAAGTTGCTGAATCTGAGATTGTTAGTGTTGATGTATCGAATTTAACGAGAGGGGTTTATTTTGTAAGAGTTGGTAAGGAAGTGGTGGGGAAATTTGTTAAAGAATAAACTATCCAATCAATCCGGCAAATTCTTAAAAAACTCATGCACATCATCTTCCATCATAAAAGAAGCAACATGGTTGTTTTGGATGGCTTTATCCTGAAATTCTTCCTGGTTTTCCTGACGTAACCGCCGGATAGCAGGCGTATCTATCAAAAATGAAAACTGATTATCATCTTCATATTTAGGTTCATAAGTACTTCTAATTTTTTGAGGGCCCGTAACAAAACCGGCAGGTTCCTCCACAGGTAATACGGCAAATTCATGCTCTGCAGCCATGAAAGGCTTTGTGGTTTCAATCTCCACATTTTTTAAAAATCCGAATGGATCTTCTTCTTTTCTAATATGTTGAACCTCCTCTTTTACCTCAGGTTCCATATTTAAAGGCGAAGAAGTTGAAAAATAGGTAGTGCCTTTATCTACAATTTGCGCATTGGGTTGTTTTTCGCCGTCAAATATGCTTTGCGAACTTTCAATAGAATTAATCTCTTTAGTTTCAGAAGAATATTTAGAGATAATCACAGAAAGTTTGATTTTGTCGCCCAACGTGGGGTCTTCACTCCTGCCCCAAATTACATGCGAGTTTTTACTTTTCAGCTCTTCAAATTTATCGGTAAGTTTTTCCAACTCACTGATGCGCAATTTCTTTTCAGATCCGTAACTGATGCTGAAAAGGAAGTTTCTCGCATTAGAAATATGTTCTTCTGTCAACAACGGACATCTTAATGCGCCGGCAATCACATCCTCAATGCGGTTTTCTCCGCTGGCTTCCGCGATGCCCAGCATGGCGGCGCCGCTTTGTTTCATGATAGAGCTAACATCGTTGAAATCAATATTTTGTTCTAAATTTATGGTAATTAATTCGGCAATACATTTCACCGCATTTTTCAGCACATCATCGGCGTATCCAAAAGCTCTGTCTAATTCTTCATCATTATAATATTTGATAATGTTTTGATTTTTAATGGTGATTAAAGAATCCACATGTTTTCTAAGCTCTGCTACGCCGGCTTCGGCAAACTGCGCGCTGGTGGTGCCTTCGAAGTGGAATGGCAAGGTAACCACGGCTATCGTTAAGATATCCAGTTCTTTCGCTATTTCTGCCACTACCGGTGCGGCGCCTGTTCCCGTACCTTTTCCCAAACCGGCCGTAATGAAGAGCATTTTGGTTTCCGTGCCGATAAAATCTATGATTTGGTCTCGACTTTCCAAGGCAAGCCGGCGCGCCACTTCAGGATTTGCACCGGCTCCCAATCCGCTTTCCCCCATCACTAACTTTGCGGGGATAGGACTGGCTTCCAAGGCATTTCTATCTGTATTGCAAATTAAAAAATCTACACCTATAATCCCTTCTTTGTACATGTGTTTGACAGCGTTGCCGCCGCCGCCGCCCACGCCAATCACTTTAATAATAGATTGTGTGGCTTTGGTGCCATAATCAGGGGTAAAGTCAATCCGTTCTCTCATAATAAATTAGCTATTTAAAGTTATGATGTTTTTTCTGTTAAATCGTCTAAAAAATTCTTAACATTGTCTAAGAAGGAGGTTTTTTTATTGCGGGCTGTGCCGCCGTCATTGCGGACTGCCCCCCCGCCATTGCAGGCCGTTCCTCCGCCATTGCGGACTTGACCCGCACCCCCCCGCGATTCTGCGTCAAGTGCAGAACGACGACCTTTTTTTCCTTTTTTCTTTTCACCCTCATCCTCCATTTCTCCACACTCACTTTTTCGGATGCCATGTTTCAACAACCCCAACGACGTAGCAAACATCGGATGTTTCAATTCCGATGGAATGGAATTCACAAAGCCTATATCCGGTATTCCGATGCGTGTGTTGCGTTGCAACGTGTATTGGCACAACTCTTTTAGGTGGCGCAATGATGAGCCGCCGCCGGTTAATACCACGCCCGCACGAACTTTTCTGTCGTATCCCGATTCAGAAATCGCTTTTTGAATTTGATTCAGAATATCTATTTGTACTCTCGAGTAAATAATTTCAGCTAAAAACGGCTCACTGATTTGCTTGGGTGCGCCTTCGTGAAACTGAGGAATGGTGATGAAGTTGTTTTTATTACTCTTTTCGATGACGCAGGTGCCGTAGTTCACTTTTAGTTTTTCTGCCAGATCTTCAGGAATTTGACACACGTTGGCAATATCTCTGGTGATAACGGAGCCGCCAATGGGGATGACTTTGGTGAACACGGGGTTTCCGTCCAAGTAAATCACTACATCGGTGGTGCCGCCGCCAATATCCACCAGCACAACGCCTTGCTGTTTTTCTTCCTGAGTAAGGCACACCAAAGAGGAAGCAATTGGCTCCAAAATAATATCATTCACCAAAAGATCGCAATCATTGATGCAGCGAATGATCTTTTTAATTTCAAATTCGTTACCGGTAATAATTTGAAAGTATCCTACTATTACTTCGCCCAATTCGCCTACCGGCTCGGTGGTTTCACGAATACTGTCAATCATAAACCGCTGAGGGATGACGGTAATTATTTTCTCACCCGGTCGCACGGAAATGTTTTCCAAATCTTCCACCATCTTATCAATCTCTTCTTGGCGAATGATCTCCTCTCTGCCATTTCTTCGCGTAATGGCGTGTTTAAACTCCATGCTGTTGATGTGGCGTCCGGCAACACCGGCAAACACGGAGTCGAACTCTTGATTAGAGCGACTTATCGCGGTATTTTTGGCAACATTGATGCCATCCACGGTTTTGTTAATGTTAAAAATCAACCCATGTTGAACACCAGTGGAATCACCTTTGCCATAGCCCAATACATCAATTTTGCCTTCGTTGTTTTGAAAACCGGTAATGATGGCTATTTTGGTCGTTCCAATATCTAATCCCACTACAATTTGGGGTTGTTCCTGAATTTCTTTTCTGTGTGCCATGGTTAAGATTTATTTTTTTTTGCTACAATTCTATTTTTAAACCGCACATCCAACTGTGCATACTTGTTTTCGTTCATATAAGGGAGCACTTCATCGTACATATATCTGAGCGTTTTTAGCTTATTTTCAGCATCTTGTACGGTGCCGAAAACAACGGGGAGGTTACCATGAGAAGGATGTAAGACAATCTCCTGTTTATCATTTATAGATATTTTGTGAAACAAATCAGCATAAAACGGATCTTCTTTAATTAACGAAGCCACTGTGAAAAGTTGGTAAAGTTCATTACTTCCGGAGGCAATGGCCTCCTTTTTTCGAAAAGCATAGGGAATAGCGCCGGCAACTGTTATTACATCATTTCCCGTTTTTGGAGAATAGGGTAAATAGGCGCCGTTTACATCTAAAAGAAATTTTTCTCCGTCTTTGGTGTGTACCTCTAACAAAATGTCATACAAAGTAACTTCAATTTGCAATTTTGAGCCGGAAAAATGCACTTTATTTACCGATTTTATGTAATTTTCTTTTGCTAAAATTTTACGGATCTCTGCAGGGTCTATTTCTTTAATTTTTTTTCCTTCCCACTCTGTGTGATGTTGTTGCAAAATGTCAGAAACATCTGATTTTGTGAGCAGTTCCGGGTTTTTCGGAGCATGAATGAGTATAGAAATTCCGGTACAGGTTTGGTCATTGGCTCTTATTCCCGCCCACACCATGAGCGCCAAAATTCCTAAAATTAACAAAAAAGAAGCAATAAATTTAATGATTTTCATACCCAGTTACAAAATACATGCATGACCTACAAAAATATCAAAAAACATACCGTTTTACACAATGATTTTGTCATAAATAATAAACAAAGTAATGTTAATATAAAATAGTGCCTTAAAATATTCCGTAAATACAAACGTTCGTCTAAGAAAACAAAGGAAAAATGAAATTTTTACGCCAAAATTTTTGGATAGTCGTTGCTATTTTTACTGTATTATCCGCAATTTTTGTCGTATTTACTGTAAAAAAGAAACCGCCAAAAAACAACATCTCTGCTTCCGAATTAAAAGAAGCCAAGAAGCAAGTCAACATTCGCATATTGCGCTACGAAGAAGATCTTTTTTCTTTAGATATGAACAACTTACAAAAAGGAGTGGCCGCTTTGTCGAAGAAATATCCCTCCTTTCTTGTTGATCCGGATATTTGGCAAGAACCGCAATTTAAAGCCTATTTGCAAGATACTGTCATTATAGCGCTGCAAAAAACTGCAGAAAAAGCAGTAAAAACCAACATTCTGCTAAAAGAATTGGAAACAGCATTTGGATATTACAAAGTTTTTTACCCCAACAATATCATTCCGGAAATTATCACCATCCTTCCCGGGCTTGATGAGTTGGTGCCCACCGTGTATATTTATAACGATATTTTATTTATAAACGTTGATATGTATTTAGGCGCAGATAATCCTTATTATAGTGCCGCAAGAATCCCTATGTATATTGCCGAGCGCTACGACCCGGTGTATTTACCTGTTGATATTTTTAAGAAAGCCATTGTGCACAAACATTTGGCAAGAGTACCGCACCATACACTTTTAGACGCCATGATTACCGAAGGGAAAAAGCTGTATTTCACAGAAATGATGCTCCCTGCTTTGCCTGAGCGCTATATTATCGGTTATTCCGAAGAAAAATACAACTGGGCAACCCAATATTTAGGTAATGCGTGGAGCTATCTGATTGAGAAAAATGAACTTTTCGGCAAAGGCGAAACCTTAACACGTTGTTACATTGAGGAAGCGCCTTTTACCAAACCTTTCGGCAATGAGTCTCCCGGGCGCATGGGCACATTCTTAGGTTGGAAACTCATTCAAAGCTACATGGCAAATCATCCGAACATAACTTTGCCGGAACTTATGCAAGAAATTGATTATCAGAAAATATTGAGCTCCTCGAAGTTTAAGCCACAGGGGAGATGATTCTGCCAAAAAAATAGTTTCTTTGCAGCTATCATTAAAATAGACCGAACAATAAAATATTTATGAGAATACAAAGAATTTCTCAACCCACCGTTTCTTCCACCCCGCAAGTGGATGTTTCTTTGATTGAGAATATTATCCCCAAATACAAAGGCAAAAAAGGTGGCTTGATTACGCTGCTACAAGAAATACAAGCCGTTTATACTTATTTGCCGAAAGCGGCATTGCTGCGCGTAGAGGAAGAGTTGAATTATAATTTGAGCGAATTGTATGCCGTGGCCACCTTTTATGCGCAATTTAAACTGAAACCTTCCGGGAAATATTCCATAAAAGTTTGTAAAGGAACTGCTTGCCATGTTCAAAATGCGAATGCTATAATGAATGCGCTATCTGAGCACCTGCATGTTAAGGATGGCGAAACTACCGAAGATGGTAAGTTTACACTGGAAGCCGTTTCGTGTTTGGGTTGCTGCTCTTTAGCGCCGGCAATCATGATTGGGGAGGAAACCTTTGGGAAACTCACCGGCGACACTGCCGTTAAAACCGTAATAAATTTTAATTAAGCGAATTATGAGCCCGATTATTGCACCCTCCTTACTCTCTGCCGATTTTGCAAATTTGGAGAAAGAAATAAAAATGATCAACAAATCGAAAGCCGATTGGATACATTTAGATATTATGGATGGTCATTTTGTGCCCAACATTACCTTTGGCATGCCGGTGATTCGCGCCATTAAAAAAATAGCGCAAAAACCGTTGGATGTGCACTTAATGATTGAAAAACCGGAGCGCTACATCGCCGATTTTAAACGTGCCGGCGCCGATTGCCTGTCGGTGCATTGGGAAGCCTGCACCCATTTACATCGCACTATCCATCAAATTAAAGAGTTAGATATGTTGGCAGGAGTTGCCATCAACCCGCACACTCCGGTTTCTTTTTTGGAAGATATTATTAACGATGTGGATTTCGTTGTAGTCATGTCGGTGAATCCGGGATTCGGCGGACAACGTTTTATCTCCAATAGCATTAAACGCGTAAAAGAAGTAAGAAAGCTCATAGAAAAACACAAATCGGATGCGATGGTTGAAATAGACGGCGGCGTAGATTTAGAAAACGCGCCAATTTTGGTGGACGCCGGCGTAGATATTTTAGTAGCGGGAAATACGGTTTTTGGGGCGGAAAATCCGCTGGAAACAATTAAAAAATTGAGAATTAAGAATTGAATATTGAACATTAAACTTTAAACATTAAACTTTAAATCTTAAACAATAAAACTTAATACAATGAAAAGAAAACTTTTACTTTTTACACTATTTATTACAAGCACTTTAATTTCTTTCTCCCAAGCCATTTATAACGAAGATGGCATCCGCCTGTATCACACTCCTTCTCAAGAAGAGATAGAGTGGGCGAAAAGCAAAGGAATGATTGTAACTCCCATGGCTCCGATGCCGCCGCCAACAGGAGAAATCCGCCCCATTGCAGAGTTTGAGCCCGCGGAAGCTGTGCTGATTCGTTATCCCTTTGGCATTCCGATGTCGTTAATTAAAGAAATGGCAAAAGATATTAAAGTAATTACCATAGTGGCAAACACATCTCAGCAAAATACGGTATTAAACCAATATAATTCAAACGGAGTGAATACCGCGAATTGTCAGTTTTTAATAGCTAATACGGATACTTACTGGACAAGAGATTACGGTCCATGGTTTATGGCAATTGATGACGCCGAAGTGGCAATGTTCGATTTTACTTATAACAGACCAAGACCCAGTGATAATCAGATAAATACACAACTTACTAATTTCTTGTCGAGCGATGGGATTAAACCCATAACCAGGTACGCTTCAACCCTTGTACTTACCGGAGGGAATTATATGAATGATGGTATTACACAGGGATTTTCTACCACACTCGTTCTTAATGAAAATTCTTCAATGTCTGAACAACAACTGAGAACCCAGTATCAAGAATATTTAGGAATTGCCCCATACCATTTTATTGCAGATCCGATTGTTCCTTACGATAATATTCAACATATTGATTGTTGGAGTAAACTTCTTTCGCCTGATAAAGTGCTGGTTTCGCGGGTTCCCACAAATAATCCGAATTATAATAAGTTTGAAAATGCGGCAAACTACTTTGCAGGGCTAACCTCTTCTTATGGAACGCCCATGCAAGTTTTTAGAGTTGATGCGCCCGGCGCCACAAGCTCAAATCCCATAACCGCTTATACAAATTCGCTGATATTAAATAAAAAAGTTTTTGTTCCCACTACCAATGCAGCTACTAATGCTAACGATCTTGCCGCGCTACAGGTATATCAAAATGCCATGCCGGGCTATGAAATTATCGGAGTAAATCATACCGGATGGCTTAATACCGACGCCCTCCACTGCCGCACGCACGAAATTGCAGACAGGTGTATGTTATATATCAAGCACCAGCCACTATTCGGAGAGATTGAAAATGAGGGTTTTGTAAATTTCAGCGCTGGGCTTTATTCTTATTGCGATAACACCATTTATTCCGATTCTGTGTTTATCTATCTTAAACACAGCGGCGGGCAATATCAAAGATATAATATGTCATATTCCGGTAACAATACATGGGAAACAACAGTTGGCGGATTGCCGAGCAGCTTAATCGAATATTACGTTTTTGCTGCTGATGAATCCGGCAGAAGAGAGTGCCATCCTTATATCGGCGCGCCGGATCCGCACAAATTCACGCTTACCGGTGTTGCGCCGGAGCTTCCTGTGCTGGCAATAGATAAAACCAGCTCTTCGGTAATTTCTGAAGGTTTTGCGGTTATTGAAGACTATATTACTATTTCCAATACCGGCACCGCGGATCTTACTTTTGAAATAACTGATATAAACTTCTCCGAAATGCTTGCCGTTACGCCGCTTAATGGTACAATTCAACCCGGTGGCTCTCAAATTATTACATTGTCGTACAATTTTGCCGGTATTGAAAACGCACTTTATTCGGGCTATCTCAAACTTTTGAGCAATGACCCTGCAAATCAGGAAATTGAAATTTCGCTACAGGCTATTCAAAACGTTACCACTTCCATTCCTGTTTTGAGTTTAGATAAAACAGAATCCTCTGTATCTTCCGAAGAATTAACAGTAATTGAAGATTACATCACGGTTTCCAATCTCGGTAATGCAGACCTTATTATTGAAATTACCGATATTGATTTTGATGACATGCTTACCATTACGCCGCACTCCGGAACAATTTCCGAGGGCGAGGCGCTTACCATAACGCTGTCTTACAATTTTAACAATATTGCAAAGATTCAGGAATATTTTGGAAGTTTTAAACTGTTAAGTAATGACCTGGAAAATCCGGAAGTTGAAATCACTTTATATGCTGCTCTTGATCTTGGAATTAATGAGGCAAATATTCCCGAAATCGTTATCTACCCAAATCCAACAACGGGCGAATTGAGAATTGAGAATGGAGAATGGAGAATTAGGAATATTGAAATTTATGATATTTACGGTAGAAAACAAAAAACAATTCTCAATTCTCAATTAGCTTCGCTGAGCTTGCCCCTAACGGGGCTGCGGTTCTCAATTCTCAATTCAATTGACATTTCACATTTGCATTCAGGCATTTATTTCGTTAAAATAACCACCGATTCCGGTCAGTCGGTCGTTAAGAAAATATTGAAAATCAATCCTCGTTAAGCTCAGTTTCCACGTTGTTAAGCTGAGGTTCCACCTCAGCTTCTTCCTCCTCTTCCTCCTCAAAATAAACCTTCTTCACCGGTCCTTCATTCCTGTAAAAAAAGGCCAGTACAATTCCGGTAATAGCGCCGGCTAAATGTCCTTCCCAAGAAATATGTTTATCGGGAAACAACTGCGGAAAAAAGCCCCATACAATGCTGCCATACAAGAAGATGATGACAAGCGAATAGGCCATTAATTTGGGCTCTTGTTTTAAAATAGAAATGGTTACTAAAAAAAACGCCAGCGCATATACAATACCGCTTGCGCCGATATGAACGCCTTCAGTGCCGATAACCCATGTTAAAATTCCTGATACAAAATAGGTCATCAGTAAAATTAATGTAGCTTTTTTTGGGAAAAAATTAAAAATGGAAAAGAGCAATACCAATAGAGGTACGGAGTTTGAAAACAAATGTGAAATATCGCCGTGCAAAAAGGGCATCGTGAAAATACCGAATAACCCTTTTATATTTCTGGGCATCAATCCGTAGTCTTTCCAATGCAAGCCGAAAGTATCGTTGATGAGGAAGAGCACCCATAAGATCGCGACGATGATGAAGGATTTTAAGATGGAGTGGAAGAAAAGTTCTTTTTCAGAGTCAGTTTCTTGATGTGTTTGCATTGAAAATATTTTGGCAAAAATATATAATAAAAATCACTATTGTCCGATTAAAATCTAATTTTAGTTTTTTGCCATTGTGATTCAATTGCTTACATTCAAAAATTAGCATTTTTAAAAAGTAACCTCCCTCATTTTTAACCATCAAAAATTGA
>Ga0123356_10001074_pt1 | contig 30268 bp, 39 predicted proteins | sample TergutEmb28metaG_2_FD_92546 | JGI IMG/M metagenome (GOLD analysis project Ga0123356, IMG submission 92546) | Embiratermes neotenicus P3 segment gut microbial communities from Petit-Saut dam, French Guiana - Emb289 P3 | ecosystem: Host-associated > Arthropoda: Insects > Digestive system > Gut ...
GGGCCTGCCCCGGGTATGCGCTTCCCCGGCGGAGGGGTGGCCGAGCGGCTGAAGGCGGCGGTTTGCTAAACCGTTATACGGTGTTAAGCCGTATCGTGAGTTCGAATCTCATCCCCTCCGCCAGATCAACAACTTAGCCGACAATTCGAAGATCATTTCCGGCCGCTGTTCGCCGCTGAGTCCACAGATGAGTCCACAAAGTCGGTTCCGGTGTTGCTGACGCGTTCGTTGTTTGTTGACGCTGGTGACGTGTTGGAGAACGTGCGATCGAGTGCGGCGACGGCGAGTTGCGCCGCCTGCTCGGTGACGTGCTGATAGACGCGCATCGTCATCGTCGGGTCGGCATGGCCGAGCCGGTCGGCGACAACCTTCACCGGCACTTGCTGCTCGAGCAACAGCACCGCGTGAGCGTGCCGGCGATTGTGCAGCCCGGTCTTGAGCCCGTGCTTCTTCGCAACCGCGGCGACGATCGCTGTGGCTCGGGAGGGGCGCCACAGCCCGCCATGATAGGCGGGAAACACCAGGTCGTCCGGGTTCCACGTCCGTCCTGACGCGACCTGCTTCTCCCTGATCCACGCCTTGTGCGCCTTGAGCCGTGCGATGCAGTCCGCCGGCAACGCGATGCTGCGGCGGCTGCTGGCGTTCTTGGGTGTATCCTTCAAGCCGAACCGGCTGCTCGCTTCCCACACGGCCTTGCTGATGCCGATCGCGCCACGGGCCAGATCAACGTCCGTCCAATTGAGCGCGAGCAGTTCCGACTTGCGGGCGCCAGTCGCGAGCATCGTGAGCACCAGCACCGCGGCAACCGGCTGATCCTCGGCCAGTAGATCGGCAAGCTTCTGTGTCTCCGCCACGCCCGGCACATCGGGCGAGCCAAGCGGCAGTGGCGGTGCAGTCGCACCCTCCCACGGCGTGCCGGCGATCATGTTCCACTTGCGCGCCTGGTGCAGCGCCTTGCGGGCGCAGGCGAAGGTGTTGGCGACTGTGGCCGGGGCGTAGCCCTTCTGGCGCAGACCGGCGACAAGCTGGTCCAGATCGCGCGCGGTGATCCGCGCTAACTGCCGATCACCGATCAGATGGCTGATGACCTTCACATGCTGGCCGTCGCGGTGCGCCGTCTTGATTGCGACATTCCCCGCCGCGGTGCGCCACGCCTGCCATTCGGTTAGGAAAGCCGCGAGCGTTTTGCCGCGGGTGGACGCAACCGGCTCGCGCCGCTGTGCGCCTTCCTGCTCATTAGCTGCGCGCAGCGCGTCGGCGCGCGTGCCTTCGAACGTCTTGGAACGCTGCACGACCTGGCCGGTGGCCGCATCGGTCGCGCGCCAGACCATGAGCCACCGGCCTTCGCCGCGGGGTTTGACCGAGGCCATTATGCCGCTCCCTTGCTGGCGAGGTGTGCCGCCTGACGGCAGCCATTCGAGCAGAACCGCTGGTCCGTGCGCGCCACCGGGAACCATTCACCGCACCCCGGCCCGTAGCAGCGGCGAAGCCGCTGGCGCGCGTCAATGTCGGCCGCGACGCCCATGAGCAGGAACGCGCGCAAATTCATGGGCATGATCTGCAACCGCCACCCGTCGAGCAGGAATGCCAGATCGCCGGCCACGCCGGCGGCATCCAGCATGGACCTGATCGCTCTCGCGTCCGGGTCGCGCGCCAGCGCGACGGTGTCGAGAGAATGGATCGGGTGAGAAGCCGGATCGTCGGGATCGAAGCGCCACAACCGGGCCACCCCTCTCAGGCGATCGTGCAACGTCTTCCAGTCGGCTTCGTCCTGATTGCGCGCCGCCAGTCGGTCGTCCGCGTCCCTGACCCTCACGCTTCCGGTTTCGGGGTCGTGTATCAGGTCGCCGTACTCGGCCAACGAGCCATACTCGGCGAGCATGGCCTCATAGGGCGCGGCCGAGTCGATGGCCGGCCAGTTCCGGGCAGCGACCCGCCGCCAGAACGCCGGGATTGCGCTCGGCGCGTATTCGCTCCCGTCGCCACGCCGCCAGGTCCACGTCGATATTTCTTGCATAACCCGTCATCCCCGTCAGGACCGTCAGGGGAGACATAGCGCGGCGGTTTTTGGATTGAAAGGGCGGAAACGTTTCTCTACCATCAGAATAACGAGCATATTCGTTCTAGACGGAGAGAGAGATGGAGATGCAAACGCCCGAGGCGCTGAGCAGCCTCACGCAGCGAAGGGCGATCAGCCCGCGTGAATTGAGCATTCAACTGGGGATCAGCGAGGCCAGCGCGCTTCGTGCGTGCCGCTCGGGCCGCGTGCGGGCAATCCGGTTCGGCAAGAGATTTCTCGTCCCGCTCCCCGAGGTGGACCGCATCCTGCGGGAAGGATTGCCAGCCGCCTGACCACTCTCACGCAACCGCCGGAAGGCGCGCGGGGAGGGCCAGGCGGAAAACGGCACGCGGGGATGCGCGCCGTATAGCCCGTCCACGTCCCGCGTGCCACCGGCAGAACGCCGGAGCGCCGCCGTGGGCTATCACCACCCTCCGAAAGCGAAGCACGCGCCCGACCCATTGCGGCGGGGAGGCGGGGCATGAACGGCAAGCCGTATGCGATCGGCCAGGGCGAGCTGCGGCGCGTGATCGCGCAAGCCGCTATGGCCGAAGGCGTCGGACTCGCGGCGCTGACCGTGCTCGCACCGGTACGCGACCCGTACCGCCTCGATACTCTGGCCGGTCACACGATCGGCGAATGGTGCGGCAAGCAGGTCGAACGCTTCGTGCGCGCCGGGCAGAGCGTGCATCTGCGCGGGCTGCACTACCGGCTGGTCAGCGCACCCGAGCCGGTGCTGAAGCCTGACGGCACGCCGTATCGCAATACTGACGATGACTGGACCTGGCTGCTCGAGCGGGCGTCGAAGGCGGCGCGCTGGCTCGGCTATGTACCGTTCGAGCGAATTCGCGACGAGCGCAACGCGGCGCCGGACATCTACGTTCCGGACGCGAGAGCGCTCGGCACGCCGTACGTATCTGCTCACGTCTACAGCGACGGAGACGAGCCGCCGGAGCAGCCGGCGCTCTCGCTCGTCTTCAGCGGCTTCCATCCACCGGACCAGCCGTACCGCGTCGCGCTGATCGCCGAGAAATCCTCCGTGGGCGACGTGCTGCGCCCGCTGGCGCAGGAGATCGGCGCAGAGCTCATCCTGCCGACCGGCGAGATCACCGATACGCTGATCTATGAGATGGCGGCGCGCGCCGATGAAGACGGGCGCCCGCTGGCGGTGCTCTACTTCTCTGACTTCGATCCGAGCGGGCACCAGATGCCCATCAGCGTCGCCCGCAAGGTCCAGGCACTTCGGGATCTCTCTTTCCCCGACCTCAATGCGCGCGTGATCCCGGCGGCGCTGACGCTCGATCAGGTCATCGCACTCAATCTGCCGTCCACGCCCCTGAAAGAGACCGAACGCCGCGGCGATCGCTGGCGCGCGGCGATGGGGCGCGAACAGACCGAAATCGATGCGCTCGCCGCCCTCGACCCGGCGGCCCTCGTCACCATTGCGAGGGAGGCCATAGCGCCGTTCTTCGACGCCACGCTGGCCGCCCGTCATGCGGCACGCGAACGGGCCTGGCGTGAGGCCGCGGAGCAGTGGCTCGATGATTGGCGGGCGGCCGACGATGGCTCGCTCGATTTCAGGCTCTACGGAGCATGGAGCGCATTCAGCGAGGCGCACGACGCGTACGAGGCCACCCTCAGAGACGCGGAGGCCACGCTCGACCGGGCCTATCAGGAGGATGAGTCGAGGCCCGGCAGGCCGGAGCCGGTCGAGGTGGAGATCGACGCGGCGGCGCCTGATCCGCTGTTCTCGACCGCAGACGACTATGCGACGGCAAGCCGTAAGCTGATCGCCCGCAAGTCGCTCGACGGCATGGATACCAACGGGACTGCGTCGTCGCCATGAGCGCGATAACGAAGATACGCCCCACGCCGCGCACACTGCCCGATGCCGGCGTGATCGCAGCGGGCGACGAATACCTGGACCTCGCACTGCGTTGCTACGCTGCTGCGATCCTCTCGGACGCGCAGCTTTCGCGGCGTGTCATCGAACGCATGCCCTGCGAAGTGCTGTGCTGCACGGAGGACACGGGCGACCGGTACGCGGCCGCGGTGGCGATTGCACGGCACTGCGCGGCGATGGACGTGCCGCTGCGCAAGATCATTGCCTTGCTCGCTTATCTCTCGGCCGAGATCCCGTGCTGGCCGGACGCTGATGACATTGCCGGAATTGCCGAAGCCGCCATTGCGGAGTGCATCGCATGACCGAAGCCGCTCGCGATCTTGCGCATGATCTGGTCAGGCAACACAGGCGCGCGAAGGAAGAACGCGAGCGCAAAGCAAAGAGCAATGGCAAAGCGCGCGGCCAACGCCACGCCGCCAATATGCTCGCGCTGGTGACGTTCCTCGATAATCACCCGGCATGGCGTAGTGCCGTGCGGTTCAATGAGCTGACAGCGAACATCGAGCTTTGCGAGCCCTGGCCGCCGCGCGATACGCCAGAGCGCGTCATGCGCCCGCTGCGCGAGCCCGGCGATCTGCTTGAGGCAGTGATATGGCTGCAAGGCAACGGCTATCCCGGCGCCGGCAAGAACCTGACGTGGGATGCCTTGTGCTGCATCGCCGCGCGCAATTCTTTCCATCCGGTGCGGGACTACTTGAATGGCTTGCAGTGGGACGGCACGGTACGACTGCACAATCTTTTCGCTGCGTACTTCAACGCCGATCTGCCCGAAACCGAAGACCGGACGCCCGAAGGTGAATTGTCGGCTCGCGACCGTGTTGTCGCGTACCTCGAACACATCAGCACCGGTTTCATGGTCGCCGCGGTGGCGAGGGTCATGCGGCCCGGCTGCAAGGTCGATAACGTGCCGGTCGCGGTGAGCGATGAGGGCTTCAACAAGAGCCAGGGCTTCGCCGCGCTGTGCGCCGATCCAGCGTGGTTCTCCGACGATCTGTCGCCCGACCTGGTGCAGCGAGACACAAAGGAAAGCCTCTCCGGCAAGTGGATCATCGAGCTGTCGGAAATGCCGCACGTCCGCAAAGAGGTGGAACGCGTCAAAGCGTTCTTCAGCCGGCAAACCGACCGCTACCGCCGCGCCTATGACCGCACCACGCAGGATCACCCGCGCCAGCAAGTGTTCGTCGGCACATCGAACGATCTTGAGCTTGTCAGCGTCACCGGCAATCGCCGCTTCTGGCCGTTCGAGGTCGCCGGGCCGATCGAACTCGAGCGCATCCGTAGCGACCGTGACCAGCTTTGGGCCGAAGCGCTCCACCTCTATCGGCAGGGCGCGCAATGGTGGCTGAAGCCGACCATCGAAGCCATCGCGACTGAGCAGCAACAGGCATTCGGCGAGCATGACATCTGGCAGGACAAGATCGGCGCCTGGCTCGATACGCGCACCGTCAACAAGGGCCACCAGGACGAATACACCAGGCCGTTCACGCTGGACGAGCTTTTCGCCGGCTGCCTGAACTACAGCGACACGTCGCTGGTCCCGAAACCCGACCAGAACCGCGCTGCCGCGTGCTTAAAGCGCCTCGGATTTCGCCGAAAGCGTAAGAGCATCAACAGGATGCGGGCCTACTGGTGGGAAAACCAAAAACACTCTCGAATTCTGAAAAAGCTGCGCCAGGCGGGTCAGGTGGGTCAGGAGGAGGCATCATTCTATGAGGCTGTCTGACCCACATGACCCACGTGTTTCCTGTAGTGGTGGGGCAGAGAAAAGCCTGGACGATCTAGGCGTATCCCCACCTGACCCACGCGACCCACCAATCCGCGCAATTAACGCGCGCTGAGATTATTCGTCTTGAACAACTCGTGGCGACAACAGGGAGGGAAGGGGGCAGTTTACCCCACCGTGGGGAAAACCCCGCCGGGGGGGGTGGTGCCGGTCCCCGGTCCCCCTGTGCCACAACCGCGCCCCACATTTTTGCAGAGAAAGCTTGCCCCGGTTGAACGCGAATTTCTGGTTCGCCTATCGTTTACGCGGATCATGTAAAGTATTCGCTATTTGAGCTCTCAAAACGCCGGCACGGCAGGTATGGATTCACCCAAAGTCCGAGATATGGCCAAGGCAACCACCCCGCTACCACCCCGCCACCTGCGGCCACTCACCCGCAAATGGTGGCTCAACGTGCATGAAACGCATGAGCTCGAGCCGCATCATGTGCGCTTGCTGACCTTGGCCTGCGAGGCGTTTGACCGGGCTGGCGCGGCCAGGGAGATCATCAGCTCGCAGGGTATGACCTACATCGACCGGCATGGACAGCCGCGCGCTCGGCCGGAGATCGCCATTGAGCGGGACAGCCGCATCGCGTTTGCCCGGCTCGTGCGCGAGCTAGATCTGGATGTCGCGACGACGCCCGAAGCGTCGCGCCCGCCACTGCTCGTCCGGAACAGCCGGACGGCGTGATGCCGGTCCGCCGCCGCGTCGCCAAACAGCGCCCCCGGTATCCCGACGCCATCGAGCGGCTGATCCGGGGCGAGCCGATCGAACCGACCGAGGAAAATCGACAGACGATGATCACTCTCGCGTATTTTGGCTGGGCTGAGTACCCCGAACTGGGCGACGCGATGGAGCGGCGCGCGTTCGACCAGCTTCGCGCCTGGGACGGCGACTGAGGGACCGATGAGCGCCGGAGCACTACGGACGCAGCGCTACCGGGAGCGGCGGGCGCGCGGCGTGTGCGTGCTCCGGATTGCCGCCGACGAGGTGCTGTTGACCGAAGCGCTCATTGCAGCCGGCTACCTGGCGGAGAGTGAGGCCGAAGCCCCGGCCGCCGTATCTGCGGCTGCGTCCCGGGTGCTGGAAACATGGGCGCTACGCTGGGCGGAGGCGTGACACGTCACGCCGCACCCGCCGATACCCGGCGTAAGATGCCTCATGGCGTTTCTCCCCACCAATGACGCCGTGACGCTGGCGCGTGCGCGAAGCGATTTCGTTCGCGTCATGCGCGCCATGCTGATCTGCGGCCGTGCCGAGCAGCAGCCGCCCTCGCTCGCGTTCATCAAAAGCGGCGGCGAGCGCTTGCAGCTTGCGACACGCGCGGCCGTTGGCGGCGGCAGCCTGGCCGACGCGGAAGCGGTCGGCGCTTACCGGCAGGTCAGCCTGGCGTGGCTGCAATCGCTGCGATCGGCCAGCGCCTTCGACGCGATTCTGCCGGACATGCGGTCCGCACCGATGTTTCAGCGCTTTGCGATCAGCACGACAGCCATTATCGGCGATGAAATCGATGAAGGCCGCGGCATCGGCGTCAAACAATTGACGCTCGCGCCAGATCAGTTGCGACCGAAGAAGTGTGCGGCAATCTGCGTCATCACGAACGAATTGGCGCGCATGAGCGATGCCGAGAGCCTGATCGACGCCGAACTGCGCGCCGCCGTGGCGATCGGCACCGACAGGGTTTTTCTTAACGCAGCAATCGCCGCCACGACACCGATCGCCAGCACCGGCACCGCTCAGGACATCGATGCAATGCTCGGCGCGGTGCCCATAACGCCGCAATCGCGGTTGCACTGGGTTTTCTCTCCCGAGGCTATCAGGGCCCTCGCAACCGAGCGAAACAACGGGATGCTGGTTTGGCCCGATGCGGACGTCGTGAACGGCGGTAGGCTCTACGGCATCCCGGTCTCAATCAGCGACCAGCTCCCGGCCGACACTGCGTTGCTTGTCGATGCGGCGCAGATCGCCGCGAATCAGGGCGAGGTCGATGTCAGTGTCAGCGGCCAGGCGGCTGTCGAGATGGTCGACGAGAGCGCGCAGGACGTGCTCGCACCCGTCGGCGCATCGTCGATCGTCAGTCTGTTCCAGGCAAACCAGACCGGCATTAAAGCGGTGCGCACGTTCGGCTTTACGGTCCTGCGCAGCGCCGGGATCGCGAGCGTCGCCGGTATCGCGTGGGCTACACCCCCCGAGCCGGACGAGCCTGTTACGCAGCAAGTGGCCGCGGCGCAGGCCGCGCCCGCACACCACGCGCGGACGCACCGGGAGCATCCATGAGCGTGCGGTATGTCGCCACCAAGAGCGAGCAGCGGTTTCGCGTCGATGAGGAAGGCCGGTCGATCCCAGTGCCGTCCGAGCCGTATATCGTCGATAAGAACGGCCACCGCCTGCCCAATCCAGCTCCGCATGTCGGCGGCTCGGCGCCCGCGCGTAAGAAGTCGGCGATGTCCAAGCTGGATGATGCTGCGCTCATCGACGTGCTCGGCTCGATCATCGCCGAGCTGCGCGCTGAATGGCACCGCGACCTCGAAGCGCTCCGCAACGAGACGCGCGCGACGAACGCCGAGTTCAAGGCCGCGATGCTCGAGGCGTTGCTGGCAAAGTCCGAGCCGGTTTCGTCACGTGACGAAGCTGTTGAACGCCTGCGCGCGATCGACGGCGGCCGGCGATGATATCCGCGCAGGGCGTGCGATTGCGCCGTTAAGGCCGCGGGTAGCTGCCGGCCGGGACCGCTCGACCCGGCCGGCAGACTTTAGCGCCCCTCCAACCGCCGCGCCACCCAGAGGATCGCGCGGGCGGCCAGGGACCGGAGAGCGCGGACCGGGCGAAAGGGCCGCTGCATCAGCCGCGCTCCGCGAACCAGCCAGCGGTCCGCGACGCTATCCCGGCAAGCCAGAGAAACAGGAACGCGCAGCGCCGCATGAACCAGCGCCGCCGCGTCTCGGGCAGGGCGAGAAGCCAGGGGTTCATGCCTGCGCTGCCTTCCGCGTCTTGGTCTGCAGCTCGTCGAGCCTGTGTGCGATCGCCTGCAGACCGCGGATGGCGAAAGACACCTCGTCACCGCCCGTTCCCGCTGCCACGTGGAAGGTGTTGCTGATGAGGTCCAGCACCTTCAGCCCGGCGGACAGGTAATCGAGCTCGCGGTCGATATCGGCCAGATGCTCCCAGTCGGGCGCGCTCATGGCTGTGGTTCCGCGGGCCACTGCGTCCAGCTGTATGGCATGAGGTCCGGCGGCAGGACCGGCGTATCCAGCCCGGCAGCGGCGACAAGAGCGGATGCCGTTACCCATTCGCGCAGATCATCAGGCTCAATACGATCGTCGGTCGAGGTGTGATCCCACATCGTTAACGCCGCCTTGGCGAGCGCGCCGCGCCCCTCCGGCGTCGTCGGGCGAGCAAGTGCAATCAAGGCGCGCCATAGCGCCTCCTCGACGTCACCCCAACGCTCTTCTCCCTCCGCGGAGAAATCGTTGTAGGCATCCCGGTGCCTGACGATCTGCTCACAGGTCGCGATCAGCCCGGCGTCGGGGTTGAACTCGCCTGATTTCGCCTCCGGCGCGTCGTCATCGGGCGCCGCCTCGCTACTGGCACGATCGATGGTGTGCGCCAGCGTCAGGGCCAGCTCGCCCATGCGCTTGAAATGCCCGCACAGCGGGTAAATCCACTTGCTCAGATGGCCGCCGCCCTCCGCCTTGGTGTCGATCAGTGTCGTCAGGGCCAGCTCACCGAGCTTGATAACGTCGGCAAGCTCGCTCGCCTGCAACTGTGCCTGACAGAGCAGATCGTCCAGCGGGGTTTCGGGGATAGGTGTAGCGTCGTGCGTAGCCTGCGTCATGGCTCTCTCCATGGCGTGGGTTAGGCCCGTGCTCTGGTGTTCGCGCACCAGGCCGGGCCGCCTGCGATGCAGGCCGCACCGATTTGGCCGATGCGGCCCGCTAACGCAACTTACGCCGCCGTAATTCCGGCTCCCGCGCCACCAATAGCGGGAGATCAGCATGCGACGCGAGCCAGCCCAACGGTCCGCCGATCCGGCGCGGCCGACTGCACGGCCCACAGACGAGCGCCAGAGGCACGCTGAGGCCGTCATCGAGCCGGACGTTAACGGACGTGCCTTCCGCCCCTGGTGGGCCGTCAGGACGCGCCTGGACGCGCTGCTGGCCGGCGGCCTGATCGACCGGGACGCGCACGACCGGGCGAACCGGCTTCGCGCCGACTGCGAGCGCATGGCACGCACCGGCAGCTCGTCCATGGCGCGCTTCGACATGCCACGCATCGCGCCGCGCGCCGGCAGTGTGGCGGAGACGACGATCGACGCAGCCGGCCGCGTCGCCAGGGTGCGGGCCCGGATGGGCGCCGCCGATTTCGCGCTCGTCTATGTCATCGCGGTCGATGATCTGAGCTGGCGTGAGCTGGGCCGCCGGATGGGCTGTCACGACACCACGGCCCGACAGCGGGCGGCGAAGGCGATCATGCGGCTGGCCGGGCGTTAGGCTTCGCGTCCTAGCAACTCATCACATCTCGTCACAACTCGTTCCATCTTGTCGAAACTCGTAGCAGGTCGGTGGCTTGGAACGAGTTGGAACGAGTTTTCACAAGTTGTGACGAGTTTGGACTAAGGGTTTCATGGCAAGATGTGCATTGTAGGCCAACATTTGGCCCACAACGCGGGGCTTACTCGCCAAGGCTCGACGCAAGTGCCAGGTGCCTTTGTCATGCAGGCACCTTCCTCGACCCGAAGGGGGGCGGATTCGAGACAACTGCGTGAGTCCACAAACGAGTCCACAAACCGGTCCACAACGTCACTCGTGGCGATCAGCGTCATTTCCGTCATTGCAGAAAAAACAGGTAGTTAGTGACGGGCAAGATGCCCATGATTGGGGTCCGCGCGCTTTGCTAAACCGTTATACGGTGTTAAGCCGTATCGTGAGTTCGAATCTCATCCCCTCCGCCACGGCGGACCACCCATAGCATTGATTTATTAGGCTATTCCGTCTTATCCGGCGCCGGCGTTTTCACCGTACTCACGCCTGTACGCACATTATCCGCCGTGAAGTGGGCGCAACGGACGCGCCCTTTCAGACCGACTTTGCATCACGCGTTATCGCTAATCGCTATGCGCATGGCTTGCGCCCATGCGACGCGGTGCTGGATTGGCTGCAACCAACCGTGTCATTAGTCGCAGCCAGTCAGCGATCGCGGGCGGCACGGGTTGACGGTCGTGCGCCCAATCGACGCACCGGCTGTGCCGCACGCGGGTGCGCCGGCTTAGTTCGCGAACCGACCAGCCGATCCGACTCAGGCAATCCAGCAGTTCGTCACCTGTCATCACCGACCCCGTTGCGTCGCGATCGCACTACGTCGTCATGCGGCAGTGCGAGCCGGGCTGTGGGGAATGCCCGAACCGGTGAACTTCTACCGTGTCGGACTCACCCCCGAGCATTTCCAACGCGGCGTCAAAGTTAGACTCGGCCAATGTGTTCGAGTCACGATTGCGGCTGACAGGCACGACAAGCCATGCCTGACGATCGGATAGGAATGCTCTCGACCGGTCGAAACCAGTCGGTGCGTATTGCGAATAGGTTTGCATTTCAGTTTGTCCACGATGCTTTAAATGTCCGACGTGGTGATGCCGTAGTCCTCATCGGTGTAGTTTGCTAAGTCGGCATGGATCGCATCCGCGATGCCAGCGTCGAAGGCTTCCCATAGCTCGTCTGACGAGACGGTCTCTTCGTCACCTTGGCCGTGTTGGTTAAATTCGTGTGCGGTAAATTCAAACGGGCTGTATTGGCGCGAATGCTGCTCTGCCTCAAAACATAGGCTTTCGTGAACCTGGCGTATGTTTTCAACATCGACCATGACTCGGCCAAGTGACTCGATAAAGAGCTGCCGCCCAATGGTCGGCACGTTATGGCACGCAATGCCATGACCATGGTTCCAACCGCGCGTGTATGCGTCGGCCAGCTCTCCATTATCCCGATAGGCGTCTGGGATCATGGTTGGATATGTGAGTGACATGTTTTTTGCCCCTAGGCTTTACGATCGCCCGATGCGTTCGCCTACCTAGGGGGTCGGGGGATTACGCAGGACATACCCGGTGGGGGCTGTCCATGGCGGCATACCACCGGCGCGGCGTTAAGTGTTTCGCTCAGACGAGCACTAAATTTCCAGGTTTCGTTCCCACTCAGCGTGACTGAAATTCTGGACCATGCGGGTGGCAGATCGATCAATGTGCACAGCGTCGGGAGAGCCGTAGCGGTTGTAGTCAGACTAGCCGCGTGCGAGGTTAGGTCGGCGTCAGTTGTTGACGACGACGGAAGCTGCCGATCGGATTGTCGTAACCCCGGAAGCACTGCGCGAATGGTTCAGCAACAGAAGGCGGCCGAGTGCGTCGTCTGTCGGGATGTCGGCGGGCCAGCCATATGCCGCCGCAACCGAGTCGTCGAGTGCCCGATGCAGATTGTCGAGCCATGTGCCTTCCGGCGTGCCCCGGGTGTTGTAAAGCGCGGTTAGCGTGCGCTTCTTCAGTATGGCGGCCGCTTCCGCGTTCCTCGGGATGAGCCGATCGGGGAAGCCAGACACCACCTCAGGCACGTGGTCCACAAGGTCAGGTGGGTTGAGCCAACGGTCGCGGGCTTCGACCAGCGCCCGCGCAGCAGCAGCGATCTGTTGCGCACGGGTGTCGCTGGCGTAGTTATCTGCTGGAATGTTTGGGGTCAGGCCGTCTGGAAAGGGGAATGTCTCGAACGTGCTGGTCGCGGTGTAGCGCGGGCGATCCTCCAATGAGCTGCCAAGGCCAAGCGACCACGTTTCATGGAAGCGGCTGTGCAGGACGCCGAAGGTCGTGTCGTCATCGCGCGCGACAACAATGAGGTTCTTGTCAGGGCAGATGGACGCTGGCGCCCAGACAAATACCCGATGCTTCGACACTTCCGGCGTCACGATGAACCGCCTCAGTGGCTTGATTGCGGCCCGCATCACAGGGCGGGACCACTGGAACAACCACCAGCACGAATTGGTCCGCTCTTCGCGCTTTCCGACACGTGTGGGCTTCACGAGGCGTTGGAGCCGGGCGTAGGGCTGCGAGAAGAAGGCAACATTGGCTTCGGTCTCGTCCAAGCCAAAGTCGATGATCCACATGTCGCGATTGCGGCGAGTTACGTCGAGGCCATTCCACCAAGGACGGACCACGTCGGAGTTGGGCTGTCCATTCGGGTTCAAGGGCGCTTGAAGCATCAGTCGTGCGTTGGAACCTTCCAGTTCGAACGGACCAGTCTTTTGGATGCCACTGAATGCAACCCGTTTATTGTCGGCCAGAGCTTTCGCGGTCGTGAGATCAGCTCCGCCTGAAGTCAGATCGGGGTGGATTGCAGGGACGCTGGCCCCATTCAATCGGGGAGTACCAGAGAATTCTCGGGCAAAGCAGACGAGCGATACCCGGACAGCCGCGCCCTCAAGGGTCCATGGTTCGTTCGACCACGCCTCATAGATGACGGCGTCGCGGGTGATGCGGTCGAGAACGTGACGATTGGCGCCACCACGGATGCTGTTCGTCGCAACGAGGCCAATCCGCTCCGCGTGGTTCGCCAGCAATGCCTCGCGTGCTTTCTCGAACCAGAAGCAAACAAGGTCCGCTCCTCCGGGAACGCGCGGTTCATAGGCGGATCGGAGGCGAGCCGTATAGTCCGCACCCATGGTACCGATCATTGCCTTGTCGCCCAAGAAGGGTGGGTTGCCGATGATGGCGTTGGCAGTGGGCCATGACGCCGCCGTGCCATCGGGCGCCAGGATCGCATCCCGGCATTCGATCGTGTCCAGGTCGCGAAGCACCGGGTCAGCAGGTGGCGGGAACCCGTTGCGCCGCGCCCATTGGATATGACCAATCCACACGCTGACGCGCGCCAACTCCGCGGCATAAGGATTGATCTCGATACCCAGCACTGCTTCCGGGCCGATCAAGAATAGAACCGGATCGAGGCCGAACACCTCCGCGTCGATACTGACTCGAAGCTCCATGTCCTTCAGTGCCAGCAAGGACATGTAGAGGAAGTTGCCTGACCCACATGCGGGGTCGAGCACACGGAACGAGCGCAGGCGGTCCACGAAGTTGGTGTAGAGGGCCTGGGCCTCGGCAAGCAGTGCGGCCATCTTCTTCGTCCGGCGATCGGCCCCGCGCCGCATCGTAGCCTTGGCGGCCCGGCTTTCCCGCGTAATGCTCCCAGCGCCGACGAGGACTAGCGCTTCTGCGCTTGCAGACCCGGACTCTTTGGTCGCGCGCAACAAGTTGGCGCGCTCGTCCATCGCAGCGGCGATCTTTGACCGCGTCGCCTCCCACTCGGCCAGCAACGGGCGAACGACCACCGCATCGACCAGCAGCCCGATCTTCTCCCGGTCAGTGTAGTGAGCGCCGAGCTGACTGCGCTTGTCCGGGTCCAGGCCACGCTCAAAGAGAGTGCCGAAGATCGAGGGGTCTACATCGGACCAATCCAGCGCGACCGCGCGGGCTAGCGGTTCCACATCCGACCCTTCGAGGGGCAGTGCGTCGTCGTCGTCGAACAACCCCCCATTGAACCACTGCACCGGCTGAAATCCGACCCGGCCGCCTCGGTCCCCCATGGCCCGGAACAATTCGGACGCCGCCGCAGCGAAATTGGTCGGGGACTTCGCCGAGAAGTCCAGCATGTCGGCGACCAAGCCGTCCGGCAGCAATCCCACGTCATCGGCGAACAGGCAGAACACCAGCCGGTTGACGAAATGTGCCACCCTCTGTGGATCGTGCCCACGCTCGCGAAGGCGACGGGCCAACTCGGCAAACTCGCCGGCGGCCTTCTCGGTCAGCGCCTGGCGGGTAACTGCCGGGCGCCAGCGGTCTGGATCAGTCCAACACGCCTTCAAGAGTGCACGGCCCTGCGGGTCGCGCAGGTCTTCGAGTTGGAAGTCCCGGCGTTCGCTTACCGCGTTCGTCCAATTCGTGCGGACGATGATCCGGTCCATATCGGACGTGATGAGAAGCGGCGGGTTCTCCAGCGCTCCGGAATAGCGGAGAAGCTGGTCGTAAGCCTTCTCAAGGTCGCCGCCACGGGACTTATACTCCCAGCCGAAGCATCCGCGCTTCCAAACATCAGCCCAGCCGCCCCCGCCAGCGGACTTCGTCACCCCCTTCTCGAAAGCGTATGTCGCGCCCGTCGGGTCACTCTGCGGCGGCGGAACGTCGAGCAGCGCGCAAAGGTCCAGGAAATGCGCTTTGGAGGCAGCGGCCTCGTTACGGGTGTTGGCCTGCCAAGTGGCGATGAATGACTCGGGCGTCATGCGACCGGCGTTTTGATGAACTCAATTAGTTCCGCGTTGACGTGTCGCCTACGGGGCATAGGCGGACCGGGCAGACCGGTCAACGTTTCAGATCAACTCGAGCGAGCGGAGAATGCTCTCGATTTCGTCGCGGGTGGCACAGAACCATTCGTCGCCACCGCCGCTGATCTTGCGGTCGCGCAGCTTGAGGATGCCGTGTAGGACAGCTTCAAGCGCGGCACAGTCGCTGGTCTTTACTTCGAGAAGCAGCTTCGGCTTGTCGGGCGTGCTGGCATTGATCTGCTGGACGATGCGATCGACGGCACCGCCGACTGTTTTGCCGACCTGGAGGCGGTCGGGAATGGAAGCATAGCCGTAAGCGTAGACGGTCCCGGCGCCCGTGCCATGGCGGCGCACCTCGCTGGTGTCGACGCGCTCGGCCGGTAGCTCCGACGTCTCGTTGGCTGGGGTGTCGGCGGCAGTCTCGGCCTCGAGCATCGCGCTGATATCGGCGGCAGGATAGTCCTTGCCACCCGTCACCTGCTCGACAGCAAAGCCGTTCGTTTCTGCCCAGGCGAGGCAGCGGGCCATCTGGTTCAAGTTCCCCTGCCCGAGGGCATAGGTGAACTGGGCACGCATGGCGATGAGCCGGTTGAGCAGTTCCCAGCTATGCGGACCATTTCGCTGGTCGTTGTAGAAATTGGCGACGAGTGCATGCAGGCCGGCGTCGGTCGCGGCGCGGTAATCGGCATTGCACGGGGCCGGTGTCGCGTAGGTATAGCGCGACACCATCGGCGGCGACGGCTCGGCCGCGCGCAGCCCAGCCTCAGAGTCGCTGTTGATGCTGAGCACATAGGGACGCTCGGGATGGACCACCCCGTCCATCAGTGCCTCCCCGGTGGGAGGAAAGGCTGGTATGTTCATCGCTTGGGGACACCTTCGTTCCTCTGGAGCCGGTTTGGTTCAATGCATCCGTCGAGCCGTCTACCCGCCGCAGCGGCAACCAGTCAAAATTACAGTGGAAGCGTACTGGCCGCCCCGGGGGTGCCCGGGAGGCGGCCGCCCAGCGGGAGGGGGTGCCGCCTCGCGTAATCGACTGCTCACACACGAGCGGCACATTTCGGTTTCGTTCCACACACGTGCCGTGCTGCCACCTTGCGAAATTCTAATTTGATGTTTTTTACAAGCGTCCCTATTTCCACCGCAGTCGTCTTGGCGCCGGAGCGACCGGCGCGAACGGGAAGGACCCAGTCTGGTGAATTTCAAAACTCTTGTGGTTGTAGCGGGCGTTTCGCTCGCACTCGCCGCGTGCGCGTTGCCGGTTGAGCGCATTCTAACGCAAGCGCAGGCCGCTTGCCGCGCTGGTGATCGGACCGCGTGTCGTCAACTGCCCTATCTCATCGAACAGGTCCGCATCGCACAACAAGACCGCGAGGCGCGGACGCAGGCCGCACTTATGGCGGTCTCGGCGGGTGCGTTCGCGTACAGTGCCGCCGCAGCCAGCCGGCCCGTCTACGTCGTGCAACCCTCACCGGTGATCCAAATGCCAGCACCGATCGTCAGCACGCCGGTGCCGTTGCCAGCGCCGAGCATTTCCTGCACGACGATGAACCTCGGCGCGGGCATACAGACCACGAATTGCAACTGACGCCCAAGGTCATGACCACACACGAGTTCAACGCGGTGCTCGCGGTAATCGGCTGGTCGCGCGCCGCCCTCGCGGAAAAGCTCGGCATGCACAGCGACCGCGCGGTGCGGCGATGGTCGTCCGGGCAGAACGCAATCCCGCCCGCCATCGCTGCATGGTTGCGACAGGTCGCGCACGCGCTCGAGAGCCTGCCGCCGCCTGCGGACTGGCAGGATGACCACGCGCACGGCGGATACGAAAGCGAGTTCGACAATGACTAGGTTCCTGTATGCGATTTTGTGCGTCGGTGCAGCCGGTCTGAGCGGATGCGCTGCTCAGGGCCTACCGGCGAAGCCCGGCATGGTCGGCACTGCAGTCTCGCCGCTGGATAAGGCCCAAGAGACAGGCACACCGGTTGTCTTCAAGTGGCCAATCGGACGGCGAATTACGGTAACGCGGCTCCAGTATGATGGTGGGCAGGGCTGCGCTCTTTGGCTCGAATCCGAGCGGCATGAGGGCTTCGAGCTGTTCACGCGCGATGACGACAGCGGGGTGCGTTTCGACTTCGAGAATGGGCGTCAATGGAACGGTGTTGGCGAACCGGTGACCCTGTGGATCGACGGCCAGAACTATGAATTGAATATGTCCGGGGGGCAAAATCTGTTGTTTGCCGACCAGCAGGACACTGTCGGCGAGAACGAGTTAGTGGCCGCTATCCGCACCGGGCACGCCCTTAGGGTGGAAGCGCCAGGGGCGGCGCCTGCCGACTTCTCGCTCGCGGGGGCGGCGGAGGCGTTCAAGGTTCTGAATAGGTGCCATGACACGATCGTGGCGCAGGCCAATGCGAGGGCCGCTGCTGTTGCTTCGGGTTCGGCTTCGGCGGCACAGCCTGACGAGGCCGCGCAGCAGGGGAGACAGCCGTTGCCGGCATACACCCCGAAACCCGGCGACGATCTCTACGGCGAGAACGATCTCTTAAGCATGATGAACCCGCCCAACAGCGGCGGGATGGAGAACACGGGTTCGCCCGAGGACGATGAATTTCATCCGCTGCCGGGCGGCTATTATATCACGCTCGGCGAGGACGCCGAGCCGCCGCAGCCGGCCGCGACAGGTGTGCAGCCTGGAGCGGTCGAGGTTCCACTCGACGCGCACGCATATACCTATCTTCCGACCGAGCAGGATCGTAGCGAGATAGCTGCATGCGTTCAGTCGCGGACGGCACAAACCCAACCGCTGGATTGCGTTATGCCGACACTGACGCGCATCATGAATGAGACCCTAACGGAGTCGCAGGGCAAATCATGGTCCAACTCACAAGTCGGCCTAATGATACACAGGATCGGCGTGGCGTGTGGCGTGACCGGGCCGAGCACACCTCCGACTGAGGCACAGAAGAGATGCGCGCTACCAGAGATGCGGAAGATGACTTTCGCCATCACAGGCGGCCTAGCCTATTATCTGAAGTCGATTTGGCAATAGTACGAGGCCGGTCATCGTGTCAGAACCCAGTCCCGTAGGGCATTGCCCACGGTTGCGACCGGTCGCGCGCACGCTTGAGAGCGTGCCGCCGCCCGACGATCAGCGAGACGCTGACGGCATGCATAGCGACGGTGCTGTACGGCGATGGTCTCGTGAATAGCACAACCATGAATGGAGGGATTAACTTAGATGCACCTGCTACATGACGTCTGGTACTACACGATCATGCTGCCCATTGTAAGCAACGCGTTGTTCGTACTGGGTATCGCTACAGTCGCGATCGTGGGCGCCGTATTCTTTTGGAAACAAGTACCTGGGGAATAAGCCCATGCGAGGCGTCTGCGTGCCGGCGATTGCCTTGTCGGCCCTTGCTGCCGGCTGCGCCTACTCGACCGGCATCCTGCCGATAGGCCCGGACACGTACACCGTCTCTGAGCACTACGCGCCCGCACGCGGAGGCAATTCGACGGCGGAACGGGTAGCCCTGACCGAGGCAAACGCATTCTGTGAACAGCGCGGTAGAAAGTTCCTGCCGGTCAACATGTCGCAACCGTCGTCAATCGCGATCAGCCCGGCCGGCTATTCAGTCACCTTCCGCTGCCTGTCGCCGCATGATCCCGACTTGCGGCGTCCGCGCTTCGAGTCGTCACCTGACCTGGTGATCGAGAACCGGGAGCGGTAAGGCCAAGAAGGATCTGCGCGTAAAATGATTAAATATCTACCTGCCGCTGTTGCCGTCGTCGGCGTCATCGGGGTGGCTCATGGCCAAACGTTGCCGCCCCTGCCGCCCCTGCCGCCTTTGCAACCGCCACCCGCAACATGGTGCGCGTTTCGTGAAGCCCCGGATGGTGAACAGGGGCGTGCATGCGCCACGCTGGAGCAATGGCGGCAAGCTACAAAAGTCGTTTGCTTACGGGCCGATGCGATCGGAGCACCTCCACCACTGTCGCAAGACAATACCTCACCGTACTGGCAGGCCGAAAGTAGTTGCAGCAGCTTCAAGGTGGCACTCGACAGCGTAGAACGAGCGGCCCAAGCGGCCGAGGAAAGTTACCGGAAGGCTTTAGTAGCCAGGCAACAACTAGGGGAACGTTGAAGCAGTCATGACGATTGTCTGTGCAGCATGCGGCGGGTTTGGGGCCACGAGAGCGGCTCAGACAACGACACCCGAGACTAAAAAGCGCCGCGATCCACATAACGGACTACATGGGCGCGCCTGAAAACCTTTGTCCTCGCGGTGTCCGTGCCAGCCGTGGCGCGCGGGTGCACACGAGCGTAGTCAATTAACCAGCCGGGCGCGGCCGTACACCTCCAGGGCCGGGGCCTGTTCCCGCGCGGGCCCCGCCCGCCGGAAGCTGACGGCTACCCGAATTCAGCCGCAAGCTCGTCGTTGCTCATATACGGCCACTCATAAAGCGCGTCGTCTTCCTCGCCCTGATGTTCGAGGAACACTTCGAAATCGTTATCGTAGTACGCCCGGTCGTAGCTCGTCAGGCTCTGCCACACCTCCCACTCGCCGGGATGGTCTTTCATCGCCTTCTGTGCGCGCCGTGCAGCGGCGTAGGGATCGGGGCGTCCCTGCTCGACCCTCAGTGTGCGCCGCGCAACCGTTTTCGCGAGTTCGTCCTTGAATGGGCCGTAGTCCATCTGCGCGGGGACTCGCGGTTTCCCCCGGGGAGCGAGCCGCATGATGTCTTCGGGCGGCTGTGCCCGCTCCCAGTCGCGGTCGCACTGCTTGCGCGTGACGCAGTTCACCTTGCAGTAGTGCCGGAGCATCTCCTCGCGATATTCTTCTCCCGCCTTATCCGCTGCGTCCCATATGGCGGTCTGAGCGGCGCTCCGAGCGGCGTAATGCTGCTCCACCTCTTCGATCGTCAGGCGCTCACCAGAGGCAGAATACATTCCGAGCCACGCGCCGCGTTTCGAATAGCGCTCTTCGGGAAGTTCGGGGGCAGGATGCTCCGCCTCCAACTCCCGTCGGGCTATATCCCGTGCCCATCCCACCGAGCGCTGCAGATGCACGGCGTGATGGCATTTCTTGCACAGCAACTGGATCGCCTCCAGCCTGATCACGCCATTGCCGGGATAGGACCAGACCTCGTGCCCCTCCAGGTCGCGGGCCGTTGGCGCGGCATAACCGCAAGCCGTGCAGACCAATCCGTGTTCCTTCAACAGTGCGGCTCGAAGCCGGCTCCACATTGGTTTGCCAGCATTCCTGAGGGGGGTTGTTACGAACATGGGCGCGCGGTCGAACGTCAGCCGGCGTTGTGGTCTGCGCTTCCTGGTCGCCATCCTTGTTCCCTCCCCCCTCTCTCACGTGAGAGGGGGAGAGTAGAGCATCGGCGGCCGTTCCGGGTCCGCACACCGCCGGTATATGCCGACGCGCCGGGAACAACCGTAAAGCGTCAGCACCTACGCGCCTTCACTCGTTCAGGCGTTGTCTACGCAGTCTGTGGTTTGCGTACCCCTCACCTGCGTGAGGGCCCCCTCCGCAGCAGCAATCGCCGCATGGCCGGTTTCAGCGCCGATTGTCGCTCAAGCGCGATCTTGTCCTTGAGCACGTTGGTGACCTCCCCCGTTCGAGCCGCCGCCGTTCACGTCCAAACCTGTAGCGGACGGACCCATTCAGACGACGAGATGGTGGCCTACGTCGGCTGCCCACGTCGCTTCTGGCCACCATCCACCGACGGTGACAGCAGTGCAGCGGGCGTTACGCCGAGTGTGTCCGCGATATCCTTGAGGACCAGCACCGTGGGATTGCGTACCCCGCGCTCGATCCCGCTGACGTAGGTTCGGTCGATCCCCGCGCGGTCAGCCAGTTCCTCCTGCGAGATCCCGACTTGGTCCCGACAGCGCCGCACGTTCCTACCGACCAGCTTGCGCACGTCCATGGCGCAAGCGAGCCACGCTGTTGACTATTGAACCACGGACTATAGTCTACAGTCGGCGATGTCCCGGTTGCAGCCCAGCTCGCCCTGAGTCCGGGATCGGGATCAGTCGCATTGGAGGATTACGACGATAATGAACAGAAAATCCAAGCCGGGCCGACCTAACCCTGGAGGATCTGCTGTACGACGTGAAATGTTGCTCAGCACTCGCGTTGCCGGTGTTCGCCACCGTGAAGCATGGTACGCGCGTCTTGCAGCGAATAGTCTCGCGCAGGGCTGGACACCCGCGGAGATCAAGGCTGCGGTTAGAAGCGACGTCGCGACGGCAGCCGCGACCGGGCGTCTCGGGAACATCACCACGATAACCAGTGAAGGAATACTCGCCGCAAGCGCCCCTGTGCGAGGTGAACTTGAGAGGCTCACGGTGATTAGAGATCAAGTGTGGGAACAGGACAAAGAGCTGGTTCGCCGAGCTGTCCAGTCGCCCGCCCACGCCTTAATAGAACTGATGCGGCGGCAACGCAGAGCGAACGAACGGCACCACGCCGCCAGCGCGCCAGCCTTCATCGCCTATCTGAAAGGTCTTGCGGGACGTAGCCGAAGGAAACGCCGGGCCTCGGGTGGTGCGTCTTCCTCCAGCGTACCTCAGCCAGCCCAAATTACTATCGGCGCAAGGACTCCTCGTATCCCACTAACCTACCAGGCCGACCAAGCGACACTCGACGCGTTGCTTCGGAAGTCGCACACCACCCGGAAACCAATACAACGATTGCTCGACACTGCCGTGCGAAGCTGGCTTCAGGGGAACCCGTAACAGTTCGATTGTAAGTAGATCTAGATTAAACCATTCGTTGGGGTGAACACACTCCGAACCGGCCCTATACGCGCTATATTTACTACTGTTGTGAATATTCTAACTGATCCATTTTGCAACGGCGACGGCATCGGGACGCCCGGACGCAATAATCCGTAGCCCCTGGTCACCACCACCACCACCCGACCATCGACGCCATGCTCGCCGGGATCAGCAAACCAGGGAGCAAATCGGCCGGTCTCTAAATGAACGAGCGTGAAAATAACGGCTGTGGTAGGCGGTGCTGACTGATTTGCGCGGTCAGCGGTAGAACAGTTGAGCCGTTCCAAAACACGAGCGGGGCAATAGAGGCGGTTGTGCTGTCGGGTCTGCACAGAGCTTCGTGGAATGCTATACGTTCCAACCGTTCCAGCGTCACGGGGAAACGAAATGCCTCGCTACTGCAAGCTCTGCACCTTCCCTGACCAAGCGGCCGTCCGTGCTGCATTCGCCACCGATGCCAGCGACCGCGATCTGGCGCAGCGGTTCGGCGTCAGCCACATGGCAATCGGGCGCCACCGGCGGCAGCACATCGTCAAGCCGATGCAGGCCGCTGTCGCCGCGTTGGACCGAGGTCGCACTGACCGACAGCAGCGCGCTGACAAGCTAGCCGCGATTGAACAGGGCGATCCGGTTGCCAGTGTCACCGCTGCGCTCGGCATCGAGGCGCAAGCTGCCAAACTGGAACGTATCGAAAGCCGGTTGGAACGTATGGCGGCTTCAAGCGAAGCGGGCGGCTCCGCTACCAGCGTCGCCGCGTTGTCTGCCCAACAATTCAAGGGCATCGAGACCGGCGCACGGCTTGCCGGCGTCGGCGGTTTCGCCCCGGTTTCCGCCGCCGCCCGGGTTACCGCCGATCAGCTCGACGGCAAATTCGCTGTCAACATTATCTTCAGCACCGGGCAGACGACGGCGATCAACACGGACCTGGACGCTGCCGCTGGTCCGGTTATCGACACAGAGCACGCCGGCTTTGCCGAGCACATCGACCACGTCGCGCGCGAGACCACAGAGGAGACCGATGCACCCGGTGATGGCGAGTGACAGGCGCGGGCCTAGGGCTGGTTCCAGATTTTATTGATGAGTCTGTCCACGATTGCAGCGATACCAGGGCCGGTGTCATCCGCGATCGCCCGCAAGGCGAAGCCTAGCCATTCGCGACCCGCGTGGGGTCCGCTGCCGGTTAAGCGGGTAATCTCGCGATATAGCACGCACACCGCGTCGGCTGCGGCGTCCACGCATGGATGCTTGGGGTCGGGCGGCATGCCCCGCTGTCGCTGCGCCGTGGCATGAACCAGCACTTCTACGAACGTATGCCCGGCTGCCCGCGCAGTGGCATCAAAACCCGCGTGCAGCGCGTGAACCGCTGCGCTGTCGTGCCAGTCGTCGGCGATCGGCCCACCGAACAGTGCTTCCATTGCCTCGCCCTGTTCTAACTCGGCGGGCGACAGCACCGGCCAGACGTTGGCTAAGGTGATCCGTGGGGACGGTTCACCGCCTCGGCCGACCTGCGGTGTTGGATGGTTCATGTGTCCTCTCACTCCGACTGGGCGGCAGGCGTAGCCCGGCGGCGCGCTGGCTGGAACACGGTCGTGTACTGACGGTCGCACCGCTATCCCCGGACGCGCGCGATGCGTGAGGGTGCGCCGGCACCTCACTCGGCTGTGCGAAACGGAATGTCTGCCAGTGTCCACCCACAAACGCGGCGCCGACGCCGGACTTGCGCAACGCGGTCAGCCCGCCAGCGAGCACGGAACTCGGCACAACGCTCTGCCTCACTCATCGCCGCAGCCAGTGAAGGAAAGCGCTGCACACGGTAGTCCGGCTCGTCGCGGTCGCCCGCGCACTCGGTCATTGGTAAGCCGTCGATCGTTATGACGTAACGCGGCACCCCGCAGCTATCATCCCGCACGATGAGCAGGGCCGTTCCTCGATCGCTGGCACGCCAGTATTGCGGCCCCCCGCTGAGCATCCGCACCCAGTCGAGTGCCGGCACCCATTCGCCGCCCGGCCGGCACTGGCATGCGCATTTCGCAGCCGCTGCACCCGCCACGAGTTCCGCCGCTGCTTCCGCGTCGCGCGGCAGCTCTTGTGACATTTGTTCCACCAGCTCGGCGATGAGGTCAGTACCCGAAAATCCCACATCATCATCAGTCATGACGCATATCCTCTACATCACTAAAAATAAGCGGGCGGTCGCCGACACCCGCCTCCACATGCGCGGCGGACCTCCCATACCTGTACACGTCGCATAGGGGGTCGGGACGTCGGGACAACGCCCCTGAAAGCCGCAGAAATCTGCCATTTTTTGTGTCCCGACCCCTCAGAACTCACCCACGCGCCCCAGTGGGGTCGGGACACAAAACCCGCCCGCATTTCCAACGGCTTGCAATGCCTGTCCCGACGTCCCGTCCGTCAGCAGACAGAGGGTGCCCCCGCTCACCGTACGCCGTAGCTCCGCCACACCGGCCGCAGGTCGGTGACGGCGTAGCCGCGCACCTGCCTTCCACCCGACCCAGTCCGCCGCTGGATGGGTCGGATACCGAATGGGCGGAGGATGCGTGCCACCATGAGCTTGGCGTTACCTACGTCCCGTGCCGCGGCGATGGGTGAGTCGTCTTTTTCCTTCAGCGACATCGCCAGTAGATCGGACGGAATGAAATCGTATCGGAGGGGCCGCCGATGGGGATTAATCCCGCCGGCGGGTGCGATCGGCCGCTGCCTATTCCGGCGCCATTGCACGAATGCCTGTGCGGCCGCTGATCGCTGCTCGCGCACAAACTCGTACACGTCTGCAAGCAGGCGCTCGCCTTCAGACCGTTCGGCTTCTGCATCGGCTCCCTGACACAACTCGCGCATTGCCACCTGCACTCGGTCGGGCCAAGGACCACCTGCCAGCTTGGCGACCGCTACCAACGGTTCCCAGTTATCAGCCGCACGATCGTCCATCCATGACGGAAAGTCCCCATCGTCGGGCGTTTCCGCCATCGCACGGGCGAGATCATCGCTGTATGCCCCAAGGGAGCTGCAAATGATCTCACGGGCACGTGCAAGGCCGCGGTACCCAATGCGGTTGCTACGACTTCGTGGTGCCGGTTCTCGCTTGAGTACGACGCGGATGGCGCGATCCTCAATTGTGTCCACCATGCGGCCGATGCCCGCAATCGCCATCGGGCTGAAGGTGGAGAACCGGTGCACCTCGTGCGCCTTGACCGATTGTCGCCCTTGGCGGCGGGTCGTCTCCACTGTGCGCAAGACGGTCCCATGCCGCGCGTAGCCGCTGTTCATGACGCCGGTGAGTTCCGGGTTTTGCTTGAGGAACCGATCTGCCTCGTCGATGATCCACGTCGGACGGTATGCCTCGGTGGCGCGAAACACCGTGGCCGCCGTGACGCTCTCCGCTGATATCGGACGTCTACAGAGATACATCACCAATTCCAGCAACAGGGACTTGCCACATCTCTTTGTCGCGCTGCGCACGGTAAGCCTTGGGAACCGGTCCGGCCCATCATCCTCGTCGGGTCCGCGCACCCCCCATGTCCCCGCGGTCCATAGTGCGACCGCCCGTGCGGCCGGCAGCGGAAAGACCACTCGTGCGAGAATGAGTTTCACGGTCTGGTCGAGCACTACTGCCAGCGGCTTGGGCACAGGCGAGGCCGCCGGGTCCGGCAGGGTCGCTATCGGCGGCGGCCCGGCGGCAGGCTCGGGCGGCACCGCCGTCCGCTGCTCAGCCCACTCTCGTAACCACTGACCGAAGCGAACTTTGCTGATACCGTGCGCTTCGGCGAGTTCATCGCCCCTGATCAGCAGCTCCGCCAGAGTGATCTCACCGTCGTCGAACTTGTCGCGGAATGGCTGAGACGCGTCCCGCGCAAGTTCGAACTTTGACGGTTGTGCACCGCCATTGGTGCCGTTCGCGCCGGTGGCGTGCCCGTCAGGCCCGGTATTAGACGTATTGGCATTGGTTGTGCTGCTCATGACCGCGCCTCCCGGCTCAGCCGCGGCTTAGGCCCGAGTGCAGCTCGAAGCGCATCGGTGCGCCCCTGTTCACGCCCGTGAGCATGGCGGAACGCGTCCAAAATTTCTTTTGACCAATCACCGTCACCGAAATGCTCGTTTACGAGCGGGACGAGGAACGCGAGCACGTCCGGCTCGGTCCAATCCTTCCGAACGAGGTATCCGACCAGACTGACCACAGAGTCGTGCCGCCCGCGGCGTTGATTGCCGATTTCTTCGATCAGCTCGCGAACGGCGGGCTTAATCCGGCAATCGTACTTCTCGAACAGCTCGTGCAGCCGCACCATGGCTGGACAAGCCATGCGCGCGATGCTGGTGGTGGCTCCCGCGCTGCGTGTCCGCACGCCGCGCAATGGCGCCGCCGCCTGCACTAGCGGTTGCGCCTCGATGCACGCGGAAAGATTGCGGCAGTCGTAAACGACGCCCGATGCTGCGATGATCTGCGTCATGCGCGGTTCGCGCTTGATGTGATAAAAACCGGGCAGCCGCAGCAACCGCGCCGCATCCCTCACCGCCGGATCAGTGCCCACGCGCGACAGCAGCAGCGCTTGCAGTGCTGCGAACGTGCTGACATGACAGTCGGCCATTAACCAGTAACATTGGAGCTTGTCGGCGCCGTCACTCGTGCGCCCGCCGGATGCGACCGTGATGGACGGCACCAAGCCCGACCGTTCAATGAACGCGTGAAGGTTGGCGAGCTGCTCGGGCGTGTCCGCATCGGCGATCACGGCGCGAATACGCGTGACGTGGGGGGTAGTCGCACCCTCGCCATCAATGGCTTGCACCGTGACGAAGCAGCCCGCCCCGAGCGTTTGCATGAAGCCGAGCAGGCGAGCGGGCGAGCACGGTTGCCCTCGCTTGGGCCCGGACAGGCGCTTGCCGCTGGTGGGCGTGCCGTAGCACCGCGTCGCCAACCTTGGGTCGTGCCCGCGATCGGCCGCCGTGGCGAAGCCGAAGCGGGCATCCGGTGACGGATCAAGCAGACTGAGGAAGCGCCACGTTTCGGCAAGATCAGGCGGGGGGCAGCTTGTTTCTGCGCACATGGGGTTTCCTCCATTGCGCTCGGCAACGCTGGCAACCGGCCCCCTGGTGGGCTATCTTATAATTGTTTTTGTCCCTGATAGCCTTCCAGGGCCGTCCGGTGCGCGCGCGCCGGGCGGTCTGATTTTCAGGCGGCTTTTGGCGGCAGCGCGCCGGCGCGACAGGATGCCGCCACGGTGACGGGCCGTTTCGGTAAAGCCGCCGCCCAGTCTTCCGCGCTTTCCTCCTCTATCAAGTTGATCTTGCCGAATTTGCGAACTTTGAGTGTGCCATCCTTCATCAGCCCGTACGTTTTCGTGCGTCCAGGCCCGTACCGCCGGGTGAAATTCATCACGGTCATAAGTCCCTTGGGGGCCTTCATTCCGCCGCGCGCCGTCTTTGCCATTCGTCCGCCTCCGTTCACTTCCGCCGATCGCCATGCGGATGCGAGGGCGTTCATTAGCGGCGGCACTTCGGTCCTGTCAGTAGCCGCGATTTACCGTAGATGTTCCCCGCCTCGGCGGGCAGGCTCCGCGGGCGTTCCGGGGAAGCGACGTTTCACGATGTGTCGTGCCCGCTGCGCCTGCTTAAACAGGTTGCCCACACCCCGCCGCGCGGTGTGGCCCGGCAACCCGATCGCAATGGCAATTTCCCGCGCAAGCCATTGCCCTCGCGACGATGTAGGATCGGGGTTCATGGTCGTGTTCACGCCGACCTGACGCAGTGCATCGCCGACATCGCTCACGAGTACGTCCAGCGTCCGCGCGGCGGGCCGCGTACCCTTCCCGCGCATCGCGGCGCGTGGCACGCCGGCTTTTGCGAAGCCCACCGCAAATATCAGCTCGGCCTTGAGCTGGTGTCGTTTATCGGCGGGCAGGTCCTTTAGCCGGTCCGCCTCGTCCACGATCGCGCTGATTGTAGGCCAGTATGCGTTCGCTGGACCCAAACCGAATGTCGTGCGCCGCTGCGGCGGTGGTTTTGCGCGTGGCATCACCGAGCCGTCGTCAACGTGGCGCCTGTCCGTTTGCCGCCTCCCGCCATGCAACATACCCCGCCCCGTGTTGAACGGGGGCGAGCATGTGCGAATTACTACGAACGAACAACCGGCTGGCGCACGCGCCTCACGCCTGCTTTTGCAGGCTCACAACGTTGTCGGACTCCGCCTGCGGCGTGCTGGCGCAGTACTCGGCCCAGGCAGCCATCAGCTTGGCGCGCTTGTCGAACAGGTCGCCGCGCATGTAGGCCGCTTCCGTTTCGTCACCGATGACGTGCGCTTGTGCGGCCTCGATGACTTCACGGGGGAACACGGTGCGCTCGGCCGCCCAGGTCTTGAACGTCGCACGGAAGCCGTGCGTCGTCAGATCGTCGCGCCCCATGCGCTCAAGCGTCTTCAACATCGACATGTTGGACAACGGCGCTGCCGCCGCCCAGCGCTTCGGCGCCTTGCCTGCCGGCTGGCGCCCGCGTTCGCTCGGGAACACGTACGGGCTTTCCGGCTGCGCGGTGTATTGCGCCGTCAGGATCGCGACAGCGGCATCCGACAGCGGCACGCGATGGTCACGGTATGCCTTCATGCGCTCGGCCGGCAGCGTCCATAGCCGCGCCTTCATGTCGATTTCGCTCTTGCGCGCCAAAAGCGCCTCAGTCGTGCGCGCGCCCGTCAGGATGGTGAATTCAAGCGCACGGGCCGCTATGCCCGGCCGCTGGCGCAGCTCGGCCATGAACGCGGGCAGCTCGGCATACGGCAATGATGGATGATGTTGGACGCGCTGTGCCTTGGAACGCTTCGGCAGCAGGTTTTCGAGATGGCCGCGCCAGCGAGCCGGGTTTTCTCCGGTCCTGTAGCCGCGCACCTTCGCCCAATCCAGGACAGCCTCGATGCGGCCGCGCAGGCGGGAAGCCGTCTCGGTTTTCGTCGCCCAGATCGGATCAAGCACGCGAATGACAAGCGCGGTCTCGATCGCGGCGACGGGGCGCTTACCGAAGATAGGATCAGCGTACGCTTTCAGCGTGGCCGGCCACTGGTCGGCGTGTTTCTTGTTTCGCCATGACGCCTTGTGAGCCTCGATGTAGGCTGCGGCACAGTGTTGAAACGTCACGGCATTGGCCGCGTCCTCCGCCGCCTTCACCCGCAGGGCCTTGCGCGCTTCGATCGGATCGGCGCCATCGGCCGCCAGCGCGCGGGCTTCCACGGCCTTGGTGCGCGCCTTGGCGAGCGTCACGGTTGCGAGCGGGCCGATGCCCATGCTGCGCGTCCGCCCGTCCGGGCCGCGGTAGCGAACGATCCAGGACTTGCGCACGGGCGCACGCAGGCCCGCGCGCGTCACCTGAAGGAACAGGCCGCCGCCATCGGCATAAAGGCCAAGCGTTGCTTCCCGCTCCACCCCTTGCGCCGTCAGTTTGTGCCTCGCCCGCGCCATGTGTCCGCCCTTCGCTGTACGAACGTCTGTACGAACGAAATTACTCCGAACGCGAATGAACGCAACTGAATTGATACGGACAGTTTGGCAAGGCTGAGATGCACAGAAATGCCTGCATCTATTGGCCTTTCTGGCCGTCAGTCCGATCGGTCGTGAACGAATGTGAACGCGGCTGAATTAGTGCCAGCAGGCGGACATCCCCTCCGCCACGAGCCATTTACCCACCCTTCTCCACGCTCCCAAAACCCTTGAAAAACCGCCGTTTCCTGTGCATTTCACTGCACGGGGCTGCACCGCGCTGCGCCCCGATCCACAACACAGTTGTGGGTCAAGCTGTGAGTTATTACACAAGGTTCCGCCCAGTGGAGAGGCTGGGATGGCCGCTTGCGCACACGATCGGTTCGGCGGCGGAAGCGACGTACCGGCGCGGGGATTTGCTCGCCAAGCGCCGGGCGCTCATGGACGATTGGGCGGCTTACCTCGCAAAGCCGGAGGCACAGGTCGTGCGCCCATGCTTCCGGCAGCGACTCGCGGCGCATGAGGCGGTGGCATGAGCGATAGCACTGAGTTGGCATTGCGTGCCGCTTTGAATGTGCTGCGTGACAGCATCGAGACCGGGCGCATGCCGTCCGGCCTTACGCTCGCACCGGAGGCGTTGGCAATGCACGCAGCCGTAATTGCGGAATACGAGCAGCTGCTTGCATCGGCGCTTCGCAGAGCCGTGCGGCGGCAGGCAACGCATGACGCGGCGGGTCGACAACTACTGCAGAGACCATCCGCTCGCCCTGCTCACCGAGCTCTGATAGCTCTAGCGAATGACCGGGGGATCCGGGGGCGCTGATGATTGAACCTTACGAACCCGGCGTCGCCGTCGACGCGCTCCGAGAAGGACTAACGTGATGGACCGCGATCTCTACGAAACCGACTTTGCGCTGTGGTCCGAGCGGCA
>Ga0123356_10001075_pt1 | contig 30262 bp, 27 predicted proteins | sample TergutEmb28metaG_2_FD_92546 | JGI IMG/M metagenome (GOLD analysis project Ga0123356, IMG submission 92546) | Embiratermes neotenicus P3 segment gut microbial communities from Petit-Saut dam, French Guiana - Emb289 P3 | ecosystem: Host-associated > Arthropoda: Insects > Digestive system > Gut ...
TGCAACAAGCACTGACAGATGGGCTGCGCTGCACCTGCAACATGGACGATTTGCGCGGTTGTAACGTGTTCGTTGTGGCTGTGCCTACTCCCGTTGATAAAAACAATCGCCCCGATTTGATACCGCTGCAAAAATCGAGTGAAACAGTAGGAAAAGTGATCTCCAAAGGCGGTATTGTAATCTATGAATCAACGGTATATCCGGGAGTTACGGAAGAGTTTTGTTTGCCAATTGTGGAGAGAGTGGCAGGATTAACTTACAACAGAGATTTCTTTGCAGGGTATTCGCCCGAAAGAATCAATCCGGGAGACAAAGAGCATACGGTTGAAAAAATCAGGAAAGTAACTTCAGGCTCTACACCGGAAGTTGCAGATTTTGTAGATAATCTCTATAATTCAGTACTGCTGAACGGCACTTTCAAGGCAAGCTCAATCAAGGTAGCGGAAGCTTCAAAAATTATTGAAAATTCGCAACGCGATGTGAATATAGCTTTTATAAACGAGCTTGCTAAAATATTCAATGCTATGGGCATAGACACACACGAAGTCATTGAAGCTGCGGCATCAAAGTGGAACTTTCTTAAATTTACACCCGGGCTTGTGGGCGGGCACTGCATCAGCGTTGACCCCTACTATTTGATAGAGAAAGCGCTGAGCTATGGCGTAATGCCCCGCGTAATGTCGGCAGCTAGAAGGCTGAATGATGGTATGGGCGAGTATGTTGCCCACGAAATCATTAAATTAATGAACAAAAAAGGAATCTTAGTAAAAGATGCCCGCATATTAATATTGGGAATCACTTTTAAAGAGAATTGCCCTGATATACGAAATACTCGTGTGGTAGATATCTACCATGTTTTGAAGGAATATACACCCAACATTACCATTTTCGATCCGCAGGCAAATCCCAAAGAGATTGAGGAAGAGTATCAAATAGCAGTTAAAACAGATCATGTTGAATACTTAAAACATCAATTCGACGCCATCATCTTAGCCGTTGCCCATAATGAGTTTAAAACAATTAACTTACGTGAGTTTGGAAAACAGAATTGCGTAGTGTATGATGTAAAAGGAGCGGCAGAGAGAGAGCAGATTGATGGGAGGCTATGAAGAGGTTAAGAATTTGGCGAAGCATAAAATACATACCTGTCACTGCTTAAACACCACCAAAGCAAAACAGCGTTCCTTTAAATGTTAAAATATAAAAGTATCCGTTTATTACAGCGGGCGAAGCAATAATCTGTTCTCCCGTATCATATTCCCACAGCAATTCTCCCGTTTTGGTGTTGAGTATGGAAACAATTCCTGTTTTGGTACATACTAACAGTTTCTCTTTGCAGATTACCGGAGAACTTTCTCCGGTGTTGCCTTTCAAAAGGTATTTCCATGCTACTGAACCATCTTTGCGATTTATGGCATAGATATTTCTGTTGTCGGAAACCACATAAACCATCTTTTCCGAAACAGCCGGAACCGACACAAACGCACTGTTTTCATCTTTAGATTCAATGACTTTTTGAGATGAAACGATTTTTTCGTTAGCTATTTCAATTTCGTAAACATTTCCGGAATGATCTGCTATGTAACACCGGTTGTTGTGAATAGCCGGCGAAGCAGGAATATAAATTTCCAAATTCAACGAATCTGTTTGCACACCCGAAACGCAGTCCACAATGCGAAGCCACCCGTCGCACCCGCCAAATACAACACAATTGTTGTACTGCGCCACCGCGCCATTGATATAGTAGCCCGATTCAAAACGATTGATCTCTTTTCCGTTTTCACGGTCAAGAATGTAAAGATAGTTATCGTAACTTCCAATGATTATGGCTTCTTTTCCCTCAATATTCATCCGGTTCGGCGAGGCGGCAATTTGCCCCCAGGTTTCAAAAGTCCACAAAGTATCCTGTTTCACCAACGATATGGCGCACAAATTACCATCTATACGCCCAATATACAACACCGAATCATAAACCATGGGGGTGGCATCAACCGCTGTTTCCATCGCATAATCGAAAACCTGTTGCCCTTCTATATCAATGCCGAAAATTCGCCCGCGTTTGTTGCTCCAATACGCCACACGATTATACACTACCGGCGAAGACTTTGTATATGAATCGCTTTTGAATGACCATAAAAGAACGGGGTTATCCGGCAACGATACATTTGTGTAAGCGGTGAGGGCTGGATTACCCCTGAAAATGCTCCAATCTTCGTTAGTATTGTTTTCTTTACTTGTGTTATTCTCGCAAGCTAAAAAAATGAGAAAAAGTATAAATCCAAATTTAATCTTATTAATCACAACAATCACATTAATCTTAAAAATCATAGTTCAGACATTAACGCCTGCGTCGGGCAAATTTTCCACAACGATTCATCAACATTTTTTACACTTTCTTCCGGTAGCGCCACCTGCATTTCAAATCCTCTGTTTTTAAATGTAAAACCGTCGTTGCTGTTATACACGCACAACCCGCAGCGGATACACTTAGTAACATCGAACCACAAATTATCTTTAATGTGCTGAGGTGGAGTTGGTTTTATTGCCGAATAGCGCGAATATCTGTTCCATTTTGCATGATAGGTGAGAGCATATTGTCGCAGTTTGCAGTTTTTCGGTTCGCAGGGCGGGCGGCAAGTAGCAATGTGATCGCTCAGCAGTAACTCCAACGATTGGCGTCTCAGTTCTATTACCTCATCGCTCTCTGTGTCAATACACATTCCCTCTGTAGCAATTGTTGAGCATGACGGAATGATTTGCCCTGTTTCACAGTTTTTCACTACGCAAACCATACAGGATGGCTGGTGCTTATAGCCGGAGGCATAGCACAGCGCCGGTATCTCAAAGCCAGAGCGGCGAGCAACTTCTATGAGTTTTTCGCCTTCGGGAGCTTCTAATTCTTTGTTGTTAATTTTGATTTTCATTAGCTCAACAGTAGGTGCAAAGAAATAATAATTTTTAAATCACAAAGTTGCAGGTAATTATTCCTTAAACTCAACCTGATCCTTCAACACAAATGCACCCGGAAAGAAAAGCACAATTTTTTGTAGCGCTTTGTATGCTTCAATTTTTGTACGGAAGTTGCCGGCTCTTAGCCTGAAGTTTGGCTCGGAGTAGGTAGTATAACAGGGAATGTCCGGAAATTGTTGCCTAAATTGTTCCGCTGTGTTTTCAATCGAAGTTTTAGAATTAACTCCTGAAAATGAAGTGATTTGAATGCGAAACCCATCAACCCTCTTTATCTTTTTCCATGCCTCAATATATTGTTGTTCCAACTGACTTATTCCGTTTTCAATATTATAGGAAACATTTTTTTGCGCAAAAACCAGCGCAAAAAAGGAAAAAAATAAAAGTAATAATATGCTTTGTTTCATAAAAAAAAATCATGGCAAAAATAAAAAAAAATAAACAATTATTAAAAACTTATTTTTTCTATTTTTGCACGCTTATTATAATATTATACAATTACAAGATATTCATGGGATTATTTTCATTTTTTACAAAAGAGTTAGCCATAGATTTAGGTACAGCAAATACTGTTATTTTGCATAATGAAAAGGTGGTTATAGATGAACCATCCATCATTGCTGTGGATAGAGCTACTCGCCGAATCATTGCCGTGGGGAAAAAAGCGCTTCTCATGCACGGCAAAACACACGAGAACATTCAGACTATTCGCCCGCTAAAAGATGGTGTGATTGCCGATTTCCAGTCCACAGAAATGATGCTTCGCGAATTTATCAAGATGACAGGTTCAAAAGGAGTACTTTTTCCTCCTGCCCTAAAAATGGTGATCTGTATTCCATCAGGAATAACAGAGGTTGAGGAACGTGCCGTGCGCGATTCCGCAGAGCAATCGGGCGCCAAAGAGGTGCGCATGATTCACGAACCTATGGCGGCGGCAATCGGTATTGGAATAGATGTGTTGGATGCAAATGGAAATATGGTGATTGATATTGGTGGTGGAACCAGCGAAATTGCCGTATTGGCGCTGGGTGGAATTGTTACCAGCAAGTCCATCAAAGTTGCCGGCGATGAATTTAATTATGACATCATTGATTTTATGCGCAAAAAACATAATATCGCTATCGGCGAAGCTTCTGCCGAACAAGTGAAAATTAATGTTGGCTCTGCTATTGAAGATTTGGAAAATCCGCCGGAAGATTATGAAGTTTATGGACGCGACTTGTTGCAAGGTATCCCTATCGCGGTGAAAGTGAGCTATCAGGAAATTGCGCAGGCATTAGACAGATCCATTTCAAAAATAGAGATGGCGGTTATCAACGCATTGGAAAATACCCCTTCTGAACTTTCTGCCGACATTTACAAGACCGGTATCTATATGGCAGGCGGCGGCTCGCTACTAAGGGGATTGGATAAACGTATTGCCAAGAAAACCAAACTCAAAGTGCATGTAGCGGAAGATCCGCTGAAAGCCGTTGCCCGTGGAACAAGTATCGCACTGAAAAACTTTGATAAGTTTACGTTTTTGATAAAGTAATCCGGAAAAATTTAAAATTTGTGCTCAATATTGAACTCCCCTTTGCTCTGATACAGGTGAGTAGGATATTTTCCATTGTAGCAAGCTAAGCAAAGCTCATTTCTATTTCCCACTTCGCGCAAATATTCTCCGGGAAGATAGTAAAGGGTATCTGCTTCTATCATTTGACGTACTTCTTCCACATCTAATTTAGAGCTGATAAGTTCATCGTAGGTGGAAGTATCTACGCCGTAGAAGCAGGGGTGGCGCATGGGTGGACAACAAATGCGCACGTGCACTTCTTTGGCGCCGGCATCTTTCAACATTCTAACAATATGCTTGCAGGTTGTGCCGCGTACTATGGAGTCGTCTAACAAAATCACTCTTTTTCCGGTAATGAGCGAGCGAACGGGGCTTAGTTTTAAACGCACTCCTTTTTCTCTTAATTCCTGAGAAGGTTGAATAAAAGTACGTCCGATATATTTATTTTTAATTAATCCAATTTCATAAGGGATGCCGCTTTCTTCGGCATAGCCGATGGCTCCCGAGATGGAAGAATCGGGAACGCCAATTACCAAATCGGCTTCAACCGGGGCTAAGCGGGCTAAATATTTACCGCAGTTTTTGCGAAACGTGTGCACGTTAACCCCTTCAATTTCACTGTCAGGGCGTGCAAAATACACAAATTCCATGGCGCACATATTATAGGAAAATTCTCCTGTAAACATAATGCTTTTCGGTTCTTTATTTTTTTCAAATATCACCATTTCTCCCGGTTCAACATCTCTTACAAAAGAAGCGCCTACGGCTTCAAATGCACAGGTTTCGCTGGAGACAATGTAACCGCCGTTTAATCTTCCGATGGACACAGGTCGCAAACCGTTTTTATCTCTGCATACATACAATTTGTCGTTTGTTAAAATCAGAAAGGCATACGCGCCTTCAATCATGGTAAGCGCTTCTTCAATAGCTTCAACTCGGTCTCTTCGCCGGTTCATTTTCACTAAGTGCGCTAAAATTTCCGTATCGGAAGAGGTTTGGAAAATGCTTCCCTGTGCTTCCAACGACATTCTGAGCTGGCGTGAATTGACTAAGTTTCCGTTGTGTGCCATAGAAAAGTCGCCGGTATGATGCCGAAACAGAAAGGGTTGCACATTATCTATTCCGCTTCCTCCGTCAGATGAATAGCGCACGTGCCCGATAGCGCAACAACCTTTTAATTTTGCCAATTTTTTTTCGTTGAAAATTTCGATTACCAGCCCTTCTCCGCGTTCACGATATAAATCGTCGCCATTGGTTGTACAAATGCCACAACCCTCTTGCCCCCGGTGTTGGAGTGCATGTAAACCATAATAAGTTAATTCTGCTGCGTTTTCGCAATTAAAAACACCAAAAACGCCGCACTCTTCATTAATATTATTCATGTTTTATCCACATTTTGAGTAGGAACATGCCACACACGTTAAGCATCCTTCCTTAAATTCCATTGTATCAGCCTCTCCGCATTGAGGGCAAACTTGTCCTTTGGCTTTTGTACCGTCGGCAATAAATTTTTTCAATGCCCGAATTACCCCATTTTTCCAAGAGTTAATGGTTTCTTCACGGAAATTAAGCCCGTCAATAATACTTACCACATTTTCTACCGGAATATCATGGCGCAACAGTGCGGAGATCATTTTGGCATAGTTCCAAAATTCGGGATTGAAACAGCGCGATAACCCACGAAGAATTACTTCATAACCATCTGCATCATAATACATAAAGTCGTACTGTTTTTTCCCGTCCGGCATTTTATTTTTAAGAATAAAGCCCTGTGTTACCGTTTTGGGAAGCGCAAATCTGTCATCTTCTGCTTTTCCTGTAAAAATCTCATAAGGTCTTCCGTCTTTTGTTCCGATAAAAGCGATCCAATCTTCGTTATCGTTTTTAAATCGAACAATTTCTGCTTTTAGTTCTATAGGGCGTTTCAAGCTTTGTGTATCCGTTTGGGCGGTCTCTGTTTTTTTCTTTTCTTTTTCGTTGCTGTCCACCAGCACGCCGCTTCTTGAGCCATCGCGGTAAACGGTCATGCCCTTACATCCTGATTCCCACGCTTTCATATACAGAGCGCTTACGGTGTCTTGTGTAGTGGTTTCAGGTAGATTTATGGTTACCGAGATAGAATGATCTACCCATTTTTGCACGTTGCCCTGCAACTCCACTTTCTTCAAATAGTCGGTATCGGCTGAGGTTGATTTATAGTACGGAGATTTTTCAAAAACAGCTTTTACTTCATCGTTGTTCATTTTATAAAGTTGCTCTTTTGTAATGCCCAATGTTTCGGCAAACACAAAAAATTTGGGATGGAAGACGTGATACTCTTCCCAGAAGTCTCCGTTTTGGTCGCAAGTAGTTTGGCGATTATTCAAATCGTTTGGGTTCACTTTGCGTTTGCGTTTGTAGGCTACTTTGAAGGCGGGTTCTATGCCGGATGTGGTTTGCGTGCAAATACTTACGCTTCCAGTGGGAGCAATTGTCAGCAAGGCAATATTTCTTCTGCCGAAACGGATCATATCTTCGTACAATTTTTCATCGGCATCTTTAATTCTTGAGATGAAGGGGTTAGCAACTTCTTTCATACTGCTGTAAACAGGGAAGGCGCCTCTTTCGCGTGCCATAGTAACGGAGGATCGGTAGGCGGAAAGCGCTAATTGTTTGTGCACTTCTGTAGAGAAAGCTATACCGTGTTCAGAGCCATAGCGAATATTGAGGGCAGCCAGCATGTCGCCCTCGGCGGTAATGCCCAAGCCTGTACGGCGTCCTTTCAGCGTTTGGCGTTTTATTTTTGTCCAAAGTTCGGTTTCAACACGTTTCACATCGTCGGATTCCGGATCGGCGGTAACTTTTTCTAAAATCTGTTCAATCTTCTCAATTTCAAGATCTATGATGTCGTCCATTAAACGTTGAGCATATTGTACATGTTCTTTAAATAGCGTCATGTCGAAAGTTGCATTTTCTGTAAACGGGTGATTTACATAGCTGTAAAGATTTAGTGCGATAAGACGGCAACTATCATAAGGGCAGAGTGGAATTTCGCCGCAGGGGTTTGTAGAGACGGTTCTGAACCCTTCATCATCGTAGCAGTCGGGAACGGCTTCGCGGCGGATGGTATCCCAGAACAGCACGCCCGGTTCCGCAGATTTCCATGCATTGTGAATGATTTTATTCCATAATTTTTTAGCTTCAACCTCTTTTTTTATTTTAGGGTTTGAGGTATCTATGGGATATTGTTGAATGTAAGGTCTTCCCGATTTTACGGCTTCCATAAAGTCGTGGTCAATTTTCACCGAAACATTTGCGCCGGTGATTTTGCCTTCGGTAAGTTTTGCGTCAATAAAATGTTCGGCGTCAGGGTGTTTAATAGAGATAGAGAGCATGAGTGCGCCACGGCGACCATCTTGCGCTACTTCTCGGGTAGAGTTTGAGTATCTTTCCATAAATGGGACAACACCGGTTGAGGTGAGGGCGCAATTTTTCACGTGGCTGCCTGTCGGGCGAATATGGGAGAGGTCGTGTCCAACGCCGCCTCTTCGTTTCATCAGTTGCACCTGTTCTTCATCCATTTTCATAATGCCGCCGTAAGAATCGGAGCGGTGGTCATTGCCTATAACGAAGCAGTTAGATAATGAGGCGATTTGATAAGTATTTCCGATGCCTGCCATGGGGCTTCCTTGCGGAATAATATATTTAAACTTTTTAAAGAGTTCATAAATTTTTTCTTCCGAGAGAGGGTTTGCATATTTTTTTTCGATGCGGGCAAATTCGCGTGCTAAGCGGCGGTGCATTTCATCGGGGTTGCGTTCCATGAGTTCACCTTTGTCATTTTTCAATGAATATTTATCTATCCAAACGCCTGCGGCAAGTTCATCGCCGTCGAAATAGGCAGCTACTTCTTCAAATATTTCTTTTTTTGAAAATGTTTGAGCCATCATATCCAAGATGCCGATTTTTTCCAGCTGTTCCGATTGTGGCGTGGAAGTGATGTGCGTAGTAAGGATTTCTAAATTGGCTTCCCGCTTTTCTACAATATTTTCTACGGTTTGTAGAGTGTTTTGGTTTTTTTCTTCTTTTACCAAAACAATAGGTTCTTCTAATTCTATAAAAGTTATCTCGTTACTCATAGACCTAAATTTTTCAATATCAACAAACTAATTTTTTTAACGAAACGACTTTTTTGTGCTTTTTTGAAAAAATGGCAGATAGGGTTAGTTGAAAAGCTTGAAAGTCAAATAGATATTATCAAAGCAGAGACGTTAACTCGTTTGCGCTAAAATAGATTTTGGTTACGATATTGCTACGATTTTTTACATGAAAGAATCAACAAAATAAAGTTAATATTTTTTTCATTTGAAAATTAGAGGATTGTATTTTTTTGTAAAAAAAAAGGAGAAAAAAAATGTTTTATTCAAAAAAAAAGTATGGCTGATATTTTGCGGAGAGAGGGGGATATTCCAAATCTGATTTTTAAGTTGTAAATTATTGATATATAATATTTTTATACTAAAATTTTGACTACTTTTGTCCAGTTTTTGTCCCGACTCTGCGGAGAGAAAAGTTCTCTCCGCAAACACTTTATGTCCCGTTGCGGTCCCGTTTACGGCGTATGCCAGCGCACCTTCAAGGCGTGGATAGGCTGCAATACCCTAAAGCACATAAAGCCGGAAGGCAACAGCTACTACTACAGCATAAAACAAGTTAACGAAATTATTAACCATTTAGGAGAGCCGTAATGAAACGAAACAGTTTTTTAGAATTTTTGGGATACAGATACATTGTAAACCGCAGAACAAAGGAGATTCACCGCGCCGACAGTACAGACAAAAGATGTCGCTTTAATTTAATGACAAATTGTGAGTACATCACAAAAAGAAAATTAAAGAAGCTAATAAACAGCGGAAATGGATACAACGGGTGTCGTTGGTGTTTGCGTAAATACGACACCGGTTAATTTTTGCTATCATAATCCCGCCCTGTTCCGGCACGGCAGCCGGCGCGCTGCGCATGTTTTGCTATCAAAATTTTTGAGCGCTCACTTGAACAGGATTAACTTTTGCTATCATTTTATCTTTTTTCTACTTTCGCGGCGTAAAAAATAAGACAATGGAATACGTAAACCCTATTTTAGAAGCAAAGCGTTACCTGGACAATGCAAAGGAAATTCTAAGCGAAAAAGCCAGCAAAGAAGGCAATTATTATACCGACAGTAAATATGTGAGAATGGCAGGTAATACAGCGTGGAATGGCGTATTGATTGCGCTTGATTCTGTTTTTAAGATAAAAACAAAATCCAAGCAACGTATAAGTATTGATGATTATAAAACAGCAGCAGCCAAACGAAACAAACAAATGCTTACAATGATTATGTCGGGCTACCAAACGCTACACATGGCAATGGGGTATGACGGTAATAAAGCCTATAAGGTTTGCCAGTCGGGTATAGATGATGCAAAGCGTATTATTGACTGGTGCGAAAAAAATAGCACAGCAAAAGCATAAACCAAGCGGCGCACAAGCCGCTTGGTTTATACCATTAACCATTCTGCTATCATAATCCCGTCCTGTTCCGGCACGGCAGCCGGCGATCGGCGCATGTTTTGCTATCAAAAATTTTGAGCGCTCACTCGTACAGGGTTAACTTTTGCTATCATTTTATCTTTTTTGTATTTTCGCGGCGTAAAAAAAATAAGGCAATGGAATATACAGCAATAATAGAAAAATGCAATGAAGGCGGCTATGTAGCACAATGTGCGCAAATAAAAAACGCTTTTGCTCAAGGAGAAACCATTAATGAAGCTAAGGAAAATTTGCTTGAGGTTATTAAATTGCTTAAGAATAGGAAAATTATGTACACTTTCACAGTTTCAGTTCCTACAAAAAAAGATTTTATACCCATACAATCTTACATTAAAGATTTGGGGGTTAATGCTGTAGTAAAAGAAATTAAAAGTACAAGGGAGTCAGAATTATCTCAAGCTTTAGAAGATTTGGAAAAAGGCAATTTAATACATTATGGAACAGTCGAAGAATTTAGCGAAAAAATTGACAAGTACTTTACATAAACAGCCTAATTTGCTTTCTATTGAAGCCTTGCCAAGTTTTGAACGTGATTTAAAACGCTTAGAAAAAAAGAAAGCAGACAAAAGTAAATTGATTAAAGTAGTTAAGGATTTGGCAAACAATAAAGTACTTGCGCCTAAATACAGAGACCATCAGCTAAAAGGGAATTTAAAGGATTTTAGAGAATGCCATATTGAAGATGATTGGTTGCTGATGTACAAAAAAGACAAAAAGCAACTTATTTTAGTATTGGTACGTACTGGTACACATGATGATATTCTACGATAAATAGCGGCGCACAAGCCGCTTTTTTTATGCCATTAATTTTCCATATCAAAAAAATACTATTTTCGCCGAACCAAAAACTTTTTGCGATTATATTGAAATCTTTTGCAGTGTAATTGAAAAATCATTTTATTTTCGCGGCGTAAAAAATAAGACAATGGAATATACAGCAATAATACAAAAAACACCAAGCGGCTGGTATATTGGGCAGTGTGAACAAGTACCAGAAGCCTTAACACAAGGTCGAACTATCGAAGAAGTTAAGGAAAATCTAAAAGATGCTATAAATCTTGTATTGGAAGATGATAAAGAAAATTTTAGAAAAGTACACAAAGGAGAAAGTTTTATTCGTAGAAAAATTGTAATGGCATAGATGAAACGAAATAAGATTATTAAATATATTCTTAATAATGGTTGTGCTTTAAAACGGGAAGGTAGAGGAATGACCGGCAAGTTGTTGTACGATCCGCGCCGGTACGCCGGAATCTAACAATTCTGTAATACCGGTATCCTTGAGCGAATAAAAGGTATATCTGGCAGAAAACTTGAGCGCCTTGCGCATGTCCCCCCAAGTTCTGCCGCTATATAGGTAGTATTTTTATAATGTTCAACACTTTGAATTATTAATTTTGCATGTTCTTTCTTAAAATGAAATGCAAGTAAATTTTTCCATTTATTATTATTCAGAAAATTAATCAAATACGTACAGTAACTGCTATAAGATCGCACAGTATCCGGTCGCGTATTTTTCTGCGTCCATTGCATAAATATATTCACAGCTTCAATTAATGTAATACACTTGGTATTATTCTTTTCTAAAAAAGGATTATAGCCATTATACAACTTGATATTTAGTTCATGCATGAGGCGTTGGGCGTAGCGTTTTTGTTCCTTTTTGGGGATATGATTTAATTTAATTCTTACACGTTCCATCTTATTAGTAAATGGGTTAACAACGTGATAATAAATGTAAAAACATTTTCCATTGGCAATTTGCGCCGGTTTAAAATCTACGAAACTGGTAGGCATTTTTTTTTCTTCTTATCTTTTATTTTTTTTCAAAAATGCAGATAAGAAGTATATTTTGTCCCGTTTTTGTCCCGCCTGCGTGAGACTTTTGCTATAAAATTCTGTTTAATAGTTAATTGTGAGCATTTTGCGGAGAGAGGGGGATTCGAACCCCCGGTAGGGTTATCCCTACGACAGTTTAGCAAACTGTTGGTTTCAGCCACTCACCCATCTCTCCTTTAAACTTTACAGTCCTTTTTCTAAGGGGTGGCAAAAATATATTTTTTTTTATCCCTTTATTTTTTTCACGATTAAAAAAACATTCTATTTTTGCCGAAATTTTTTTGATGACGTTTACGGTATCACAAATTGCAGAAATAGTTTCAGCTTCTATAGAAGGAAAACCCAACACTATAATCCATACAATATGTAAAATTGAAGAGGGTGTTGAAGGTGGTTTGTCATTTCTTGCAAATCCAAAATATAACAATTTTATTTACGATACAAAAGCTTCTGCGGTGATTGTTGGTAATGATTTTACACCGGAAAAGCCGATCCAAACAACGCTTATTCGCACTGAAAATCCATACCTTGCATTGGCAAAACTATTGGAGTGTCATCAACAAATGAAACCCAAAAAATCGGGTATTTCACCGCAAGCCTGTATTGCTAAAACTGCAACTATTGGCGAAAATGTGTATATCGGCGAATTTGTGAGCGTTGGAGAATATGCAAAAATTGAGGATAATGTTCAACTATATCCTCATGTTTGTGTGGGCGATAGCGTAAAAATCGGTAGCAATACTATTCTTTACTCCGGCGTTAAAATATATGCAGGCTGTATGATAGGTTACCATACTATTATTCATGCCGGAGCAGTAATTGGTGCAGATGGCTTCGGATTTGCCCAACAAGAGGGCGACTATTTCAAAGTGCCTCAAATTGGAAATGTAATCATTGGAAATCACGTGGAAATAGGTGCAAATACATGCATTGACAGGGCAACGTTGGGTTCAACGAAAATTCACGATCATGTGAAGTTAGACAATCTTATTCAAATTGCCCATAACTGTGAAATTGGAGAAGGCTCCGCTTTTGCATCTCAATCCGGCGTTTCAGGATCCACTAAAATCGGGAAAAAAGCAATTGTAGCCGGACAGGTAGGTATTATTGGTCACCTGAAAATCGGTGATCACGTAATTATTGGCGCTCAATCGGGCGTAACCCATAATGTTTCCGATAACAAAACAGTGCTGGGAACTCCGGCAATCTCCGCTTTAGAAGAAAAAAAACTTATTATATATAGAAAGAAATTACCTGAATTGTTTAACCAAATTAATGTATTAGAAAAGCAGATGAAGAAATCAGAGTGATTTTTTCAAATAACAAGTTTTTATGAAAAAGAATCAAACTACTATCGCTTCGGAGGTTTCAATCTCCGGAAAAGGATTGCATACAGGATGTGCAGTGTCTATTCAATTACAGCCGGCGCCGGCAAATCACGGAATTGTTTTTCAAAGAATTGATCTGCCAGGCCAACCTACGGTGAAGGCACATATTCTTAACCTTGCAGATACTTCAAGAAGTACTAACCTTCGGGAAAATGGCGCCTCTGTTAAAACAGTTGAGCATTTATTAGCCGCTTTGGCAGGAATGAGTATTGATAATCTGCTTATTCTGATTGATGCCGGAGAAGCGCCTATTTTAGACGGAAGCTCCAGCCATTTTATTAAAATGATAAAACAGGCAGGTGTAAAAGAACTGCCCGTATTAAGAGAATATATCTCTGTTGAAGAGGTGGTTAAATTTGAAAAACCCGACGTAGGGGTTGAACTGCTTTTAGTGCCTGCTGAAAAATTTACCATGTCGGTAATGGTTGATTATGGCACTTCCGTGTTAGCAAGCCAGTACGCCTCCATTAAAAAAATGGAGGAATTTGTTGAAAATATTGCTTCATCCAGAACGTTCGTATTCCTGCATGAATTACACTACCTTATTAAAAACAATTTGGTTAAAGGAGGAGAATTGGATAATGCTATCGTCTTTGTAGATAAAAAACCAAGCCCCGAAATTTTGGAAGAGATTGGAACTTTTTTCAACAAAAAAGATATTCAAATTAATGAAAACGGAACGTTAAATAATGTTAAATTGCATTGTTACAACGAACCGGCTTGCCATAAACTACTCGATTTGCTGGGAGATTTATATCTCTTAGGCAAACCTATTAAAGGTGAAATTATTGCCCGCAAACCCGGACACTTTGCCAATACCGAGTTCGTGAAGTTGATCCATGAGTATTTGGAAAACAAGAAGTAAGCACAATCCCTTTAGAAACTATACGCTATCCCCAGCCCAAAAATCTCCTGAAACTGTACACGACGTTTCGGCTTTCCGGGTTCATCAAATAAAACTTTATGATAGTATTTTAAATTCGTGGTGAGCGAAACGTTTAATACTTTTAAGAACTGGTAGGTGATGATAAAATCCCAGTCCACGTTGAAATTGCCGAACTTTTGATCTTTGTCTGTATAAGGCGTATAAAGTTGTAAGGTGGATAATATTTTCAAGTTTTTCACGCCGTCGTACATAACTCCTGCGCGAAAGGTCATACCCAAAGAGGCTGAAGCCGTTTTGTCTATCGGCACCCCAAAGTTATGGCGCAAAAGCGAATCGGTGCAACTGGTAACCAAGCCTGCAAGGGGAGAATAATACAGGGATACCATATCTTTCCACTTCCAGTTCACACCCACAGAAAGCTCTGTATATGATGGCGATAGCCAATCAGAAATTTTAGATCTTGTGCCGTCTCCCGGGTAGCTGTATCCGGGCATATATTGCGATTTGAAAGTGCCGTTTGCTGCAACAAACCATGCGTTATTAACATAATTGCTCGGGCTGATTTCATATCCGAAAGTAGTCTTAAAGTTAATCTTATCATTGGCTTTTCTCCACTGATAATCCAAAAAGTCAGACGAATAGATTACCCCAAAATCGGTGTCAAGATTGCTGTCCCAGGCAATTTTGTTTTTCTTGTAGTTTAAAGTTAAATTCGCGTAGGTAATTCCTGCGAAGTTGCTATTTCCTCCTGCCGCCCAGTTAATCAACTGTGTTTGGGATACTTTAAGTCCTACAGTGCCGGAAAACTTCCAAAAATCTTTCCATTGGGGTGTTTGTAGCTCATCCGGGTAATCGACAGCAGAAAGGGGCTCAATGGTTTCTGGGCTTGTTACCGGTAAATCAGACTGGCTGATGGGAGCTACTTCTTGATTTTTGCTCTTCTTTTTTTGTGCAAAACAGAAGGAAGTAATACTTAAAATACATAACAAAATAAGGGTTTTTTTCATCATTTAAAGATTTAAGGTTTCTATGAATAATTAAGAATAATTAAGTCATTGCATATAATCAAATATTGATTTTCGGCGGCAAAAATAAAGATTTTATCGAATTTGGTACTTTCTAATTCAGGGCAAACGTATTATAATTTTTGCTACAGATATTTATATGATTTGTAAGGAGCGGCTAATTAGGAGTTCCCTTTAAATAAACATCATGCCCCATCATCTTCTCTGCACGCCTCCAATCATTCTGTTCCAAATAGTTTCGTATAAACGTTGAACGGACTTTACATCCATTCACTTTAAATTCCTGCGCCACAATAAGTTCAATTTCTTTTTCTTTACATAGTTGGGTTAATGTTTCGGCATTCCCTTCTCTTTGCTTACCAAAATGATGATTGGGACCCATAAAAACAGCATTAACGTTGATTTTTGAGAAAATATAAGTTTCAAAAAAATCATAAGGCGCTGTTTGTGAAAGTTCTTGCGTAAAAGGAATAACCAAAACCGTATCTATTCCCAATTTCTCAAAAAGTGTAATTTTTTGTTCAAAACTATTGATTAAGAAAAAGTCGGGCTTATTTTGAAGTACCTCCTGCGGATGCGGATTGAAAGTAACCACCACACTTATATAATTGTTTTGATGTGCATAATGGTTCATCTGTTGTAGTAACGATTGATGTCCTAAATGTACGCCATCGAAAGAGCCTACCGTAATGACAGAGGGTTCAAGGAGATGTTGAGTATTGTGATAGATGTGGGTCATGGATTTAAGGTTTAAAGTTTAAGGTTTAAGGTTTAAGGTTTAAGGTTTACCACATTAACCACTAATCACTAATCATTAGCCACTATTTAAAGTACTCTACCGCATTCCCAAAAATATCCTGCACTTTATTCCCATAGATATTCTTGTACAAGTTTTCGCCTTTTCGTTCGCTGTGTCCCATTTTTCCTAAAATTTTTCCGCAGGGGGAAACAATTCCTTCTATCGCGAAATTGGAGCCGTTGGGATTGTGGTTTGGATCCATACTGGGGTTTCCTTCAAAATCGCAGTATTGGAATGCTATCTGATGGTTTTCAAAGAGTTGTTTGGCAATATTATCGCTTACCACAAATTTTCCTTCGCCGTGACTGATGGCTATTTGGTGTATCTCTCCAATTTTGAAAGAGGATAACCATGGAGAGTTTGTACTTGAAACCACAGTTTTTGTAATTTGGGAAACGTGGCGGTTGCAGTCGTTTCTAAACAAAGTAGGCGAATGGAAGGTTACAGCTCCCATTTTTGCAAAAGGCAACAAACCCGATTTTACCAATGCCTGAAAACCGTTGCAGATGCCAAGTATAAGCCCGTTGCGGGATAACAGGCCCTCTATGGAAGTTTTAATCATATTATTATTCAAAACATTGGCAATAAACTTACCGCTTCCATCGGGTTCATCGCCGGAGCTGAAGCCACCGCTGAGCGCCAAAATTTCCGCTTTATAAATCCACGATGATAGCTCTTTGATAGAATCGTTGATCTCTGTTTCATTTAAGTTTCTAAAGACAACGATTTGTGTATTTGCACCGGCTTCTTCAAACGCACGGGCAGTATCGTAATCGCAGTTTGTACCCGGAAAAACGGGAAGAATTACTAAAGGTTTTTTTATATCTTGCATTTTTGTACCCATCAGCGATATTGAAAATCGTCGCGAAATAAATATTTTTTTCAATATGTGTGGTTTAAAAAAAAAAATGGTAACTGTTCAGTCTGCTTTTTCTGAAGTATTACTACTCCATCATTATGAGTAAACCTAATTAAAATTTCACTTCTGCCTATAGCATCTGTTTTTGCGGAAAGTGAGTAATTGATTGTTGCCATAAATACATTATTTGGGAATACTTAATTTAATAATATTTTGTTTTATAATACATTACAAAAATATATTTATATTTCTTTTGGGCATGTTTTTGGCATTTTAATTGAAAAAAAGTAAAATTGAATGAAAAATGTTTAAAAATAATTTTTGTTGTAAAATACTAATTATTATTGCACTCCGTTATTAAAAAAGTGTTTTATTGGGCTATGCAAAATGCCCAGATTGCATAGCCCAAATGTTGTCCTGGGCATAAAACCTTTCCTTCGTTTATGCTCTTTAAAAACGTCTTAGTTTCCCCTTCTCTTAAAAACAGATTAATCTCTTTGGTTAAAGAAAATCGCATTAGTCATGCACAACTTTTTCTTTCTCAAGCCGGAACGCATAGTTTTGCATTGTCGGTAGCTTATGCACAGTATATTTGTTGCCAAGACAGAAAAGAGGATGATTCTTGCGGCATTTGCCCTTCCTGTGCTAAATTTGAGAAATTGGCACACCCTGATCTGCATTTTGTTTTTCCAAATTGCATTACAAAAAAGGTAAAAAAAGAGCCTGATTCACGACAGTTTGCGCAAGAGTTCCGAGATTTTGTCTTTGCAAAAAACTACCATATTGATATTGAGGATTGGCTGTCGGAGCTTGGTGGAGAGAACAAGCAAGCTACCATTAATATCCGTGATTGTTCCAACATCATTCAGCAAAACAGCATTCAGTCGTATGAAGGCGGATATAAAATTTTTATCTTTTGGTGCTTAGACCGGTTGTATCACGCGGCTGCCCCAAAACTGCTTAAAACATTAGAAGAACCGGAAAAAAATACGCTTTTCATTTTGCTCACGGAAAATCAGGATAAAATATTATCTACCATTCTATCGCGAACCCAATTGGTGAAAATTCCACCATTAAGCAGCGATACTATTGCAAATCAATTGGTTACAGATTTTGGAATAGCGTTACAAAAAGCCGCAGATATTGCCGAAATCAGCGAAGGCAGCTATGTAAAAGCGATCAACCTGCATGCAAACAGCAGCGAACTGAAAGAGATGCTACAAAAGTTTGAAACGCTGTTTTCCAGTATGTCTGCTTTAAAAAACAATGCTACTCCTCAACAAATCAATTATTTAAAAGTACAAGACGAAATCGCTTCTATTGTAGAAACAGGACGCGAAGAGCAAAAGAATTTCTTACGATTTGTTTCAAGAATGATACGTAGTATTTTGATGTTGGGAACACAAAACATTAATTTGGTAAAGGCTACTACTGAGGAAAAGAAAACAATGGGGTTCTTTACAAAATCCATTACATTAAAAAATGCGCAACCCATTCTGAATGAATGTAATGATGCGCTGTATCATATTGAAAGAAATGGAAACTCAATACTTGTATTTACCGATTTTTATTTAAAAGTAAGTAGATTGATGGTTTAAAGTTTAAGGTTTTTCCCTTTCTCTCTTCTCCTTTTTCCTTATTTCAGAATATCCAAAAGCTCAACCTCAAAAATTAACATGGCGCCGGGTTTGATGAACCCGCCCCGACCTCCGTCGCCGTAAGCTAAGTCGGAGGGAATATACAACATGTATTTGGAACCCACCGGCATCAGTTGCACTCCTTCCGTCCAACCTCTAATTACTTGATTTAAAGCGAAATCTATTGGCTGTCCGCGCTCAACAGAAGAGTCAAACACTTGTCCTTCGAGTGTTTTTCCGGTATAATGCACCTGCACTTTGTCGGTGGCAACAGGTTTTGGTCCATTGCCCATTACCATTACTTCATATTGTAATCCGGAAGCGGTTTCTATAACACCTGCACGTTTTTTGTTTTCTGCTAAAAATGCTCTTCCTTTTTCTTTTTCAACTTCCATTTCCTGACCTTGTATAGCCATTTCCTGATTTTGTTTGGCAGTCATTTTTTCTTGAATATTTTGGAAACAAGCATCCAATTCTTCCATAGTAAATTTGCTTGTTCCTTTTAAAGCATCAAGTAACCCTTCTATAAAGGGCTCAGAAACAATGTCAAGCCCGGAACTTTTTAAACTTTCTCCTATGTTTACGCCAATCGCGTAGCTGTTTTTTTCTTCTTGTGTCATGTTTTGAGATTTTAAGGTAAAAGCCATTCCTACAAGGAATAAGCTCATTAAAATTAATACTGATTTTTTCATATCTATTTGATTTAATTAATACATTTGTTTGTAAACGATGCTTTCTTGAAATTATTACATATCGGAGTAGTAAAAATCAAAACAAAATTTTTATCTTTGCCGTTTGATTTTTGTCGCTTAATTACTCAGTTTTTCATTATCTTATGACTACCGACCAACACATTCTCTCACAACTCAACGATTCGCAACGTGCTGCCGTGATGCAGGTTGATGGTCCCGTTATGGTCATAGCGGGTGCCGGATCGGGCAAAACACGTGTGCTCACTTACCGCATCGCCTACATGCTTGCACAAGGTATTAACCCCTATCGCGTTTTGGCGCTTACCTTTACTAACAAAGCCGCAGCAGAAATGAAGGAACGAATCTTTCAATTAGTAGGCGACTCGAACGCTAAAGCCGTGATGATGGGTACGTTTCACGGCGTCTTTAACCGGATAATTCAAGTAGAGCACGAAAAATTGGGCTTTATTCGAAATATCACCATTTATGATACCGATGACGCTAAGAATTTGCTTAAAAGTATTGTGAAAGAGATGAACTTAGACCCCAAAACGTACGTGGCAAGCCATGTGTTGCATCGTATTTCTTCAGCAAAATCAAGTTTGCTTTCGGCTGACGATTACGCCCGAAGTCCTGAAATATTGGAAGCCGACAGAATGAGCGGAAAACCTTATATTTCAGAGATTTTCAAACGGTATAACCATCGTTTGAAGTCTTCTAATGTTATGGATTTCGATGACTTGCTCTATTTTATGAATGTGCTGTTGCGCGATTTTCCCGAAATGTTGCATAAATATCAAAACCGTTTTCAATATATATTGGTAGATGAATACCAGGATACTAATTATGCACAATATTTGATTGTAAAGAAGCTGGCGGCTGCACATCACAATATATGCGTGGTGGGAGATGATGCGCAAAGTATTTACGCATTTCGAGGCGCCAACATTCAAAATATTCTGAATTTTAAAAAAGATTACCCTGAAAGTAAAATCGTTAAGTTAGAGCAAAACTATCGCTCTACGCAACATATTGTAAATGCTGCCAATGCTGTAATTAAACACAATCAGGATCAATTGCGAAAAGAGGTTTGGACACAAAATGAAGAGGGACACAAAATAGAGATTCTAAAAACCAACAGCGATACGGATGAAGCCCAAACGGTGGCGCATTCTATTTTTGAAACCAAACAAAATTATCAAAAAAACAATGCACATTTTGCGATTTTATATAGAACCAATGCACAATCGCGCGCTTTGGAAGAAGCATTGCTCAAAAAAAATATCCCTTACATTGTTTATGGCGGCATTTCATTTTACAAGCGTAAAGAGATTAAAGACATTTTAGCCTATTTCCGGTTGGCAATTAATCCTTGTGATGAGGAATCGCTGCGGCGGGTAATCAACTATCCTATGCGCGGCATCGGCGCAACTACTGTGGATAAGATTGTTGTATGCGCCCACGAACAAAACACGAAAATATGGAAGGTGGTAGAAAACCCGCATCTCTACAATTTAGATGTGAACCAGCCTACTCAGGCGCGCCTGCAAGACTTTGCCGTGCGCATCAAAAGCTACTCAGCAATGATTACTAAAACAGATGCTTATGAATTGGGCAAACACATTGTAATGACCACCGGAATGATGCAGGAACTTAATGCCGATAAGTCGGATATTGACCGCCTGCAAAACGTGGAAGCGTTGTTAGACTCTATGAAAGAGTTTACGGAAAGAGAGCCGGAGTCGCTTTTCAATGAAAATACCGGCGAAATAATTACCGATTATTTCCCATCGTTAGATAGATTTGTAGAAAGTATCTCATTATTAACAGATGATGATGAAAAAAAGAACGAACAACAAGACAGAGTGACGTTGATGACCATTCACTCGGCGAAAGGATTAGAGTTTGATTACGTGTATGTTACAGGGTTGGAGGAGAATCTTTTCCCTTCTTCAATGAGTTTGGGCACACGTGCGGAATTGGAGGAAGAGCGCCGATTGTTTTATGTGGCGATTACGAGGGCAAGAAAAAAACTCGTGCTCACTTCGGCGCAAACACGCTACCGCTTTGGTAGTTTGCAGTTTTGCGAGGAGAGCCGTTTTTTGCATGAAATTCCTGATAAATTTATTCATAAAACACAAAAAGCATCTATGGGGCGCAATATTTGTATTTCCGATGCGAATGAAGTTACGCCATCGCACTTCATTCCTATTACCGAAGCCGTGCATCATAAACGGCATTCACATGAACGAAAACAACCACAAAATGTGGGGCATGAAGCACGTGCCGACCAAATTTACGTGGGGCTTCGAGTCTATCACGATAAATTTGGCTACGGAAAAGTAATTCAAACTGATGGCGATGATTTAGATAAAAAAGCAATTGTTACTTTCGACTCTGTGGGCAATAAAACCCTGCTATTAAAATTTGCTAAATTAGTAATCCCGTAATTATGAAAGAAATAAAAACATATCAGGAAGCCTTTGAAGAGCTGCAACTTTTAGTTCGCAAAATGGAAAACGCAGAAATACCCGTAGATGATTTAGCAGAGATGATAAAACGCGCCACACTTTTAATTAATATTTGCAAGAAAAAACTAACCGACACAGAGGAGGAGGTCAAAGGGTTGTTGGAGAAAATTTAAAAAAAAATCTTCTTGATTTTCATATCATATTTTTTATATTTTTGCACCCCCCAAAAAAACAGGGGTCTTTTTATTGTAAATTTGTAAAAATTAAAAAATAACGTAATGCCAACAATTCAACAATTAGTTAGAAAAGGAAGAAAACAGTTAACCTCAAAAAGTAAATCAAGAGCATTGGATGCTTGTCCGCAACGTCGTGGCGTTTGTTTAAGAGTTTATACCACAACTCCTAAAAAACCTAATTCTGCGATGCGTAAAGTAGCGAGAGTTCGTATGACCAACGGTAAAGAAGTAAACGCTTATATTCCCGGAGAAGGACACAATTTGCAAGAACACAGCATTGTACTGGTTAGAGGAGGGCGTGTGAAAGACCTGCCGGGCGTACGTTACCACGTAGTACGTGGCGCATTAGACTCTGCCGGCGTAAATGGACGCCTCCAAGGCAGAAGCAAATATGGCACAAAACGACCAAAAAAGAAAGCAGAAGCCACTGCAGGAAAGAAGAAGTAAGAGATTTACGCGGTATGAGGAAACACCGCAAACCGCAAAAAGTTGCTTAGCCACCAAAATGGGTGAGACTAAGAGTAAATATTAACCTTTTAAATATTGAAGAAACCAAATGAGAAAAGCAAAACCAAAAAAACGGATTACCCTCCCCGACCCAAAATTTAATGATGTGTTGGTTACAAAGTTTGTAAACAACCTGATGTTGAAAGGTAAAAAATCAATTGCATTCGAAATCTTTTATGAATCAATGGAAATCATTGAAAACAAATTAAAAGAGAACCCTATTGATGTTTGGAAAAAAGCATTGGCAAACATTACGCCCGCTTTGGAAGTAAAAAGTAGAAGAATTGGAGGAGCAACCTTCCAAATTCCTACGGAACTTCGACCCGAAAGAAAAGAATCTTTGGGTATTAAAAACATGATCCTTTACGCCCGCAAACGCCACGAAAAAACAATGGCAGCAAAACTTGCCGCCGAAATCATGGCTGCCTTCAAAGAGGAAGGCGCTGCATTTAAACGGAAAGAGGATATTCACAGAATGGCAGAAGCTAACAAGGCATTCTCGCATTTCAGATTTTAATTCAACGATTTTTTTTGCTGCCCCTAAAAATCCAACCCCAACGAAAACATCAACATCCCGTTTTTTTTGTAAATCTGCATGTTTTCCAACCCCCAGGCGTAATCCAACCGCAGGAAATATCCGAACAGCGAAGCCCGTAATCCCATTCCAAAGCCTTGTACCCACGGATCCACCTGGCGATTAATTTTAATCGAAATATTACCATCGTAAATCCAACGGGTATATAAGCAGTTATCCGGAGAGTAAGGCGTTGTGCCTGTCCATGCGGTGCCTATCTCGCCGAAAACCAAGAACTGTAATGAGTTTAACAATCTGTTTTTAACTTGCCTTCCGGCGATCAACTGCACAAAAGGTACGCGCAATTCAGAGCTAATCAACAGGAAAGAGGTGCCGTTTCTTATATTCTGCTCAAAACCACGCATGTTGGTCGCCAAAGTTTGGTAAGCATAGTTTTTTGTCAAATCTGTCCAGTTGTCGCGGTCAAATTTTGCCCAAATCCAGTTATCCATGCCTCCCATGTAGTAAACAAGACGTGCAGTACCAAAGTTGGTACTGCCTGCCAAACGGGTAGCCCAAGTCATGTTTTTATAAACTTTTACCGATTTACGGGCGTCGAAACCAAGCACAAACAGATTCACTTCACCATACTCCAGCTTTTCAAAATAGGTTGCCATGCAGTGGTTATACTCCGCCCAAACTTTAATTTTAGAGCCACGCCACAAGTTGGTAAACAGCTCTTTACTGGAATCAAAAATATAAGAAACCTTAAAACCGGCCCACAATTTATTTTCGTTAGGCGTCTGCAATGAAAGATCATCTCTAGAACCGAGAATGAAATTATCGTACCTGCCCGTAAACGTAAAGTGCATCGTATTATATCTGTTAAACGGATACTTCATAATGTAAAACACGCTGTTTGATTGTTGCTTAATAATGTCATTACCCGTATTCTGTTTGATTGCCTGACGATACAAAACGACCTGATGGTCTAAACGGCGTTTCAGGTTTTCGTAGCTGAGCATTACTTCCGTTCCGGAGAGATCTAACGAGACTCGGAATCCTCCTGAAATTCTATGATTTTCAAACAGATCATTAATACCTACCATCACCAAAGCGTTTATTCCGGTGTTCAGATAAATTGGAGAACTTCCTCCGGTAAATTGTTGATAGGAAGCATTGATGAAGCTAAAATCTGCCTGCGTAATCATCTTGTTTACAGAAAACTGTACATTATAATATCGTCCCACCTGTTGTTTAAAAGCAATACCGTCAGTAACGGGATAGGGTTGCAAGCCCATAGCCCTGTTTTGCGGCGAAAGGGTATCACCTGAAAACATATTAATCATCGGAATCAAATCGCTGCGATACATTTGACGCAAGCCTCGCATTTTGCCTCCCCTGCTAAGGCTCGGTTTTGGGGTTTGCGCCACAATACTGTCTTTTTTTGCCTGAGTGACGATTGATTTTTGCAGCATGTTGGATGGTAACAAAGGCGAAAGGAGTTGAGGCTTTTCAAAAGGGAATTGATACAACTGCGTTGTTCCTTTGTGAAACAAAATCTCTCCCAGCAATTTGCTTTGCGGTTGATAATCCTGTTCAAAAATAGAATACACATAATTGGTCAGTGGCGCCGTTTTTGCAAAATGGGCGTAATGCACAATCGTATCAATCTTTGTAATTGTGCTGTCGAATTTTGCGATGTAGCGATTGATAATGCCGTTTTCATCACTCAAATAGAGCGCCTCGCCGTTTTCCGTTACACGTGGATTGGTTTCGTTTGCATTCGGGGTATTTGTTACGCGAAGTAATTGTTTGTCATCTTTATTCGGATTGAAAACAAATAGATCATACGTATTCAGTGACTCATTGTCATAAAATTTTTTGTCGGTTAACGAATCTCCCGGGCGGTTTGATGAAAAGATGATTGATTTTCCATCCTTCAGCAAGCGCGGGTTGAGGTCATCATAAATATCGTTTGAAATATTTTCCAAAGCCATAGCATGCAGGTGGTACAGGTAAATATCCGATTGACCGTTTCTTACGCCGGAAAGCAACAATGTGCTCCTTTCGGGGAGATAGCTCCAATCGGTAATTTTATCCAATTCTACCAAAATACGCGGCTGTAGTTTCTTTGTTTTAACAACTACCGGAAAATAGTACGATTTTACTGTTTTAATCCCTTTGGTACGCCCTTTATCTTCTGTGGTAAAGCCCAAAATTTCGCCGTTGGGATGCCACGCCAATTTGGGAAACGAAAAGTCGGGATTATCTTCTGTTTTAGCATATTTACGAAAAACGACTTTCGGTTTCTTATCTTCCGGCGTTTGCAACCACACCTTAATTTGTCCGGCTTCATTGGTAGTAAAAGCGTAGCTCTCGCCATCGGGCGACAGGGTGAGTTGGCTGTATTTCCGTGTTGTTTTTGCTTTTTTTAACAAAGGGGCAGTCTCAGGCTTTTCGCGATTTTTATCTTTTCCAAACGCCACTACATAAAAGCGATACCAATCTTCCAGCAGCTCTTTGAAAGGGATTCCGGTAGCGTAAGTAAAACCCCTGTCCACGCTTCTTGTCGCTCTGCAGGCATGCAAAATGGTAGAGATGGAGGTTTCGCCGTATCTATCCACAATAAAACGCCAAAAAGAGTGCCCTGCCAACGTTGCATCCATCGGCGACAGATTATCCATCTTTCTAAACCGCTTGGATAAAATCCCATCTTTCACCTGTGCTTCCAATTCGCTGCTCCAGCTTTCAGCAACAAAGGAGGAGAGACCGCTGTAAAACCAACCCGGCTCATCCATAGTATATTCCGATGCCATATTGGCGCGTAGCGTTTGTCCGTGCACGATCCCTTTGGCATATACCGAAGCAATGCCTCCACGAATCATCTTGTTTAAATTGGCACGATTGCCATCAAAGTAAAGATAGACTTTTGATCCGTAAATGTTTGTAATTCCTGCCTGATTATAAAAATCATCATTGTCATAGTTAAAATTCGATTCCTTAAAATCAGACTGCGTGCGATACACAATGAATTGCAGTTTTTTTTCAGAAGTAAAATTGAAATATTTTTCTACTTCTTTAATGATCTCCGGCGTAACCATATAAACATAATCGGCAGTGGCGCGGGAGTTAGGATAATAGTACACATCGAATTGCGGATTGCGGTAGTAATGCCAGTTGAACTGTTGGTATTGCACCCGGCTTTTCCCGAAAGTAAGCTGCGAGCCGTTGTAAAATTGTCCGAAAACAGAATTAATAAAGACAAAAAAGAAGCAAAGAAGCAATATTGCCTTGTTTTGATACAACTTTTTGTCGTGTCGTTTCAAAAAAATCAAAAGATTGTCAGCAGGTAATATTCGAATTTTCATTTGCAATTAAAAACTTGCAAAGAAAACTTTTTTTTTGGATAGTAGCAAAAAAATAACGGGGAAAAGAAACAGGGGAAAACAGTGCTTTTAATAATTTACAAACTTAGATGTAATTTAATTCATGGAGGAAAACCACTGTTTACAACTATATTAAAAGTTTTATCAAACAAAATATTCTAAAAGTTACAAGCGTCTCGAAAGGACAAAAACAGGACAAAAACAGAAAAAGAAAAACGCTAATCATCTTAAAACAAACTGATAGCGTTTCACTTAGTAGCGGGGGCAGGATTCGAACCTACGACCTCCGGGTTATGAGCCCGACGAGCTGCCACTGCTCTACCCCGCAATGACGCGGCGAAAATAACTTTTTTTTTGATGTTGACATTTTTTAAACAGGGTAAATGCATAAAATTTCTGCTACAAGTTACAATTTGTAAATTTGTGAGCTAAAAAAACCTCATTTTCTCGCCAATAATACATGGTTTTTTAAAAAAATTTATAGTTTTGCGCGCAACAATTGAAAAATGTTAAAAATAAAAATTACAAGTATGTGTAGGCAATGCAGAGGAGCAAAACACTAAAAGAAAAAACAGCAACCGGTATTGTTTGGAGTTTTATTGATAAATTCGGGCAACAAGGGCTATATTTTATAGTGGGGATTATTCTTGCACGTTATTTTCTATCTCCCACTGATTATGCTTTAGTAGCTATGGTTTTTATTATTAATGCATTGGGTAACATTCTTGTGGATAGCGGCTTTAGTAATGCCCTTATCCGCAAGCAGGATGTTACGCAAACAGATCTATCGTCTGTTTTTTATTTTAATATTGTCATCAGTTTATTGTTCTACTTGCTTATTTTCTTTTGTGCACCACTCTTTGCTTTATATTTTCAACAACCCATCTTAACAAAGTTGGCACGCACAATGGCGCTCTGTATTCCATTATATTCATTGACATTAATACAAATAACATTGTTAGCGAAAGCTATTAACTTTAAACGATTAGCAAGTGTTAATCTGATTGCACTTTTTTGTTCAGGTTCTTTAAGTATTTTTCTAGCTTGGAAGGGATTGGGTGTATGGGTGTTGGTAATACAATATCTTATCTTTAACGTTGTTAGAAATATTTGTTTGTGGAGTTTTAGCACTTGGTATCCCAACGCAAGGTATAGTATGCAAAGTATTAAAAATTTATGGAATTACAGCTCAAAATTATTACTATCTTCTATCATTGCTGTTATTTTCAACAATATATATGTTTTTTTTATGGGTAAAATTTACCCGATGAAAGATATTGGATACTATAACCAAGCGAATAAATATTCGGAGCTATCTTACACTACCATAATGTCGGCTATTCAAACCTCAGTTTATTCTGCAATGGCAAATACTGGAGAGCATAATAATGAAGGTTTAAAAAAAATTTTGAGAAAAACAGTAAGGGTTTCTTCCTTTATACTTCTTCCTATTATATTGGGGCTTATTGCTACTGCAGAGCCATTAGTGCACACTTTATTAGATACTAAATGGCTTCCCATTGTTCCCTATATGCAAATACTATGCATCGGATATCTTTTTTTGGGAATGACCACATCTTATAATAATATTCTGTTTATTAAAGGATTGTCTTCAACCTTTCTGAGATTTAATATTTTTTATCGTGCATTAATTTTATTGAGCATTCTATTCACCATGTATAAAGGCATTGCTATTATGCTCATAGCTTGGAGTATCGTAGCTACTTTCTATGCGTTATTTTTGATGTTTTTCATAGGAAAAAAAATTCATTACACTTTTTTTGAACAGATAAAAGATATTATACCCTATTTTACATTAGCAATATTTATGGGAGCTGGCGTTTTTTTCTTTTCATTTATCATAGAGAACCATGTAATTTTATTACTGACACAAATTATGATTGGGGCAACTTTTTATTTGGGCGCAAACTATTTGCTGGGGTCGAAAGTGTTTCGGGAAGTAATAGAGATTATTAAGAAAAAGGAAAAATAATGTTAAACGTAACCCATCATCTAATATTACCTTATTTCTCTAACTTACAATAAAACCCCTATTCTTTCGTATTCTATATTTACATATAGTAAAAACTTTTTTCTTTGAACAAAAAACACATCTTTTTTATCCTGTTCTTCGGTTTAATAACCTCTGTTTTGTTTGCGCAAAATGTGGTTACCGTGCATGGAATTATCCGTGATGCGCAGTACAACCCTGTTGAAAACGTAATGGTACAATCTCCGCAAACCGATAATAAGGCTATTTCTACGGAAGACGGAAAATATCAGATCATGCTGCCCGCTAATATTGAAGTGCAGCTCCATTTCCGGCATATTGCCTATCACGACACGATTATTATCATAATAGGAACACCGAACGAGCGTCAAAAATTAGATATGATACTCTTTTCAACAGGTTCACAATTGCCGGGTGTGGGGGTTTCCACAACATATAATGATGGATATACGCGTGTTGATCCGAAGTTATCTTTTAAGATGCCGTCGCCCACCGGCGGCGCGGAAGGGCTTATTAAGATGCTTCCGGGGGTCTCCTCTGTAAATGAGCTGAGTTCACAATATAACGTTCGCGGAGGTAATTATGATGAAAATATGATTTTTGTGAATGACATTTCCATTTATCGTCCGTTTTTGGTACGCAACGGTAATCAGGAGGGGTTGAGTTTTGTGAATCTGGATCTTACGCAAAGTGTGAAATTTTCTGCCGGCGGCTTCCCTGCCCAATATGGAGATAAAATGTCCTCCGCAATGGATGTGGAATACAAAAAGCCCAAACAACTTGGTGGCTCTTTTATGATTGGCTTTTTGGGAACCTCCGCCCATATTGAAGGCATTGCGAAAAACAAACAAAAAACCCGCGATATTTTTTCATATCTTGTTGGCGTGAGATACAAAAACAATGGCTATCTTCTTGGTTCAATGGAAACAAAAGGAGGTTACAAACCCAACTTTTTTGACACACAAATGCTGCTGGGCTGGAATATCTCCGATAAATTTGAGATAGAATTATTGGGAAATTTCTCTATTAACAAATATATCTTTATTCCTTCCAAACGCATAAGCAGGCAAGGAACAGGATTGGATATCAGGCAACTTACGGTATATTTTGAAGGACAGGAAATAGATAAATATGAAAACTATCTGGGAGGTTTAACATTTACTTATCGCCCTAATTTGCTGAACCAATTTAGATTGATTCTCTCCTCATATTATGCCAAAGAAAGTGAAACTTTTGATATTCAAAGTGAATATATGCTTCATGAAGTGGAACCCGATTTTGACAGAGAGAGTGACGATATCGTTAAGGAAGTTTCATTGCTTGCCATAGGAACCAATATTGAGCACGCAAGAAATTACATCAAGTTTTTGGTTTCGGCGGCAGATATTCGCGGCGACCATCAACTGCGTAAACGAAACAGTTTCTACTGGGGGGTTAAAGTTCAAAACGAACAGATTAGAGACAAACTGTACCAGTGGCATTTAAGCGATTCGGCAGGCTATACTTTGCCTCATATTTCGGGTACTCCCGGAGACCCCGTGCCTTTTGATGATCCTTCCCGTGATTTGGTGCTTGATTACTTTTTTAATTCTTCCAATTCATTAAATACGATTCGCTTAACCGCTTTTATTCAGGATAATTGGAAAATTGACAGTGAGTCGAATCCGCGATTTACATTAAACGCCGGTGTAAGGTTTCATTATTGGTCGTATAATAATGAATTTAATGCCTCGCCACGCTTGTCGTTGCTTTTCAAGCCGCGTTGGAAAAAAGAGTGGTTGTTTTGGCTCAAAACAGGTGTATATTACCAAACTCCTTTTTACAGAGAATTTCGCGACAGATCGGGTAAACTGAATCCGAACATAAAATCGCAATTTTCTTATCAGGCAATCTTGGCAAGCGAGTATAATTTTAAA
>Ga0123356_10001076_pt1 | contig 30260 bp, 16 predicted proteins | sample TergutEmb28metaG_2_FD_92546 | JGI IMG/M metagenome (GOLD analysis project Ga0123356, IMG submission 92546) | Embiratermes neotenicus P3 segment gut microbial communities from Petit-Saut dam, French Guiana - Emb289 P3 | ecosystem: Host-associated > Arthropoda: Insects > Digestive system > Gut ...
AGGTAATTGGCTTCGGAGGGGGTTTTGCCAATCAGGCCGGAGTTTTTCACTAGCAGCGTGAGTGTGGCGCCGTCCCCCACGATGATGTCACCCACCATGTCGATGTCGTCAATTTCTAGGGTGACGCGAACTTCGGGCGAAATGGAAATCCTGTCGAAGATGGCCGTGTCTTCCTTTGGCCTGTCGTGAGGGTCGGTGGCGTTGCCGCTATTACCTCGATAGCCGGTTTGAATAACCTTGTAGGTTTTGCCATCAGCTGTCAGGTTAAAGGTCAGGTTTCGGAATGGGCCAGAGACGGTTGTCACCGCGTTGCCGCCGTCTCCATAGAACAGGGTGTAGTACTGGAAATCAAGGCTGCTGTTCCCAGAGTAGGCGTTCATGCCGGGGGAAACAGTGACATCTGTTCCGGCCCAACTAATGGTTTGAGACAAGTCAATTTCGCCGCTGCTCCACTGGGCGAACAGGATCATGCTGCTAGTGAAAGTGTAAGTCTGTCCGGCGGTATAGCTATCTCCAGTGCCGTCGGGTTTGGTGTTCCAGCCCTGGAAGGTCTGCCCAGCAGACGGCGGCCTGAAGGTGGGTGTGGCAGAATTCCAGACCGTGACAACTACTGAGTCACGCCAGATGTAGGTCTTTCTAGGAAGAGCACCATCAGGATCATTACCAGCGGGCCATTCCACGACGTGATCTTTGGTCGGGTCGGCGTTGAGCACACCGCCATTGGCTTTGTAAACGACCCGGAAGTACAGGTCCATCCAAAGTGGCAGCCTAGAGTAGTCGGGGTTAGCACCGGTTTGATGCGCCTGGTAGCCAAGGCGGGTGTTGACCGAATAGATGTCGGTCAGCCCGTCGGTGGAGCGAAAGGCATTGCCTCTAAGCCTGCCGGTGGAGTCAAACGCGTCAATGTAGTAGTCCTTTTGGGACGTCATGCCGGGTCTGACAAAACCGATGCTACGGCAATCGACGGGCTCCATTGTGAGAAAAGGCGTAGATCGGTGGCCGTCGACGAAAACCTGCAAAGTGTCGTCGGTGGCCATACCAGCGTTGGGCTGCCATTGGGCACTGACATAGTAGGCGGTGCCATGGTTGTCGCCATCGGCCGAAATGGCCGAGGCGTTATCAGCGTAGGCCGTGATAGTGGCGGTGGCGTCAAGGGTTAGGGTAGCCCCCGCGTCGTCGTAGTCACCGCCAATTCCCGCCCCGGTGCCCCGGCCCCAGGCCGTGACCACGGCGCTGCCGGTGATGGTGATGTTGCCGCCGTTTCGCCGAGCGGTGTTGCCACCGCCGGCCCCAATGCCGGCTGCGTTGCCACGGCTGTTCGGGTTACCCGGGCTCTGGCTGCCACCGCCGGTGGAGGTGACTTCAGCGGCGCCTTGGATAATGATGGTGCCCGCGCTGCCTGCGGCTAATGAGGCACCGGCGCCAATACCGGCACCGCCATTATTGCTGCTACCGCCGCCGTTGGCGGTAACCACGGCCGTGCCGCCAATGATGACTAAGTTGGCGGCGCCACCGGCGCCCCCGCCAATGGCGGCACCACCATTTTGCAGACCGCCACCCTTGGCTGTGACTGTGCCGCCATTGATCGTGATGCTGCCGGAGCCAGCCTTGTAGCCGCCGCCAATGCCGGCCCCGCCCCAATAGTCGGTGGCGCCGGTCACATTGACCGCCCCACCGGTGATGGTGATGGTGCCGCCGCTGCCGCCGGAGCCGGCGCCCCCGGCAGCATTGCTGCCGCCGGCGATGCTGTTGCCGCCGCCACCAATGCCGGCGGCCCCAGAGTACTTGGACTGGGTAATGGTCATGGTGCCGCCATTGATGCCGATGGTGCCTGCCGCTTGCGTGCTCAGACCCCCAATCAGGGCGGCATGAGCCGTGGACTGGGTGCCCGGCATTGTCAGCGTGCCGGCAGTGCCACCCGGAGTGGTGGCCGAATCGATGGTTAGCTCGGCGCCGGCGGGCACGTTGATATTGGAGTTCAGAGTGCTAGTGCCCTGTAGTAGGACGGTGAGGTTGGCGCCGCTGGTAACGGTGACTACCCCGTTGGAATTGATGCCGTCAAAGGTCACAGTGGTGGTGGTGCCGCTGTTGATGGTGACGGGGACATTCGCGGCGAGGGCCGGACTGGAGTTCCACAGACGGTAGGTGTTGTCGCTGGCATCGCCACCGTTGAAATTGGAGCCAAGCACAATTGTGCTGCCGGAAAGGTTGACGCCTGGTAGGCCTGAGGCCGTTGCCGGACTGGAGAGGTTGATGTCCAATGGCACGGGCCCGGCCATTGGCATAATGCCCATGGGCAGGCTCAGCCCGGCAAAGAAGCCGGTGGCGGCGGCATCCTGCAGCTTGGGGGCGGGGGCAGGATCGACCGGTTCGTCAGGTGTGGGGGAGGGTTCGCTCGGGGCTGGGGTGGATTCTGTCTCTTTGTCGCCTGCCGCCGCCTCTTCGGCATCGGCGCCTTGGGCGGGAAGACCCAGAGGTAAGAGGACAAATGCGGCCACCAGCAGCGCAGCTAGCAGCGCAGCCAGGGTCCGGCGCGCGCCATCGCGGCGAGCCCAGGCTACAACGCGAACCAATCTCATCCCTCCAACCTCGCTCAGGTGCCGGCCGCTGCGCGGCCAGCCGTAACTCCCCATTGCTGGCAGTCCGGCAACTGGCGCTCCGTGAGCGCAACGACCAACAACCTCAAACGGTTGCGGGCCGACCCCGCAGCCTGCCGATCGACGCAGACTTAACTGCAAAAGACAGGCCACCGGGTATTCCCGGCAATACGACACAACGCTCCTTGGTTTGGGGGCAATCCCACATTCGCCTCAGAGCGGACAGACCCTTCGAAACGGCCGATTCGCGCCATCGCCTGGAAAACCGCCTCGGTGGGCGGACTGAATGGGATTGGTAAATCGCCCGCACCTAGCCAACGGCGACCTGAGGCCGGTTGAATTCGATGGCGCTGACACCGCCAGGCGTTTTGCCGGGCGCGAAATCGGAATCAATACACAGGCCACTGGTAGTTGTGACTGATGCCGGTTGAGTACGCCTCATGCTCCTGATCAAACCGGGGTTTGGCGCACTTCTCCTCAAAGACGACCGGTGACGAAACGCCAGGCGGACTCGCAGAAAGGTTGATGCGTGAGACTGCTGCCACAGGCACAAACCAGACGGCCAGCGAGGCTGCGTCGCCTGGTTTTGCTATGCCTGGCGGCCTTGCTCTTCCTGCCCGCCCAGTTCGCCTTTTCCGGAGCTGGCAAATCCGCCGCCTTAGGTACCGACGCAGCCGATGAAGCCAGTTTGGCGGCCGCCACCGGCTCCATTGCCGGAGAGCTATGGGTAGATGGCAATGGTACTGGATCAACTGACTGGAACGGATTGCGTGATCCAGGTGAACCGCCGCTGGCCGGCTACACCGTGCTGCTATTCGAGGCTGGCTCTTTGACCTCGCCAATCGAACAGACGACAACCGCGGCCGATGGCGCCTACCGCTTCGAAGGCCTGGCGGCGGGCAGCTACGTGGTTGGGTTGGCCTCCGGTTTTGTGGGCGGCACCGAATACCTGCTGCCAATGGCCGTGACCAGTCAATCGAAACTCGCCGTCAGCTGGAGTTCAGTCCCACTCAGGGCTTTTTCCGAAGTGCTCGAGATCACCGACCAAGGTGAGGCGCTCAGTGGCATCAACGCTGGTATGCGCCTGCCGATGGGAATAGCGCCGGCTGCCGCCTACTCGATCAACCTCTCTTCGCTAGGCACTCTTCCCACTGGCACAACGTGGACCAGCGGCAGCGGCACCTTGGCCTTCACCACCGCCTCGGTTGCGCATACCTACACTCTCACGCAAAGCGGTGCCACCTCCGTCAAAGTCATTACGGTTGCCGGCACAACCGCCGCCCCAGGTGGCCCGTCGATCACCTTCAGCGGGGTCGGTGCGCAAATCAACGTGAGCGTGACGGCTGGCAGCCCAACTCTGGTCCTGAGCGGCACCTCTCTTCAATCGACTTCCACCGTCAACCTGGCGGCCAGCACGAGTCCAACGCTTCTGCTCGCTGGAACCAACACAATCGCTGGCAGCATCCTTGTGGCTAGCAGCGGCACGCTCAAGCTTGACAGCGCTGCCTCACGGGGCACCGGCAGCACCGACGGATCGCTCACGGTAACGGTCCCACAAGTGTCATCGGGGCAATCTGCTGCTGGAATTGGCGGCTCGGGCACCCAAGCCGTTGGCACTGTGATTATCGATGGCGGCACCATCACCGCGATCGGAGGATCTAGCGCCAGCGGCAGCAACGGCGCAGCTGGTATTGGCGGCGGCAGCGGTGGGGCTGGCGGGACTGTCACGATCAATGGCGGTAGCGTCACCGCCACGGGCGGGGCGAGGGGCAACGGCGCTGGAGCGGGAATTGGCGGTGGTGGTGACGCCAACAATGCCGGCGGGTCTGGCGGAACCGTCACTATCACCGGCGGTACTGTCACCGCCACGGGTGGCAGCGCTGGTGGTGCCGGTGTTGGCGGCGGCCGGGGTTTCACAAATGGAACCGGGGGCACGGTGTCAATCACCGGCGGCAACGTCACTGCTATTTCGGCCGGCGGGCCTGGTATTGGCGGTGGAGGAAATTCTTCGGTTGGTACCGCGCTGACCCTTGGCAAAAATGCTGAGGTCAAAGCCTATTCCTCACAGAGCCTTGCGGCTTTCTCACAACCAGCCATTTACCCGGCATCTTTGTGGGGTGACGGGTTCTTGGTCAATGCCAAGCTAAACGGGTCAATCTCCTCGACCGACACCACGCTGCAAGCCTTTGGCGGCAGTCGTAGTCCGGTCACATTGACGCTGCCAGGCCGCTTCAGTGCCTTCGCCTACTCCGTCGGTGCCGGTCCGTCGCACTATGAAAACATTGTGGCCTCCGATGCCGCCAGCGGAGCCCCAAGGGGGTTGCTGGTTAGGGACGACGGCACTAACCAGCCCGAAATCCCCACCATCAATACGCTCGGAGGCTACAGCGCCTACAACGGTGGCCTCAACAACGCTGTGCTGCCAGTCAAGCTGATGCCCAACTTCACCGTCGCCTACCTCGCTAACGGCGGCAGCTTTGCTGGTGGCGGCACTAGCTACGTTTTCGACACCGGCGTGCCCCTGAACAGCGGATCGGCCAGCGTGATCATTCTGGACGCCGCCGCCATCGGCCTCAACCCACCCTCCCCGCAGCACAGTTTTGAAGGCTGGAACACCGCCGCCAATGGTCAAGGCGCGGCATTTAGCACCGATAACCGAAGCACTACCACCATTACCTCCAGCTTGGTGCTTTACGCCCAGTTCTCCACGCCACCAATCGATCTGTCAGAAACGACCACCTCTGACCCGAGTGGCGCTTACACAGTGGGCGCGGGGATGAACCCATATTCTGTTCAGCAGCCCAGCGGCGCAGGGCCGGTTGGCGGCACATTGCGGTCGCTGACCTTCAACGCGGCCGCCAACGGCGAGAGCTTCGGCATTATCCAAAGCGGTCGTCTGGCCAGCCCCGGCAACCCGGCTGAGCCAAAACACGGCACCTCGATTTTTGGCAGTATTATTGTGGCCGCGAGCACCAGCGTGACTCTGGTCATTGACGACATTGACGTTATCGGCAGCATTTCCGTAGGGGTCAACGCCTCCTTGACCTTGCAGTTGGCCAACTCGGCCGGTTACGGTCCCAGCTACCTGCATGGCTCGATCATCAAACCGGCCGGGAACGGCCCCAACACCACTCTGATAGTCGATAGCGCCTCTGCCACGCCCACAAATCCAGGGCCGCTGGACGGGTCGTTGGTGGTCACGCCGACCGCAGCCAACACTATGGCCGTCGACTTTACTGGGAAGGTCTTCGTGCAGGGCGGCAGCCTTGTAGCGACCGGCGCCGGCAGCGCCGATGGCGCCAACATCCGCGAGTTGACAATGGATGGCGGCCTGTTCTCAGTTACCGGTTCCAACACCGGGCTAAGCGCCATGTACATCGTGATCAACGATGGCACCCTGGAAGGTACCAATACCAATGGCGGGCTGGTTGGCGGCGCCATCGCTGCAACCACCAGCCTAAAGATGTCCGGCGGCAGCCTAACTGCCACAGGAGCTGGTATGTCGGCTGGTGTCAGCGGCGCCGCCGGCACTACAGTCGAAATTGCTGGTGGAGTTGTTGATGCCACCGGTGGCTCGTACTTTGGAGTGGGCGCTGCGGGCATTGGCGGCGGCGCCTCGGCGCCGGCCGGAACCATCAAGATCACTGGCGGAGTGGTTAGGGCTGAAGGTGGACTCAGCGCGGCCGGCATAGGCGGTGGCGCCTACGGGGCGGGCGGCACCATAGCCATCACCGGCGGCACCGTCACCGCCATTGGTGGCTTCTTTACCAACACAGGCGGTTCGGCAATTGGCGGCGGATTCTATGGCGCCGGGGCCACCATTGAGATTGGCCCCTTGGCCACTATTAAGGCCTACTCCATGGGCAACAACTCCGCGCCTTACGAGCCGCCTATCAACGCGTCAAGTCTTTCCGGTGGCGGCTATTTCGTCAACGCCATTTTCGATGGCTCCGTTGATGTCGACCAATTCTGGATCGTCGATGCTACTACGGGTGTGGTGTTGGACACGATGGATATGCCCGCCCACTACACCGCGTTTGCTTACACCACCGGTGCGGCCAAACGCGACGATGTGGTGATTGCAGTCAAGGATGGCGCGCCGGTGGGTGACGTGGTGCGCAAGTCAAATGACCTCCTGACTTATTCGATCAACACATTGAACGGGTACTCAGCTGACAATCCACCCGACCCAACTTGGCTGGGCGTCAAGTTGCGCGCGGCCTACGTTATCGCGGAAAGGCACGTTGATGTTGACGGCCAGCCAATACCGGGCCAGCCGGACATCATCACCCGGATTCCGGTAGCAACACCGACCTATTCCAAGACGCTGCCCGCCATTGCCGGTTATGCCACCCTGGGCTATTTCATTGGTCACCCCTTCAACCCACCCACCGATTCTTATACTGCCGGGCACAATGTCTCGATCAACCCGGTAACGGGCCACGAAACCGTCTACATGGTCTATAACGACAAATCTGACCTGACGGTGGCAAAACAGGTAACCGGCGCCAGCGGTGACTACTCGAAATCCTTCGGTTTCTCTGTCTTCCTTTATGCCGACATCGATGGCCTTTCGGCGTTGGCGAACCAGGACTATAGCTACACAATCACCGGGAGAGGGATTAGCTCGCCACTTACCGGCAAATTGAACACTGACGGCAACGGCAAGGTCACCTTCGCCTTGAAACACGGCCAGTCCATCAAAATCACTGGACTGCCGTTGGCCAGCTATGTCCGGATTGTTGAGGAGACCAGTTCCGGTTATGACACAACCTTTGTGGACAGTGCCGATGGTCAAACCGAGGCAGGCGAGGACACACTGCTGCCTGTTGGCGCTGGTCTTAGGGAGAATCTGGCCGGCCGGACCTACACCTTCTACAACGAACGAATGGCCGTGCCGCCAGCAGGGCTGGTGCAGGGTCACCAGCCCTACACCGGGCTGTTTGGTCTGGCTTTGGGTTTGACCTATGCCCTGGTGACGCTGACCGCCAAGAATCGGCTGCAGGTTCGCCCTGACCACCGGAAAGGGCGGCTGTCATGACTGTCCAGATCAAGTGGCGTGAAACCACCCCAGCGCAGACCAAACCGGATAAGCCGGTTGCCCCAGCCAACCCGACTGACGAAACCGACGTTGAAGTTGTCAACGACTCGGTCTGGCGCCGCCTTGGCCTGCTTGGCTTGAAAATTGGCCTGATTGCCGGCATTGGCGTGCTGCTTTTCACCTTGGTCTATGGCTTCCATCACAGCGCCGACCCGGCCATGCACCCAGCCGTCAAAGACGGTGACCTGACCTTGTTCTATCGCTGGGACAAAGACTACCGAGCCGGCGATCTGGTGGTGCTCCGCTTCGAGGGCCAAACCCAAATCCGCCGAGTAGTGGCAGTGGCCGGCGACAGAGTCGACATTACCGAGGAGGGCCTGCTAATCAATGGCGGGCTTCAAATCGAACCGGATATTCATTTGCCAACCGAACAATTCGCCGGGGGTGTCGGTTTTCCCCTGGTTGTGCCCGAGGGCCACATATTCGTGCTAGGAGACGCCAGAGATGTAGCCGCCGACAGCCGCATCTACGGCCCAGTAAAAATCACCGACACGCAAGGGACGGTGATAAGCGTCATCAAGCGCAGGAACTTGTAACACCCGGCGCCAAGTCCACCGGCCCGAAACAAACCGGTTGACTCCCAAGAGCGCCAACTAGAAGAACTACAACCTAGACCCGCTAATTGAAAGGAACTAGACAAGATGAATAAGACTAAGAAACTTATGGCCCTGGCTTTGGCCGGTGGCTTGTGTTTCGGTTCGGCCAGCGCTGCCTACGCGGCCAATGGAGCACTCGAGACTGACGATCCGGAATCTCCGATCGAAGCCAAAATCACCAAGATTCTCACTCTGCCGGTCGGCACCGACATCCCGACGGAGACTTTTACTTTTGTCTTCACTCCGGAGGAGGTTGACGGCGACAGTTCAAGCACGGCCAAATCATCCATGCCGACCGTGACCGCGTCAGTCGACATTTCGGCCTCTAGCGATAGCGACGTGGATGATGGCGCGATCATCGTGATCCAAGAATCCGACGACTTTGTCGACGGGATCAATTGGCCGCACGCCGGTGTTTACGTCTATACGCTGACGGAAAGTGCCGCCCTGGCGACGTCTGGAATGACCTATTCCGGCGCCTCGTATGAGGTCACTTTCTGGGTGGAGAACTGCAAGGACACTGATCAGTGCCATCCCGGGCTGTACGTGGCCGGCCTTGGTGTCAAGACGATCACCGGTGACGACGGCAACCCAGTGACTGAGGAAAAGGTTGACCCGACTCCCGGTGGGGACGACGACACCTACTTCTACAGCCAGGTGATCTTCAACAACGGCTACATTGAGGGCGGCGACGGCGGCGATCCGAAGGATCCAAACAAGCACATGCTGTCGATCTCCAAAGCGGTCGACGGAGCCTATGCCGACCAGACAATGTACTTCCCGTTCGAGCTGAAGGTGACCAAGCCGAGCACCGGCGTTACCGGTACCCCGATCTACCGCGCCTTTGTGGTCGAGGATCAGGGTTCGGGACTGGTAGTGGTGACATCCACGGCCAACTGCGCCTCGAGCATCTTGAAGAATGACACAACGTATGGGAACTACTGTGAAGTCACATCTGGCGCCATGGCCGCGACTGCCATCAACATCAGGCACGGCCAACAGATCGTCTTTACCGATCTGCACGTTGGCGCCACCTATGAGGCCGTCGAGCTCTATGATTCGAACTACAGCGCCGAGGGCCTACTGGTGGTAAACGGTGCAACAGCGGTTGGCATCAGCCCCGATATGGCGGGCGATGACCTAACTACCGGTGCGCAGATCATTGGGGCTGGCGAGAACAGCGCCTCCATCACTAACACCCGCCTATCAGCCCCGCCCGAGGGCATTAGCCTGAACGATTGGCCTTTTATCATCCTGATCGTTTTGGCCCTGGCAGGTGGCTCGGCCTATGTGTACACAACCGTTCGCCGTGGCAAGAAGAGCCACGCCTAAATCTGGGCAGCCGTCCGGACCGTGTTGGCAGGGTCAGCCTTGAGTCTTGATCCAAGCCAACGCGACTAACCGGCGCTGTTCTAGCCCTGGGGGCGCATCGCCTAGCGCGCCCCCAGGGCAACCCACCCGAGTTGGCCAAGCGAGAGAGAAAGGAGGTCAGAAGTGAACACAGCGCAGAAGGCAGGCAAGCGAGCCATATGGCTGGCCAATGGCCTAGTTGATGTCACCGTGGTGGTGATAGTGCTGGTACTTCTGGCCTTTGGCGGTTACGCCTTTTGGGACAGCCGGCAGGTAGTCATGGCCGCCGATGCCTCTCGTTACCAGGTCTACAAGCCAACCGGAGAAGGCAGCCAACTCTCGTTTGCCGAACTCCAAGCCATCAACCCCGATGTCTTCGCCTGGCTAACCGTCTACGGGACGCATATTGACTATCCCGTGGTGCAGGGCCCCAACAACACCAAGTACGTCTCGACCAACGCGGAAGGACGCTACTCACTCAGCGGCGCTATCTTCTTGGACGCTTACCAGAAACGAGACTTCACGTCCTTCCCGTCTATTCTGTATGGCCACCACATGGAGCAAGCGGCCATGCTTGGCGAAGAAGGACTGTTCGCTGACAAGGCCTACTTCGAGGCCAGGCGCTACGGCATGTTGTACTTCGACGGCAAAGAGCACGGACTTGAGTTCTTCGCCTTTGTCCACGCCGACGCCTATGACCGGAAAGTCTTCAGGACTTCCATTAGCCGATCCGAGGATCGTGAAGCCTTCCTGACCATGATCAATGACATCGCCACGCATACCCGCGATGTGGACGTCGGCCCTGATGACCGGGTGGTCTTGCTGTCGACCTGTTCGGACGGCACAACCAACGGCCGGGACATTCTGGCGGCCCGGATATCTGATGAAGTCTTTGCCGACCCGTTCGCCACCGGACCAGGTGACGACCAAGCCGAGGCGGGCCTTTCATCCTGGTGGTCGAACATGCCGCTCTGGGCCCGAGCCGGCCTGATTGCCGCGGCCATACTGGCTGCCCTAATACTGCTCTTGACCCTAAGACAGGCCAAGAACCGCCGCCAACAACGTCGCGCAAACAGCGAGGTGGAATCATGATTCAGACCATCCGGCGGCGCCAAATAGGCCGCCAATGGGCAAAACTAACCTGCGGCCTGCTGGGAGTGCTGCTGGCATCCGGCCTGGCCGGAGGCCTGCCGGCTTCCCTGGCCCAGGCCACCCAGCCCGGTGAGGTCACCTTGACGGTGAGCCAGGTATTCACCTTCAGCGCCGCGTCCCAGGGGGTCAACTCAGTCTTTGACTACCGCCTGGCACCGACGGCAGAAGACAACCCCATGCCGCAAACCAGCGATCCGGGGGGCTTCACTTTCACCATTGACGGCACGGCTGATGTGCCAGTGGGCCCACTGACTTTTACCCGGCCTGGTATCTACACCTACGAACTGACCAACACCACCCCACCAAGAGACGGCTACGCCGTTGACGACGAGGTCTACACCCTCAGCATCTATGTCGAGGCTGATTTGACAACAACGATTGGCGTGGTGGCGCTCAAACGCGACAACACTAAAGCCATGGAGCTGTTGTTCGAGCACTCCTACATCACCGACAATCCCGATGTCGTTCCATCTCCTAGTCCCTCTGTGGGGCCCGGCCCCACCGGTCAGCCCAACGGCCCCCCTGGAACTAACGGCCAGGCCAACGCCAACCCTGGGGCCAATGGTCTGGAATCAACTGCGGGCAACCTTCCCTTCACCGGCGCCGATGTCCTAGTGCTGGCCCTAGCTGCCCTGGTCACGTTGCTGGCCGGCTGGCTGGCACTGCTAGCCAGACGCAACCGCCGCGACGAGCCCCAAGAAAGCATCTGATACCGCCATCCCGGCAATTGTGGGATCTCACCAATTTGGTGGGCACCAACTTTGCGGTGACCAGCAGGGACGCCGGTGCACCTGCGGTCATATGGTGGTCCGGTCCAACAAGACGACCGCGCAAAGAGGCCCCATGAGCTCGCAACCTACCACCAGCGACCCGCGACCGCAGGTCTTGGCGGATCTTGTCCTGGCCACAAACCGGATAGCCGGCCATACCCGTATCCGCCATAGCGCCCTGGTCGTAGCCGGCGCCGCCTGGGTGGCGGTGCTGGGGCAGATCACCATCCCCTTGCCCTTTTCGCCGGTGCCGCTTTCGCTGGGCAGCTTCGCGGTCCTGACTGCCGGCGCCGCCCTTGGAGCCAAGCGAGCCCTGGCGTCGATGTTGCTGTTCCTGGCCGCCGGTCTGGCCGGGGCGCCGGTCTTCGCTGGCGGCGGGCATGGTGCGGTGCCGACTTTGGGCTACGCCGTTGGCTACATCGCGGCCGCAACCCTGGTTGGCCACCTGGCAGCGCGCCGGTCCGGGAGCCACCGCCTGGCGACCTTCGGCACCATGGTGCTAGGCGCCGGGATTATCCACCTTTGTGGGGTGCCGTACTTGGCCTGGTCGGCCGGCCTGTCTTTGGCCCAGGCCACCGCTCTGGGCCTGGCGCCATTTGTGTTGGCAGACATCATCAAGGCCGCCTTGGCCGCCGGCCTGCTCCCGGCCATCTGGACACTTCGCACCACCCACTGCCGGCGCCATTGACCGGTCCCAAAGACGGCTGGTAAACGATTCCCGCCGGCTGCTCGGTGCTATTGACGTGCATAATTCACCAACCCCTAGACTTATGCACCGTGCTGCGATGGAACTGCTTGGACCAAATCCCTAAAAGCTTTGGTCCCTCTGTCACCTCGCTGGGCAACTACGACGGTATGCACTTGGGCCATCAGTATTTGATTGAGCAGGTGGTAGAGCGAGCCAGGGCAACCGGCCGGGCCAGCGCCGTCATTACCTTTGACCCGCATCCGGCCACGCTGCACCGGCCAGATGAGGCCTTGGTGCCGATCCAGTCGCTCCAAGACCGGCTCGAGGCCATGGGGGCCATGGGCCTCGACGCGGTTTGGGTCCAGCCCTACACCGAAGAATTCGCTGCCTTGACAGCCGCCCAATTCGTCCAGCAGTACCTGGTCGACGGCCTGCAGGCAACCGAAGTGGTGGTAGGCCACGACGTCCGTTTCGGGGCCGGTAACCAGGGCAACCTCCAGACCATGCAAGCCCTAGGCCAAGAACTGGACTTCGCGGTCACTGCCATAGACGACCAAGGCGATAGGGAAGAGCGCACGGTCAGCCGGTTTTCGTCATCGGGCGTCAGAGCCTCGCTGGCGGCCGGCGACGTGGCCCACGCCGCCCAGATCTTGGGCCGTCCCCATCGCGTCACCGGCGAGGTGGTCTACGGCGACGGGCGTGGCCACACGCTCGGTTTTCCCACCGCCAACTTAGGCGGGGTCATGACCGGCACCGTTCCGGCCGATGCCGTCTACGCCGGCTGGCTAATACAGCTCGAGTTGCCGCCCGATGACGCCGACAAGGTGCTGCCGGCCGCCATTTCGGTTGGTACCAACCCGACGTTTGGCGGTCGCGAGCGGCGGGTCGAGGCCTTTGTGCCGGGCCGGATCGACCTGAAGCTATATGGCCAGCAAGTGGCGCTGGACTTCGTTGGCCGGTTGCGCCATACGCTTGAGTTTTCCACCACTACGGCCCTGGTCATGCAGATGCACGATGACGCCGCCGCCTCCCTGCGGTTCCTGGCCTTGGCCGGCCGCCAGGGCGGCTAGCCCACTCCTGGCGCGAGTCCGGGCTTTGTCAGCACGGCCTGACTTCAGCCAGTCCGAGGCTCAGCAGCACCCGAAAGGCGGCGAGTTAGTGGCTCAGCAGCAAGTCCGGCGGGCGATGGTTTCGATTTCAACTTTGGCGCCCAGAGGCAGCCCGGCGACTTCGACGGTTGACCGCGCCGGCAGCGTAGGGCCAGTGAAGCGCTTGGCGTAGACGGCATTGACCGTGGCGAAATCTGCCATGTCTTGGAGGAAGACCGTGGTCTTGACTACATCTGAGAGCGTCAGGCCGGCGGCAGCCAAGACGGCTTCGATGTTGGAGATAGTGCGCTCGGCCTGGTCCGCGACGTCTGGGCCAACAAGCTGGCCGGTGGCCGGGTCGACCCCAGTCTGCCCGGAGGCAAAGACAAACGGCCCCACCGCCACCGCCTGGGAGTAGGGCCCAATCGGGGCTGGGGCAGCGGCAGTGGAGTAGGACTGGAGAGCGGGGTGTTGTGACATGGCGGAACCTTTCGCGATCAACTGGGCGAGCCTAACCTAGGCGCCTTGGCTTCGGCTCTAACCGGTCTGGCCGCAAGTCTCGGTCATTCGACCGGTGGTGTCAAAGCCCCTGCCTTTTCATGCCAAGGCTCAACCTCGCGGTTTTGGGGGTGGTGACAAGGCTCGGGCTGGCGAGATGGGGGTGGTGTCAAGGCTCGGGCTGGCGAGATGGGGGTGGTGTCAAGGCTCGGAGTCGCGGAAAGTGAAAGGGACAGGCCGTGATTGGGACCATTGCCGCCGGTCGGCTAGACTTGGGCGCTGCCGTCCAACGGCCGCGGAGAGTTAGCCCGGGTGAACCAGCCCCGGCGCGCCGCGCAACGAGTACAGACTGAAGGAGTCCCCTTGCCGCTTGACCAGGCCACCAAGGCCAAAATCATTGAAGAATACGCCACTACCAAGGGCGACACGGGTTCGCCAGAAGTCCAGATTGCTCTGCTGACCCAGCGGATCAAGGACCTGACGGAGCATTTCAAGGTCCACCAACATGATCACCATTCGCGCCGCGGCCTGCTCCTGCTGGTAGGCCAACGCCGCCGGTTGCTGGGTTATTTGCAGCGCATCGATATTGAGCGCTACCGGAGCCTAATTGAGCGCCTCGGGCTGCGCCGCTGACCGGCTGGCAGTTTTCGCCGGCCAACAATTTCGAAGTAGGGGGGCCGCACGCGGTCCTCGGTAGTGGCTCACGGCACAGGTGCTGCCGGTGCGATCTGCGCCAGGCTGGACACCTGGTCAGCCGCCGTGGGCTTCCATCGAAGACCGCCAGGCTAGCCCCCACTGGATGCCGCATTAGCGGCGGGGCACGGGAGTGCCCAACGACACAGTGAGGAGGGAACCCGTGGAGGGTCCCGAAATTCAATTCAGCGAGGCCGTAATCGACAACGGCAAGTTTGGCACCAGGACGGTGCGTTTCGAAACCGGTCGCTTGGCCCGCCAGGCCGGCGGCGCCGTGGCGGCTTACCTTGACTCCGAGTCAATGCTGCTTTCGACCACCACCGCCGGCAAACACCCCAAAGAGCAATTCGACTTCTTCCCTTTGACAGTTGATGTCGAGGAACGGATGTACGCCGCCGGGCGCATCCCCGGCTCGTTTTTCCGCCGGGAGGGCCGGCCCACCACCGACGCCGTCCTAGCCTGCCGCCTAACCGACCGGCCGCTAAGGCCACTATTCGTCAAGGGTTTGCGTAACGAGGTCCAGGTGGTCATCACCGTTATGGCCCAACACCCCGAAGACGCCTATGACGTACTGGCTATCAACGCCGCGTCGCTGTCGACCCAGATCTCCGGCCTGCCCTTTTCCGGCCCGGTGGCCTCGATCAGGTTGGCCCTGATCGAAGGCGAGTGGGTCGCCTTCCCCCGGTGGGCGGAGCGCGCCAAAGCCGTCTTCGAGATGGTGGTGGCCGGCCGGGTGGTGGGCGATGACGTCGCCATCGCCATGATCGAAGCTGAGGCCGGCGACAACGCCTGGCGTCTGATCAAAGACGAAGGCGCCACAGCCCCAACCGAAGAAGTCGTGGCCGAGGGTCTCGAAGCCTCCAAACGCCACATTAAGGAACTCTGCCTGGCCCAACAGCGTCTAGCCGACGGCTGCGCCAAGGCCGTCAAAGACTTCCCACTCTTCCCCGACTACGCCGAGGATGCCTACCAGGCCACCGACAAACTGGTGCGGGACAAACTGGCCCAGGCCATCGCCATCGGCGACAAACAAGAACGCGAAACCCAGCTCGACGCCATCAAAGAACAGGCCATGACCGCACTGGATGCGGACTTCGCCGAGCGGGAGAAAGAAATCTCTGCGGCCGTCAGAGCCATCACCAAGGAGCTGGTGCGCGACCGCGTCCTGCGCGAAGGCATCCGCATTGACGGGCGCGGCCTGAAAGACATCCGCACCCTCTCGGCCGAGGTTGAGGTACTGCCAAGGGTGCACGGCTCGGCCATCTTCGAGCGCGGCGAAACCCAGATCATGGGGGTCACCACGCTGAACATGCTGCGTATGGAGCAGCAGCTGGACACGCTCAGCCCGGTTGACACCAAGCGGTACATGCACAACTACAACTTCCCGCCCTACTCGACCGGCGAAACCGGCCGGGTCGGCAGCCCCAAGCGGCGCGAAATTGGCCACGGTGCCCTGGCCGAACGGGCCATGGTGCCGGTGCTGCCAGGTCGCGAGGAATTCCCCTATGCCATTCGTCAGGTCAGCGAGGCGTTGGGCTCAAACGGCTCGACCTCGATGGGCTCGGTTTGCGCCTCGACCTTGGCCCTGCTTAACGCCGGTGTGCCGCTGCGCGCTCCGGTCGCTGGCATCGCCATGGGCCTGATGAGCGACCAAGTGGACGGCGAAACCCGTTACGCCACTTTGACCGACATTCTTGGTGCCGAAGACGCCTTCGGTGACATGGATTTCAAGGTCGCTGGGACAACCGAATTCATCACAGCCATCCAGTTGGACACAAAACTTGACGGCATTCCGGCCAGCGTCCTGGCCGCGGCCTTGACCCAGGCCAAGGAGGCGCGCCTGCACATCCTGGCGGTGATGGCTGAGGCCATCGAGGGGCCGGATGAAATGAGCCCGTACGCTCCGCGTGTCATTTCGGTCAAGGTGCCGGTGGACAAGATTGGTGAGGTGATTGGGCCCAAGGGCAAGATGATCAACCAGATCCAGGATGAGACCGGCGCCGAAATCACCATCGAAGATGACGGCACGGTTTACATTGGCGCCACTGATGGGCCCTCGGCTGAGGCCGCCCGCGCCCAGATCAACGCCATTGCTAACCCGCAAATGCCCGAAATTGGTGAGCGCTTTGTCGGCACTGTGGTCAAGACCACCACTTTTGGTGCTTTCATTTCGCTAACCCCGGGCAAGGACGGGTTGCTGCACATTTCGCAGATCCGCCGCCTGGTCGGTGGGCGCCGGATCGACAGTGTCGAAGACGTGGTTCAGGTGGGCCAAAAGGTCCAAGTCGAGGTGGCGGAGATCGATCCGCGCGGCAAGCTGTCGTTGCATGCCGTAGTAGAGGGCGAAGCGGCCGATGCCGGCGGCTCAGGTGGCGGGGACTCGCGCCCGCCGCGTGGCTCCGGTGATAGGGACCGAGGCGATCGAGATCGCGGTGATCGGGACCGCGGTGACCGGGATCGTGGGGATAGAGAGGGTCGGCAGCGGCGCGAACGGCGGCGTCACCACCATCACAACCAGGATGAAAACCGGTAGGCCTTGAGGCTAGAGCTACCACGAGCCGTGTTTCACGCGCTGGGCGCAGGGCGCCTACCAGCGAAGACGCGGCAGGCAGAGGCTGGTCTGGGTTCATGGGGCGCGTTATCTAGCGCGCCCCAAGGACCGGGGTCGCCGCAGGCTAGCACCCTAGACAGCGGCGTTCGCATCCTGACTGAAGCCATGCCAACGGCTCATTCGGTCTCAATCGGTTTGTGGGTGCCGGTCGGTTCGCGCGACGAAGCCTCCGACACTCTGGGCGCCACCCACTTCCTAGAGCATCTGCTGTTCAAGGGCACAAAGACACTGACTGCGGTTGACATTGCCGAATCCTTTGACCGGGTGGGCGGCGAGGCCAACGCTCTGACTGCGAAGGAGTACACCTGCTACCACGCCCGGTTGCTGGCCCGGGATTTGCCCATGGCGGTGCGGGTGCTGACTGAGATGCTGACCAGGGCGGCGCTGGCCCAGGCTGATTTCGAAACCGAACGCAGTGTCATCCTCGAAGAACTGGCCATGGCGGCCGACGACCCGGTTGACGTGGCTGGCGAGGCCTTCGCGGCAGCCGTCTTTGGTGACAGCCCTTTGGCCCGGCCAATTGGCGGCACCCCTGAGACGATCAAGGCGCAAAGCCGCGACGGTGTCGAAGCCTATTACCGGCGTCACTACCGGCCAGACAATCTAGTGGGGACTGTGGCCGGTGCGGTTGAACATGCCGGGCTGATCAGCCTGCTCGAAGCCGGCCTAGACGCCGGTGGATGGTCCTTGGCAGCCAAGGGAGCGGCCAGCCCGGCTCCAAGGCGAGCTGACGGTCAAGGGCGAGAGCCGGAATCGGGCGAAGGTCGACGCGCCATCGCCAGGCCAACCGAACAGGCCCATGTCATTCTTGGCTGCCCGGGCCTGATGGTGAACGACCCGCGCCGCTACGTCCTGGCAGCCTTGGGCACGGTACTTGGCGGCGGCATGAGTTCGCGGCTGTTCCAGGAAATACGCGAGCGGCGGGGGCTGGCCTACTCGACCTATGCACTAACAGAACTGCATTCCGATGCCGGTGCCTTTGGCCTCTATGCCGGTTGCGCCCCGGCGGCAGTTGACCAGGTCAGCGAGCTGATGGCGTCGATCTGGGCCGACCTGGCCAAAAACGGCCCGCGCCAGGGCGAACTGGAACGGGCCAAGGGACAAATCTCCGGCGGCACAGTGTTAGCCCTGGAGGATCCGCAAGCCAGAATGAATCGCTTGGGCCTGGCCGAAACGGTCACTGGGCGCTGGCTGACGGTCGAAGAAGTGCTGGCCAAGATTGACGCCGTCACGGTCGATCAAGTCCGCGAGCTGGCCCAAGAGCTGGCCGCCCGGCCCCGCCAACACGTCATCGTGACCCCCGCCTGACTGACTTCTGGCTGGCGCGTAGGCTGGTTGGGTGAGCCAAATGATTCAGGTGGCAGTGATAGGCGCCCAAGGGCGTATGGGGCAAACGGTGGTAGAGGCGGTGCAAGGGGCCGGCGACATGGCCCTGACGCTGGGACTTGATGTGTCTGATGATCTGGCTCGCCTAGGTGACAGCCCCACCGAAGTGGCGGTGGACTTCACAGTGCCTGCGGTTACCGAAGCCAATGTTCACGCCCTAATTGACCTTGGTATCCACGCGGTGGTCGGGGCCTCGGGCTGGGACGAGGCGGCCGTTGCCCGGGTGGTTGATCACCTGGCTGCGGCACCGGGCGTAGGCGTGCTGATCGCGCCCAACTTTGCCATTGGCGCGGTACTGGCTATGCGTTTCGCCGCCCAGGCGGCGGCACACTTCGAATCGGCCGAGGTGATCGAGCTACATCACCCAAACAAGGTCGACGCTCCCAGTGGCACGGCCAGCAACACGGCTACAGGAATTGCCGCGGCCCGGTCCCAGGCCGGTTTGGGGCCAATGCCAGACGCCACCACCACGGCACTACCCGGCGCTCGCGGTGCCAGTGTCGAGTCCGTGCCGGTCCACTCGGTTAGGCTGCGCGGCCTGGTGGCGCATCAAGAAGTCCTGCTGGGCAACGCCGGTGAACTGCTGACGATCAGGCACGATTCGTTTGACCGGATCAGCTTCATGCCCGGTGTGCTGCTCGGGATCAGGTCGGTGCTAGACCGGCCCGGTTTGACCTTTGGACTGGACGCTCTGTTGTAGACCCAGTCCATGGCACTGCGACAGGCGCCTCTCAGCCCGCCAAGGTTTCAGGTAGCTGGCTGGTCCAACAGAGTTGACCAGCGGGCTTCGTCGACGTAATCGCGTTCGGGGGTTTTCCAGCTGCGTTCAGAGCCGTCGGCCCCGAACCCAACCTGTTTCAAGAAGCGTTGGCGAATGAAGTCGCCGGCGTAAACCCAGCAGCTCAACCGCTTGGCTTTGGCGGCGCGACCGGTGGCGGCGATGGCGTTGAGCAGCCTTGAACCGTGGCCGGCGCGCTGATGTTCCGGCAGGACGTAAAGTGCCACCAACTCGCAAAACCCTGGTCCGGCATCGGGATCAAAACAAGGCGCCAGCGCCGCAAAGCCAACCACCTTCTGGCTGGCGTCGGTGGCGACAAACACCGAGTAAGGCGACTCCGCCGTGTCCATGTTGATGGCCGCACCCCAGGTGGACGTGACTTCTTCGGTGTCTATGGCGCTGGCCAATGAGCCAAGCGTGGTGTCGTAGAGCTGGTGCCAGCAAGCACGCTGAATGGCGGCCAAGGCGGGGGCATCGAGGATCTGGGCCGGGCGCACTGAGACTGGCATGCGGTCAATTCTGCCCCAGGGTCTGGCCAGGAACCACTACCTGACCGCACCCGCCACGCCAGCCCTGCCACATGGGCCGATGCCGACAAAGCCGGCTGCAAAGCGCTAGGTTAGGTGCATGGCTGAAATTCCGAGGCCTTTTGGCGCCCTACTGACCGCCATGGTGACGCCGTTCAACGAGGACGGCTCCCTTGACGAGGCGGGCTTGCAGGCCCTTGCCCGCCACCTAGTCGACCTGGGTCATGACGGGATTGTGGTCAGCGGCACCACCGGCGAGTCGCCCACCACCACCGACGCCGAAAAGCAGCGCATCATCGAGCTGGCCAAGGAAGCTGTCGAGGGCCAGGCCCAGATTGTTGCCGGGGTTGGCACATTTGACACCGCCCACACAGTTGAGCTGGCCAAAGAGGCGGCCGATGCCGGTGCTGACGGCCTACTGGTTGTCTCGCCTTACTATTCGCGGCCATGCCAAGCGGGGATGATCCAGCACTTCCTGCGGGCGGCCGACGCCACCGAGCTACCGGTCATGGTCTACGACATTCCGATCCGCTCAGCCGTCCACCTTGACCCCGCCACGGTGCGCGAACTGGCAGGTCATGAGCAGATCGTGGCGGTCAAAGACGCCACCGGTGACCTGGCCCGAGCCTTTGGGTTGGGCGCTGTGACTGGTTTGGCTTGGTATTCCGGCGACGACAAGCTCAACTTGCCCTTCTTGGCCCAGGGCGCTGCCGGCATGGTTTCGGTAGTTGGCCAAGTGGTGGGCGACCGCTGGCGCAGCGTCATTGACGCCATTGACGCCGGCAATATCGACAAGGCACGCCAGGTCACGGCCCAGATCTGGCCAGTGGTCAACGCGATTTGCGGCGGTGGCCATGGGGTAACCATGGTCAAGGCGGCGCTGGAAATGGCTGGCTTGATCGAGCGGCGGACGGTGCGTTTGCCCTTGTTCGAGCCCACTGAAGTCGAAACTGGCCGGGTGCGTCAGTCGTTGATGGCGGCCCGGGTGTCAATCAAGCGATAGGACGCGAGTTTTGTCACACCATTTGCTGGGGCCGCCGGCCGCGCTGGCGCCCGGCTGTTTGCGGATCGTTCCATTGGGTGGATTGGGCGAGATTGGCCGCAATATGACGGCCTTTGAATTGGACGGCAAGCTGTTGGTGGTCGACTGCGGGGTGCTGTTTCCGGAGGAATCCCAGCCCGGGGTGGACCTGATCCTGCCGGATTTTGGGCCAATTCGAGACCGACTAGATGACGTCGTGGCAGTGGTGCTGACCCACGGGCATGAAGACCACATCGGGGCGGTGCCGTACCTGCTGCGACTAAAGCCGGATATTCCACTGGTCGGCTCGGCCTTGACCCTGGCTTTCACCGAGGCGAAGCTGGCCGAACACCGGATCCAACCCTTCTGCCTAACCGTGGATGACGGGTCGCGCGAGGAGCTTGGCCCGTTTACCTGCGAATTCATGGCGGTGACGCATTCGATTCCGGACGCGTTGGCACTTGTGATCGAAACGCCGGCGGGCCGGATACTGCACACTGGTGACTTCAAAATGGATCAGCTACCGCTTGATGGACGGGTGACTGACCTGCGCGCTTTTGCCCGCGCTGGCGATAGGGGGGTCGACCTACTAATGGTCGATTCGACCAACGCCGAGGTGCCCGGTTTTGTGCCAACCGAAATGGAAATCAACTCGGTGCTCGATTCGGTTTTCCGGGCAGCCGAGGGCCTGATCATCGCGGCCTGTTTCTCCTCCCACGTCCACCGGGTGCAGCAGGTGGTAGATGCGGCGGCGGCCCATTCGCGCAAGGTGGCCTTCGCTGGGCGATCAATGATGCGGAATATGACCATTGCCACCAACTTGGGTTATTTGACCTCGCCACCAGGCACAGTGGTCGATCTCAAAACAGCCGATTCGCTGCCCCGGGACGAGGTTGTCTTTGTCACCACCGGTTCGCAGGGCGAACCGATGGCGGCTCTGTCACGTATCGCCAATGGCGATCATAAGATCCACGTTGGTGACGGCGACACGGTGATCTTGGCTTCTTCGCTGATTCCTGGAAACGAGAACTCGGTCTACCGGGTCATCAACGGCTTGACTCGGCTGGGAGCCAAGGTGGTGCACAGCGGTAACGCGCGCGTCCACGTTTCCGGTCATGCCGCCACCGGTGAGTTGCTCTACCTATTCAACCTGGTCCAGCCCAAAGCGGTGATGCCGGTGCACGGCGAGGTTCGTCACCTCAAGGCCGCCGCCGCACACGCAATGGCCACCGGCGTGCCAGAAGATCACGTGATTATGGCTGAGGATGGCTTGGCCATAGACGTGGCCGATGGCGAGGCCCGGGTGGCGGGATTGCTCGACGTTGGTTTCGTCTACGTTGACGGCTCGTCGATCGGTGAGCTGACCGAGGTCGAGCTAAAGGACCGGCTGATCTTGGGCGATGAGGGTTTCATTACGGTGGTGGCCGTAGTTGACGCAGACGCGGCCACGGTGGTCAGCGAGCCAATCATCCAAGCCCGCGGCATTGCTGAATCAGATGAGGTTTTCGCAGAGGTTATCCCGGAAATCATTGCCGCCCTGGTGGACGCGATGCGGACTGGGGCGACCGACCCTCACGGCCTGCAGCAGGTCATCCGCAAAACCTTAGGCCGCTGGATTTCGAAGACCCTGCGCCGCCGCCCCATGATCATCCCCATGGTGGTCCAGGTCTAAGCCCCCACCTGTTTTACCTTGTCCGTCAGGTTGTCCGGGTGTCTTCCAGGGTGGATTCGAGCACCTTGGCACGCATCTCAGGCAGCATAAAGGCGGCCACCGCACCAATGGCGAAGGAACAGGCGAAGATAGTAAAGACCCAACCGGTGCCAACTCGGGTGAAAACCAGCGGCGAGATCAGCACAGCCAAAACCGAAGCGACCCGACCAAAGCCGGCCGCCCAACCAGCACCAGTGCCGCGCAGCACGGTGGGATAGACCTCGGGCGTGACGGCGTAAAGGGCACCCCAGGCCCCCAGGTTGAAGAAGCTCAGTGTCATGCCGGCTGCGATGATCCCCGCCGTCGTGTTGACCTGGGCGAAAAGTGCCGCGGCAGCGGCCGATCCAACCAGGTAGGTGGCCAGCGTTGCCCGCCGGCACCATTTCTCGATCAGAAACGCCGCCATGGCGTAACCGGGCAGTTGTGCCAGGGTGATGATCAGTGTGTATTGGAACGACTTGGTGATGGAGCCGAGGTCCTGATTCAAGATTGTCGGAAGCCAAATGAAGGCTCCGTAGTAGGAGAAGTTGACACAGAACCAAACCGTCCAAATGGCCGCGGTGCGCCGCGCCAGGCCACCTCTAAAGAGCTCGCTAATGGGCACCCGAACTGGGTCGTATTCACGGGCCGGATCAACCGGGGAGGGCTTACCATCGAGCTCACTGTCACCACCCCGGCTAGTTACCGGCTCCTGGGCTGGGGCAGTCTTGACGTTGGCGACGGCCTCGAATCTGGCCACCACCTGCTCGGCTTGGCCGTATTGGCCCTGCGCCTCTAAGAAGCGGACTGATTCCGGTAGTGTGCGGCGGACCACAACGGCGTAGAGCGCCGGCAGTGCGCCAAAGGCCAAGGCGACGCGCCAGCCAAGACTGCCGAAAACGCCATCGGGCGAAGCCACAAAGTAACCCAGCAGAGCGGCCCCGGTCCAGCCCACGGCCCAAAAGGCCTCGAGCCAAACGATCATCCGGCCGCGAATGCGCGGCGGGGAGAATTCAGAGACCAGGGTGGAGGCTACGGGCAGCTCGGCCCCCAGGCCCAAGCCAACTATCAGGCGCAAAATGATCAGCGCCGTGATACCCATGGCCAGGGCACTGGCGCCGGTGGCCAGGCCGTAAAGCACCATGGTCAGGGCGAAGACTTGGCGGCGGCCAATCCGATCTGCCAGCCAGCCACCCATCGAGGCGCCAATGGCCATGCCAACAAAGCCGGCGCAGGCCAGCCAGGACCCGGCAGTGATGCCGAGGAAAGTCGCTTTGAGGTCCCAATTGGCCGGCAGCGCCACCAGGATGAAACTGATCAGGCCAACGTCCATTGCATCCATGGCCCAACCCACGCCGGAGGCGCCCAACAAGCGGCCGTGCAGGCGGGTGAAGGGCAGGGCATCAAGCCTGGCAGAACGTGTTTGAGAGGACTGGGCCATAGTCGGTGGGCTCCTGTGCCGCGAGGCAAGTTGGCGTTGGGCGGCGCGGTTGGCGCCGGGGCCCAACCCTAGCGCAGTTGACCGGGTGGCGGGTCCGTCTTCGACTATCTGGGAGGTGGCGGTGGCACTACCTAGCACCGGGGCGTGGGTGTTGGACTGGAGTCGGTTTGGGGACAATACTGGCTGGTGGCGGCGTAGTCCACCGTTCTGCCTCCAAAGGCCGGGCCGTCGAGTTTTGGCTCGAAGGAAGCAGACATGAAGACGGAACTAGCCCCGGGTCCATCAGCTACAGCCAACGTTCGGCGCCGTTTTGGCCCGCTGACCAGGCCCATCATCTTGCTCGTGGCCGCGGCGATTGGGATTGGCGGCCTCAGTGCGGCGCAATCGTGGTCTTCGGGTCAGTCCGCCGCGGCTGATGAGCCAGGGCAAGCCGATATTTTGAATAGCACATTCGAGCTCGACGCGGGACCGAAGTATGCCCAGGACCCTGATTCCTTCTACACCGGCACCTTCCGGCTGATCGATTACATGGGGCAGCCGGTCGAGGGCGCACTGGATGACGGCTTCCACAAGCTGAGTTGTGTCCAGGACACAGTTGTCACCGTGGTGCAGATTTCGGTGACCGACGTGGTCGAACAGGGCAACGGCTTGTATACCTGCGAGATTCGCGGTGTGCTGCCGGGCTCCTACACCGTCCCGGTGGCGGGCTATGTCGAGTTCATGGGATTCTTCGACCGGGTGGGGTGGCCTCAGGACGCGGTCTTTACGAGCCCACCGGAGGTGGCTCGGGCGGTGTTGACGGTTTCGTCTGGTCATGTGCCACCTGATGGTTCGGCTACACATACGGCCACGGTGACGGTGACTGATGATGGTGGCGTTGGTGTGCCCGATGTCGCGGTGTCGTTTGTCGTTGATGGTGCGGCCCAGATTGTCGGCTCCGCGGCGGCGCCGCCAAATTCGCTGACGGTGGAGACTTCGGCTTCGGGTGTTGCTGAGGTTGCGATCACAGACGTCAGGGACGAATTGGTAAATGTGACCGCTAGTCTGCCACCCACCATTGGCGCCATCACTGTGGAAGGATCACCGGCCTGGGTAGCGTTTGTTAGCGAGCCCGTGTTTGACCAACTGTCCGTGCGGGTTTCGCCTGAACCGGTGGTGGCAAATGATAAGGACACGGTCACTGTAACGGTGACTTGGCTAGACGGCTGGGGTGAAGCAGTAAGTGGCAGGGGCGACCGTCTGGTGGCCACCGTTCCAGCGGAGGCCGAACGTTGGTGTGCGATTTCCAGTTTCACTGAGACCTCGACGCCAGGGGAGTACACGGCGACGATTGCCTGCGGCCGGCCTGGTAGCTACCAGGTCCAGGTTTACACCCGAGACAGCTCTAGTTCGCCCTCGAGCTCTTGGCTTAGGATCACCGATCTGACCGAACCGGATCCGAACGATGTGGCTGAATTCCAGCCATTGATGCCCGAGGGCGATGGCCCAACGCGGGTGGCCTACCAGGTTTCCCCCGGCAGTATCTTGGCTGATGGCGTCGATGAGGGTGTCATAACGGTGACAGCGTTCCATATCAACACCGGAGCGGCGCATAGTGGTATGGCAGACAGCTTCAGAGGCTTCCCGCCAGAGGAGTGGGCCGGGCAAACCGTGGTGTCCGAATTCGTTGAGACGGCCGAGGCTGGTGTGTACACAGCAACGGTCAAATCGACCGCTGCGGTTGACCAGGCAATTGATGTGTACGTCAATGTCCATGGTCCTTGGACCACCCGCGATGAGGCATATCGGATTGGCCACGTGGCGCTCCCGGACGTGAACTACATTGCCCATTTCGTGGCTTGTTGTGAACCACCTGAGGCGACTCGCGCGGTGTTGACGGCTTCATCTGGTGCGGTGCCACCTGATGGTTCGGCCACACATACGGCCACGGTGACGGTGACTGATGATGGTGGCGTTGGTGTGCCCGATGTCGCGGTGTCTTTCTCGGTTGATGGCATGGCTCGGATTGTTGGTTCGACCGCGACACCACCAAATTCGTTGACAGTAGTGACTTCGGCTTTGGGGATCGCTCAGATTGAGATCACGGACCTGAGGGCGGAATATGTCCAAGTAACGGCTAGTCTGCCACCCGACATTGGCGCCATCAATGTGGAGGGTTCTCCGGCCGGGGTGGCGTTTGTCAGCGAGCCGGAATGGATCAATGCGACTTTGTGGGTGACGCCCGATTGGTTGCGGCTGAATTCCAGCCTTGTCCCGCCGTACAACATCAGCCAAGAAGGCGTCATTAGGGTGAAGGCGGTTCATCACCCATCCGAGACGCCTTGGACGGGTGCGGCCAACAGCTTCAAGGCATTTGGCAGCCCCGCCCTCGAGTCGCGCACTATCATCTCCGCCTTTACCGAAGTTGAGCCTGGCACCTATGAGGCGACGGTCGCTGCCTACGACGGAGTCGATCAGCAGATCGAAGTCTATTTCCAACCATGGGGCACCACACCCGGCTACCGCGGTGACGGTGTCCGCATTACCACGCTGGAGGAACCAGATCTTAACGACGTGATTCACGTCAGGGACGGGCACGGGGACGGCATCATTGTGCCCGAAATGTCGGTCGAACCGTGCGCGGCTTTGTCGCCGCTACATCCGCAGGTGCTGTCTGACGGCCAGGATTGCCAGAGGGTCACGGTCGTGTTGAGGCAGGGCTTTGGCTACCCTAACGGCGAAGGTCCGCCCATTACCGGTTGGTTTTCTGAAGACGAGGACAGGAACCACTTTGACTATTCCGCCGGTCCCAATGTTGTTGTGTCGAATCCGGTTGAAGACCCGCCCGGGACCTACACCATGGAGGTCACTTCGACCACTGCTGGCGACAAGCAGCTGAACTTCTACTTCACCAAAGTCGATATCCCCGGTGGGCCTGTGATCACACTTCGCCCGCCACCGATCGCGTCGTTCGGCCCGGCTGTTTTTGACGTCGACGCGGCGCTGACGGTTTCGTCCGGCCAGATGCCAAGCGACGGTGTGGCTGTGCACACGGCTACGGTGACGGTAACTGATGCTTCCGGCGATGGGATCGCTGATGTCGCGGTGTCTTTCTCGGTTGATGGTTCGGCTCAGATTGTGGGTTCGGAAGCGACATCGCCCAACACCTTGACGGTAGCGACTTCGGCTTTGGGGATAGCGCGGGTTGACATCACGGACCTGACCGGAGAAGTAGTCAACGTGGCCGCGGCCTTGCCACCCGGCATCGGCTCTGTGCCCGTCGAAAACTCGCCCGCCCAAATTGAGTTTGTCGATTGCTGTGAACCGCCGGAAGTGGCAAGTTCCACCTTGAGAGTGTCGTCTGCACCGGTATATGCAAACGGTACGGACACGGCGACCATCACGCTGGCGGTGTTTGACACCTGGGGTGCGCCAATTAGTGGACTGGCTGACCGGTTGTTGGCTCGGTCGACGGGATACATGGAGGACTATGTCACGGTCTCAGATTTCGCTGAGACTGCGACATCGGGGGTGTACACCGCAACCGCCACGTCAACAATGCAGGGTTACGCCGACATCCTGGCCTTTTACCTGCCGGCGGGTCCGAGCACACCGACAAGCGAGTGGCAATGGCTGATGGTGCTGGCCGAGCCCAACCCAAACAGGACGGTGGATTTCTATATGCCTCACGGCGATTGGTGGCCCTCATGGTGGATCGAGCCATGCAGCCCCATTACCGTGTCTCATCCTGCCGTTTTGGCCGACGGCACGGATTGCTTCATAGTCAAGGCCGAAATAGGTGACCCGAGAGAGCCAGAATTCTTGTGGCCCAGGCTCGATGATGCCAGCACCTACTCGGCTGTTTCGACGCCCACAGGGGCCCAGATCGCCGAACCGGTCGAAACTTCGCCTGGTCGCTGGTCCATCGAAGTGACGGCGACAACCGCGGCGGATTACAGGCTCCAGTTCTACTACCAGTCCTATCCGTGGGCGACCTACCCATTGGTGGCTTCGTTTGTTCCGGTCGATTTGCCGCCGATGCTGTCGACTTTGCGGGTGTCTCCTGCTTCGATTCTGGCCGATGGGATCGACCAAGGTGTAATCACGGTGGAGTTGAAAGACCCAGAAACGGGCAATGGGCTGACCGGCTTGGCCGGAAACCTGGCCGGTTTCCCACAGTTTTCGTCCTTCGTAGTGGTTTCTGAATTTGTCGAAACCACAACCGCCGGAGTCTACACTGCATCAGTAGTCTCGACTCTTGGCATAAGTCAGCAGATCCTGGTCTTCTATAACCCATTGGGCCCGGTCACCGGACGTAATACAGGAATCAGGATCTTGGAATTGGCTACCCCGGAGCCAAATGACGTGGCTCATTTTGTGCCGACCTGGACCCCGATTGAGGTTACCAGTGCGACGCTGACAGTAACGCCAGGCGTGGTGGCCAATAACGGAATAGGCCGGCACGCGGCCACGGTGACGGTTATTGACCAGTTTGGTAGAGGTGCGCCCGATGTCGCGGTGTCGTTTGCGGTTGATGGTTCGGCTCAAATTGTCGGTTCGGAAGCGACATCGCCTAGCACCTTGACGGTAGCGACTTCGGCTTTGGGGATCGCGCAGGTTGAAATTACGGACCTGGCCGGAGAAACAGTCAACGTGACCGCGGCCTTGCCACCCGGCATCGGCTCTGTGCCCGTCGAAAACTCGCCTGCCCAAATTGAGTTTGTCGGATCCTCTGGACCGCTAGACCCGGCTCGGCTGACCTTGAGAGTGTCGTCAAGGCTGGTGGAAGACGATGGCATTGGCACGGCCACGATCACGGTGACGGCGTACGATGCCGCAGGTGGGCCGTTTAGTGGAATAGCCGACCGCTTAGATGCCACAACACAGGGAAGCTATGACTCCTTCCTGACGATATCTAGGTTCACCGAAACCTCGGCGCCTGGGGTTTACACGGCGACCGTGGCTTCGACCTTGCCAGGCAGTTACACAATTTGGGCTCGGTACGCTTGGGCGGATCCGAACATGTGGGGAGGCGGGCCACTGTGGATCACTGAGCTGGCCGAACCTAACCCAAACAATGTGGCCAGCTTCTACCACCCCCACGGCGATTGGTGGCCGTCTTGGTGGATTGAACCATGCACCCCGATTACTGTGTCCCATCCTGCTGTCCTGGCCGATGGTACGGATTGCTACATTGTCAGGGCCGAGATTGGTGACCCGAGAGAGCCAGAATTCCTGTGGCCCCGGCTCGATGATGCCAGCACCTACTCGGCTGTCTCGACGCCCGCAGGGGCCCAGATCGCCGAACCGGTCGAAACTTCGCCTGGTCGCTGGTCCATCGAGGTGACGTCAACAACAGCGGCGGATTACAGCCTTCGGTTCAACTACCGGTCCGATCCGTGGGCAACCTACCCATTGGCGGCTTCGTTTGTTCCAGTCGATCTACCACCCATGCTTTCGACTTTGCGGGTGTCTCCTGCTTCGATTCTGGCCGATGGAATCGATCAGGGTGTGATTACGGTGGAGTTGAAGGATCCAGAAACAGGGAACGGACTGATCGGTTTGGCCGGAAACCTGGCGGGTTTCTCGCAGTATTCGTCATCCGTAGTGGTTTCTGAATTTGTCGAAACCACAACCGCCGGAGTCTACGTTGCCACAGTGACCTCGACATCCGGTTTTGATTACCAGATGGCGGTCTTCTATAACCCATTGGGCCCGGTTACGGGACGTAATACTGGAATCAGGATCATGGAACTGGCTACCCCGGATCCAAATGACGTGGCTCATTTTGTGCCTACCTGGAGCCCGATTGAGGTCACCAGTGCGACGCTAACAACAACGCCTGGCGTGGTGGCCAATAATGGAATAGGCCGGCACGCGGCCACGGCGACTGTTACTGATCAATTTGGTAGAGGTGTGCCCGATGTCGCGGTCTCGTTTGCCGTTGATGGTGCGGCTCAGATTGTTGGTTCGACGGCGACGCCGCCCAATAATTTGACGGTGCTGACTTCGGCTTGGGGGATCGCTCAGGTTGAGATCACCGACCTGACCGAAGAGGTGGTCAACGTGTCCGCGGCCTTGCCACCCGCCATTGGCGCCGTGACGGTCGAGAACTCGCCCGCCCAGATCGAGTTTGGTGGGGCTGTAGACCCGGTGTCTTTGGGGTTGTCGTTGGCGGCTCCGGTGGAGGCGTCGTTGGTTCATGTTGAAGCCCAGGTGATCCGGGCGACTGTGGCCACCGTTGAGACGCCACCGGTTTTGACTGGTGGGGTTGATGTGGTGTTCACGGTGCCG
>Ga0123356_10001077_pt1 | contig 30256 bp, 26 predicted proteins | sample TergutEmb28metaG_2_FD_92546 | JGI IMG/M metagenome (GOLD analysis project Ga0123356, IMG submission 92546) | Embiratermes neotenicus P3 segment gut microbial communities from Petit-Saut dam, French Guiana - Emb289 P3 | ecosystem: Host-associated > Arthropoda: Insects > Digestive system > Gut ...
CCTTGGCTTTTCAATACTCGCGCCGCCGCTTATCTTATCTGCCACGAACTCCCAGACGGACGCCTCGGGTTCATATCCCGCCTGCGCCATATTTTCGAGATATATGCTTTCAGCTTCGATAAAAGCCAGACACCCGGCGCAGTGGCCGAGATGGCCGTCCACAAAGCCCCTGTCGTCCTCGGACAATTCGAGTTCCCGCGAATCTCCGGAATTTTCGGAGCCGCCGAAAACGATCAGTTCATCGTGAAGATATTCGTCCGCCATGGATTTTACCTTTTCGCAGTCGTTTTGATATGTATTTGATTGTACCGGAATTTTTGCCTTGGGCAAGCCGAACACCCCCTTATTGTATTATTATATCATATATTATATAAGACGGATATAAATCAAAAAAGTTCGCCGTTTTTGTTATTTGCCAATATATAATTTTTGAGTTTCTCCCTCGCGCGGTTCAGCCTGCTTTTTACCGTGCCGAGCTCGAGGCCGAGCATCTCCGAAATGCGCGCATAGCTCACATTGTTCAAATCCCTCAGCACTATAATCTCCCTCAGCTCCTCGGGGAGGGAGTTTATGATTTCGCGGATTTTTTCTATTTTTTCGGCTCGGAGAATCTGTTCTGAGGGGTCGCTGTCGAAATCCTGCAGCTCTCTGTCCGGTATTTCTTCGCCGTACCGGTCCGCGGCGGAAAGGGAAACCGTCTTTATCTTTTTCTCTTTTCTGTAGAAGTCGAAAATCAAATTCTGGCATATTCTGTAAATCCACGTCGAAAAGGCGCTGTCCGTCCTGTAGCTTGCGAGCATCTTGTAAGCGCGCAAAAAACATTCCTGCGATATATCCTGGGCGTTTTCCCTGTTATTTGTTTTTGACATGGCGAGATTGTATATCATTTTTTCATATTTTTTCACGATAAACTCGAATGAATTCGCATCGCCCGCCAAAACCCTGCCGATGATTTCGGCATCGCTTGCCACCTGTACGGCGCCCGTCACATAATCCCCCCTTTCTTCTTGTATCCGCGAAAGCTTCAGGCCGTGGGCTGCCTCGGTTCGACTATCAGTTTTATCGACGTCCTTATCTGGTCGTCTATCGTCAAATCGACAAAGGACGGTATACACACCAAATCGGTTTCGCGCAGCGCGCCGCGCGTTATCGCGACTGCCTTTATCGCCTGGTTGATCGCGCCCGCGCCTATGGCCTGAAGCTCGGCCCGCCCCGATTCCCTTATGGTGCCCGTCAGGGCCCCCGCCACCAAATTCGGATTTGATTTAGACGATACCTTTAAAACTGCATCCATAATTTTCAATCTCCCCAAAATTAATTTTCCGTAAAAATTACTCTTTTGATATCGATGCATTTGAAACCCCCGGTCTCTATTTTGCATATGATACCCTGAAGCGATACTTCCCCTTCGCCCACTTCGAATTTGACGGGGACATGAGTCAGAAATTTTTGAATTATCAATTCGTCCTTTATGCCCAGAATGGAGTCTTTTGGGCCAGTCATCCCCAGATCCGTTATATACCCCGCCCCGTTTTTGAGTATTGTCTCGTCGGCAGTCTGCACGTGGGTGTGGGTCCCGAAAATCACGCTCGCCTTTATGTTTTGCCGGTCGATATATTTCGCGAGGGCGTATTTTTCGCTTGTGGCCTCCGCGTGGATATCGATCACCGCGAAATCGTAATTGCCCTCCTCGCGCGAAAATATCCTGTCAGCCGCAAAAAAAGCCGATTCCATTCCCGGCTCCATGTAGACCGTGCCGAGCAGGTTGACAAAAAGCGCTTTGTATCCCGATATATCAATTATATTATACCCGGCGCCCGGAGAGGCGCCGGGATAATTGGCGGGCCTCAGGATATATCCGTTTTCATCCAAAAAACCGTAGATTTCTTTTTTCTGCCATATATGATTTCCGGTAGTTATCACATCCGCCCCTGCCTCAAAAACCGCGGCTGCGGATTTCGGGTCTATGCCGTTGCCGCCGGCTGCATTTTCCCCGTTTGCCACCACGCAGTCTATGGCGTTGTCAGCGCGCAGACTCCAGAGATTTTTTTTTATAAACTCGACTCCCGGGGCCCCGACTATATCCCCGACGCATAAAATATTTAAAAATCCCATAAATTTGACTTTGCGTTACCTCGCGTAGTCTATTATCCTGCTTTCCCTCACAAGGAGTATCTTTATCTGTCCGGGATATTCGAGCTCGTCCTCTATTTTTTTGACTATATCGCGGGCGAGAAAAACCATATTGTCGTCATTTACCTCATCCGGGCTCACGATAATGCGCACTTCGCGCCCCGCCTGGATGGCGTAGGATTTTTCTATCCCGTTAAACGAATTCGCGATTTCCTCGAGTTTTTCCAGCCGCTTTATATAGCTTTCGAGATTTTCGCGCCTGGCGCCCGGTCGGGCGCCCGAAATCGCGTCTGCGGTCTGCACTATGACGGCGAGCATGGTCAGGGGCTCCACATCCCCGTGATGGGCTTCGATTGCGTGGATCACCTCTTTGTTTTCCTTGTATTTTTTCGCCATGTCAAGCCCTATCTGTATATGGGAACCTTCCACTTCGTGGGTCATCGCCTTGCCTATATCGTGGAGCAGCCCCGCGCGTTTCGCCATGTTGACGTCGGCGCCCAGTTCCGCGGCTATCAGCCCCGAAAGATGCGCGACCTCCGATGAGTGGGCCAGCACGTTCTGGCCGTAACTCGTCCGGTATTTCAGGCGGCCGAGCAGCTTGACGAGTTCCGGGTTCACCCCGTGGACCCCGGTTTCGAATGTGACCCTTTCCCCTTCGGCTTTTATTATCGCGTCGACTTCCTTTTTGGATTTCGCGACCATTTCTTCGATGCGCGCGGGATGTATGCGCCCGTCCACTATCAGTTTTTCAAGCGTCAGCCTCGCGACTTCGCGGCGCACCGAGTCAAACGAGGACAGCGTTATCGCTTCCGGGGTGTCGTCGATGATCAAATCGACTCCCGTCAGGGTCTCTATCGTCCGTATATTTCTCCCCTCGCGCCCGATGATCCTGCCCTTCATCTCGTCGTTTGGCAGAGGAACGACCGAAACGGTGGCTTCCGACACATAGTCCGAGGCGTACCTCTGCATGGCGAGCGCCAATATATTTTTGGATTTTTTTTCGGCGTCCTCCTTGAAACCCTGCTCATACTCGAGTATTTTCACGGCGGATTCATGGCGGAGCTCGGATTCCAATTTTTCCATTATCAGCGCCTTCGCCTGTTCCTGGGTAAATCCCGATATTTCCTGCAATATCTGATCCTGTTTCTGGATTTTCTTTTGGGCTTCCGCCTCCAGCAGCGACAGCTCCGCCGTCTTTTTTACTATATTTTCATCTTTTTTCTCCAAGGCCTCTGTTTTCTTATCCAATGTCTCTTCTTTTTGAGCGATACGGCGCTCGAGTTTTGTGATTTCGCTTCTGCGTTCCTTTGCTTCCCTGTCCGCCTCGTTTTTCATTTTGATCACTTCTTCTTTGGCTTCGATCAGGAATTCCTTCTTTTTGGTTTCGGACATTTTAACAGCTTCGCTGACTATTCTCTTTGCTTCCGTTTCAGCGGAACCGATTTCGGTTTCGGCAAACTTCTTCCGGTAGGCGATTCCCGCAAAACCGCCCAGGGCCAGCCCGATTATCAAAGCCGCAGCGGCTATAATTACAGCTATGCCAATATTCAAAGTCAAAACACACACCTCCTTTTTGATATTTTCGATATTTTCGATAATTGATATATATTTATTCAGAAATTAAAATCAATACCTGCGTGTAATAATTATACTACAATTATTTCCGCCATTTATTAAAAGAATTAAAATAATTTCCGCTATTTTATGTATTTTATACAAACTTTTATAAATTGTCACATCTCAAATTCTTCGAATTTCAAATCAAACGTTTTGGCCGCGCCGCCGTCGTCTTCCGGAGAATCGCCGCCGTCGGCGGTTTTTTCCTCTTCTTTGGCGGCTGCGAGGGAATTTTGGGACGAGGAGCGGAAAGTGTCCTCCTCCTTTTTCAAAATTTCCCCGAAGAGCGCTTCGGGGTTTTGATACAATATATCGAGCACGGACAAAAAGTCGCGTATTATCTCCCTGGGCGTTATATACATATTCGCCCCCACCTTGGACATATACACTTTTAAAAACTCGAGGATGTCGTTTTCGCCCAATTTTTTTTCGTATTCGTAATATGTCTGGTGCAAAAGGCAGATCCGCAGCGCCAGCGCGAAAATTTCGTCGTCTGAAAGCCTCTCAAGGCGTATTATCGGCCCCATGAGGTTTTTGTATTTCGCAAAGACGAACTTCCCCTCGTTCAATCTGGATTTGAGGGCTTCGTAACTGTACAGCCCCCGCCGGTTGTCCTCGAGAAACTGCGGGGTGCCGCCCATGAATATCCCCAGCCCCTCCGCTTTTCCCTGAAGGGTGTCGTTGAACATGGACAGAATCTTTTCGTAGTTGTTCTCGCGCGATATCCTGTTGGTGATCTTATACAGATTCACGCATTCGTCGATAAAAACCACAAGCCCCCTGTATCCTATGCGGCGCGCGAAAACCGCTATGAGCTTTATGAAATCATACCAGTTGAAATCGTCGATGATAACGCCCGCGCCCAAATCGTTTTTCGCTTCGGTTTTTGTGGCGTATTCGCCGCGCAGCCATTTTATCGCGGAACTTTTGGTCGTTTCGTCGCCGTTTTTGTACGCGATATAGTATTTCAATACCACCGCCGCGAAGTCGAACCCGCACACGAGGTTTTCGAGATCATTTGAAATTTTTAAAATTTCGGCCGACATCTCGATTTCGAGCTCCTTTGAGTCCAGGGCGAATTTTTTTTCCGCGATGATTTTGGTTTGAAGCGACGAAAGCCAGCGCGAGACGATGGAGACGAGCGCGTTTCCGTCGGGTGACGAACGAACGGCGAGATTTGCCACGAGTTCCCTGTACACCGCCAGCCCCTGCCTGTTGGTCCCGGAGAGCCTTCTCTCCGGCGACAAATCCGCGTCGGCCGTGACAAAACCGCGCTCAAGGCAATGGTTGCGTATGAGCTGCAAAAGGAAACTTTTCCCGCTGCCGTACCGCCCGATGATAAACCGGAACGCGCTGCCGCCCTCGGAGATAAACTCAAGGTCGTTTGTAAAGGCGCTTATCTCCTCTTTTCTGCCGATGGCGATATATTCGAGCCCAAAACGCGGAACGACGCCCGAACCCACGGAGTTGAGCAGCGTCCCGAGTATCCGCTTGGGAATTTTGTTTTCGTTTTCATTCATAATTTCTGCTCCGTTTTGATGACTTCGCGAATTGAGACAATCATCTGACCCTTGTAATCTTCAATAATTTTTCTTTCCGCCGTGTCAAACACGATATCCCCGATAAAGTCCATGGCCTTTTCGTTTACCGCATCGATCACCGATTCGAGCATTGTCCCGTTTTCGGCCAGGAATTCGCCGCATACCGCGTCAAAATCCCCGTTGTTTTCGTCCATTTCAAACAGGCTTTCGAGCGCTTCGCGCTCCAGAGCGCTCAAACCCGCCGCGAACTTGTCCATATCGGTGAGCTTCGGTCCCCCCGGGCTTTCCATGGCTTCCAGAATATCGAAGATATCCTCGTCGTTTCCCGTGTCGATGGCGATAAATTCCCCGTCGTCCTTTGTATCGTCCGCCTCCGCAAAATCTTCGGCTTCGGCGCGCGCCGCGTTGTCCCTGAGCTGCAGCTCCACCAAGGTCATCGTCGTGTCCCAGGATTCTTTTTCGATCTCCGCCGCGGCCCGCATGTCCGGCTTAAATTCGGGCGGAGCGGGCATTTCTTCGGTTTCGGGCGCTTTTTTTGCTTTGGCCTTCGGCTGCCCGGCGGTCAGATGGGCGGCTTTGTAGCGTTTTACCGCCTCGGCCAAGCAGTCGGGGTATGCCGGAAGCGCGAGCTTCGATTTTATGCCTAGATAATCCCGAAGGGCGTTTTCGGCGCATCTCACGGTATCTGTGACGCACTGCCTGATATAGAAATTCTTGTATATGTTTTTGTATTCGACGGTTATCCTCTTTTTGTGCCCGTATACGCAAACGGCTCCCATGTAGCTCTCGCGGGTGGTTTTCAGCTTTACGCCTTCATCCGCCTCTTTTTTTATGAGGGCCGCAAATTCGGGCCCCGACAATGCCTCGTGGAGAAGGCCGGCGATATGGAGGTCGAAGGCCTCCTTGTTTTTTTCGGTGTAAAATTTGCTCTTTGTGTAATCGTACACTGAAAGGTTTTGCAGTATCATATTTGCGTTGTCTCTGTTTTGGAAAAAGTCGGGGCGCATATACATTTCGGGTATGGTGGCTATGTCGATTATATCCGGCAGAATTTCGCCTATGTCGTCTAAATTTATCCTGAAGTTGTTTATAAAGGAAAAATCGATGAGCCATTCGGCGATATATTTGTCAATCCGGGGAAATTCGCCGCGGTAGTTTTTCCATATGCCGACGATGTTTTCATACACTTTGCCGCAGCCGATCACATCCGAAAGGTTTATCTGCTCATACAGATACAAAAAAATATATGAAAGCCCGGTCTTGGGATATATGCCTTCTCGCACCTTGGAGCGCCAGAAAAGGTACCAGCAGAGCTGTTCGTGGGACAGCTCCCTGTACATGGGCCTGTATGAGAAAAAATACGCGTAATTGGCGCTTATGCAGGTCTTTTTGTAATATTTTTTCGCATCCTGCAAAAAATCCCCGAACAGCGCGAACCCTCTGCCCCACTGCTCTATTTTGCAGCTCACCGATATGCCGCTGTCCAAATTGTAATGACAGGCGCCGCTTTGGGTTTTCGGGGGCGTGCCGCCCGGCTCGTAGAGGTTTTGAATCGGCGCGGATTTCCGCGGCGCGGGCGCGGATTCATCGCCGAATTCGATTTCGACGGTTTGGAACCGGTCCGAATTATTTGTTGTGTTTTTCAAATCATCTGCCAGCATTCGCCAATCCGCTCCCGCGCGTTTTAATACTCCATCATATTATTTTACCACCAAATGAAAATAAAGTCAATAGTTAAAATATTCTTTTCGGCGTAAATTTTTTTGCCGTCCCGGATTTTTTTGAGGGAAGGCTTTTCGCGTTTTCGTGTTTTTCGTATGCCAGTATTATTTTTTGCACGAGTTTGTGGCGCACGACGTCCCTGTCGGTGAAATAGTGCACGGCTATATCGTCTATGTTCCTTAGAATTTTCACCGCTTCGACGAGCCCGCTTCTGGTGTCGCGCGGGAGGTCTATCTGGGTTATGTCGCCGGTGACGATCGCCTTCGAGTTGAAACCGAGCCGCGTCAGAAACATTTTCATCTGGGCGGGGGTGGTATTCTGGGCTTCGTCCAATATGACAAAGGAATCGTCTAAGGTGCGGCCCCTCATGTAGGCCAGGGGGGCGATTTCTATGATGTTGCGCTCGGCGTATTTCTGATACCCCTCATAGCTCAGCATTTCATAGAGCGCGTCGTACAGCGGCCGCAGATAGGGGTCTATCTTGTTTTGCAGGTCTCCGGGCAGAAACCCGAGTTTTTCCCCCGCTTCCACCGCCGGGCGGGTCAGAATGATCTTGCTGACTTTTTTGTTTTTCAGGGCGGTCACCGCCATCGCCACCGCCAGAAAGGTCTTGCCCGTGCCGGCCGGGCCCACGCCGAAAACGATGGTGTTTTTCTTTATGGCCTCTACGTAGCCCTTCTGGCCGACCGTTTTGGCCTTGATGGGTTTGCCCCTCGAGGTTATGCACACGCAGTCGTTGTCAAGGCCAGCGAGCTCATGCTTTTTTCCGTCGTTGACCATCGACATCGCGTAACTGATATTTTGCTCGGTCAGGGTTTCGTTGAACCCGAGCAGGTTCATGAGATACTCTATGGTGCCCGACGCCTTGCCGACGCCTTCTTCGGATTCGCCCGAAATTTTGATTTTGCCGCCGTCCTGATTTGAAATTTTCACCTTGAATTCATTTTCTATCGCTTCGGCGTTGCAGTCGAGTTCCCCGAACAAATAGGAAATTTTGTCGGGGTGTTTTATATCCATGTACAATTCCGTCATAAATTATTCTATTCCGCCTTCTGTAAATAATAACATACGCTCCATGCTCAAGCTTTGGCCTGCGGCGAGTGGGGGGATATTTGCATAAATTCTATTTTGTTGCCGTCGGGGTCGGCGCACCAGCACTGAGAATTTTTGTCCTTGCCCACCGAAGGGCCGGAGGTTATCTCTATATTGTTGGATTTCAGATGATCTGCGGCGGCATATATGTCCTCTACCCTCAGGCACAGATGGTGATAGCGGCTGTCGCCGTTTTTTAGTTGGTCCGGTTTTGCGTAAAACAATTCGATAAAAGAATTTTCCGCGATTTTTATATACTGTATCCACGGCTCCCCATGGTCGTCTTTGAGCGTGAAGGCGTGCGTAAAGCCGAGCCTGCTGCAATAAAAATCGATCATATTGTCCATTTGCGCGGTATGATAAGCCGTGTGGGCTATGCCTGAAACGATATTTTTCATAAAATTCAAAAACCTTTCTTTTAATAATATTTTTTTCCTGCTTGATCACGGCCTCGTGTCCATGCTGCCGAATCTGTACCCTTCTAAATCGAGGGCCGCGTATGTAAAGCCGTATTGCTTTAATGCGGCGCATATCCTCCCGGAGAGGCCGGGTTCGACTATTTTCGGAAATTGCTCAGGGTTTATCTCTATTCTCGCGATTGTGCCGTGTATCCTGACCCTGATTTGGGAAAATCCCAAACCGGCCAGCAGCTGCTCGGCTTTTTCGATCATGTCGATTTTTTCCCGCTGCACCGGATCGCCGTATGCGAAACGCGACGCCAGACAGGCGCACGACTGCTTGTTCCACGTCGGAAGCCCGAGCGTTTTTGACAATTCGCGGATTTCGGCTTTCGTAAATCCGGCTTCTCTCAGCGGGCTTTTTACCCCATGTTCAATTACCGCCAAAAAACCCGGCCGGTAGGCCTTGTCGTCGTCCGTATGCGATCCCTCCGCGATATACCGCAGATCATAGGGCCCTATGGCCCCTTTTATTTTCTTTAAAATTTCGTTTTTGCATAAATAGCACCGGTTCGGAGGATTTTGCGCGAATATGTCCCGGCACTCATCGTCGAAGTCGCAGATTATGTGTTTTATGCCCTCTTTTTCGCAAAATTCGGCGGCGCTTTCGATTTCCCTCTGGGACACGACGCGCGAGCGCGCGGTCACCGCCGCGGTTTTGCCGCCCAAAACGTCATATGCCACTTTTAGCAGCAGAGTCGAGTCGGCGCCGCCCGAAAACGCCACGGCGAGACTGCCGTAATTTTCTATTATCCCCCTCAGGTTTTCGTGCTTTTCGCGGATATCAATCATTTGCCTGCCTTCTTTGCCCTTTCTCAAAAAATTTGGTTCCTGCCTTTTGATTATACGCTATATCAAAGTCAAAGTCAAGATTTGTTTTGTAAAAAATATATAAATTATCGGGGTTTGTTATTGAAATTTTTTTTGCTTTGTGGTATACTGTCTTTATCGTGTGAATATAAAAACGGATTTTTGGAGTTTTGAATTTATGAACGGAAATGCCGAAAACCTCATAGAGCAAAAATGCTGCTACTGCGAGCATGCTTCGCCCATAAGCGAAACAAGCGGGTACATATGCAAGAAAAAGGGAATTGTCAGCTATAATTTCAAATGCAGGAAATTTGCTTTTGACCCGCTCAAGCTCTCTCCGATGCTGCCCGCCAAACCCCCGGAATATTCCCCGGAGGACTTCAAACTGTAATGAAAGGAATCAATGAAATGAAAGGAATGAGGGATAATGAAAATGTTCGATGATTTTAAAAAATTCGCATTCAAGGGAAATGTGATGGATATGGCGATAGGCGTGGTTATAGGGGGGGCATTCGGGAAAATAGTCACTTCGCTTGTAAACGACATGATCATGCCGCTTTTGACGCTTTTGACGGGGAAAATAAAGTTCGAGAACCTTTTTGTCGCGCTCAACGGTGAAACCTACGAAACGATAGAAGCGGCAAAAGATGCCGGGGCGGCCACGCTCAATTACGGTATGTTTGTCATCTCCGTGATCGATTTTCTGATAATTGCCGCATCCATATTCATCGTGATGAAACAGATAAACCAAATATCGAAAAAATTGCAGAAAAAAAAGGAGGAGCCGGAGCCGACCCTCAAAGAATGCCCTTTCTGCAAGAGCCAGATAAACATAAAGGCCACAAGGTGCCCGAACTGCACATCGCAGATGGAACCGGAACCGGATCAATCCGAACCGGCGGCCGAAGAGGAAAAAACAATTTAGGAGAGTGGTGTATATCAAAAATATAGCGGTGTTCGTGTCGGGCGGGGGCACAAACCTTCAGGCGGTAATCGACGGGATAAAATCGGGGAAAATAACAAACGGACGCATATCGCTCGTGCTTTCGAGCAAAAGCGACGCCTACGCGCTGACCCGGGCAAAAGAAAACGATATCCCGACCCAAATCGTGGAACGCGCAAAATACCCCGGCGAAAAGGAATTTTCGGAAAAAATTTTGGAAAAGACGAAACCTTACGATATCGATTTGATCGTGCTCGGGGGGTTTTCGTCGGTTTTGTCCGGGGATTTCGTGAAACTCTACAGGAATAAAATAATAAACACCCATCCGACGCTGATTCCGGCGTTTTGCGGAAAAGGCTGGTACGGCTTGAAAGTCCACGAAAAAGTGCTCGAGAGCGGGGTCAAGCTGAGCGGGGCGACCGTGCATTTCGCCGATGAGATCACCGACGGCGGCCCGATCATTTTGCAGAAGGCGGCCGAAGTCAAAGAGGACGACACGCCCGAAATTCTGCAGCGGCGCATCATGACCGAGTGCGAGCATGTCATATTGGTCGAAGCGGCGGAGCTTTTCTGCGGAGACAGGCTTGAAGTAAAAGGAAACAAAGTATATATAAGAAAATAACAAACGGGAGGGAGCTTTCACTAATGAAAAAAAGAGCGCTCATAAGCACGGATGACAAAACCGGCGTCGCCGGGCTGGCAAAGGTTTTAACGGAAAACGGATACGAAATAATATCGACCGGCAAAACCGAAAAAGTTTTGAGAGAGGCACAAATCGAGGTGATAAATATCTCCGCCGTCACGGGTTTTCCGGAATGCTTGGACGGGCGGGTAAAAACGCTCGACCCGAAAATTCACGCGGGAATTTTGGCAGTGCGCGAAAATCCAAGCCACATGGAGCAGCTCGAAAAACTGAATGTGAACACAATCGACATGGTGGTGGCGAATCTGTATCCGTTTAAAGAAACCATATCAAAAGAGCCGCCGGTTTCCTTGGAGGAGGCAATCGAGAAAATAGACATAGGCGGCCCGGCCATGCTGCGTTCCGCCGCGAAAAACTGGCAGGACGTCGTGGTGGCGGTCGACCCGAAGGATTATGACATGATCGCCGGGCAGATAACAAACAACGGGTTTGTCGACAAGGAGACGAAGCTAAAACTCGCCTGCAAGGTCTTTGAGCACACGGCGGCGTATGACGCCCTGATTGCGGCATATCTGCGGGGGGCCGCGAACGCGGACAAATTCCCGGAAAAGCTGACGTTCACATATGAAAAAGCGGAAAAGATGCGCTACGGCGAAAATCCCCACCAGCGCGGCGTCTTCTATAAAGAACCCGGAAAGCTCGACGGCACCGTGGCAAACGCGGTCTGGCTCCACGGCAAGGAGATGTCGTATTTAAACGTGAACGACGCCAACGGCGCGCTCGACCTGTTGAAGGAATTTTCCCCGGAAAAGCCCGCCGCCGTCGCAGTCAAGCACGCCACCCCGTGCGGCGCGGGAATCGGGGAGACGGCGGCAGAGGCGTACCTAAGGGCGCATGACGCCGACCCCGTTTCGATTTCCGGCGGAATCGTCGCACTTAACCGGGAAGTCGACGAGGCTGCGGCAAATGAAATGTCGAAGATTTTTTTGGACATCATAATCGCGCCGTCATACACCCCGGCGGCATTCGGCATACTCGCCCAAAAGAGAAATATAAGGCTGCTCAAACTCGAAAATATAAGCAAACCGAACACAAAAGACATGTATGACCAGAAAAAAGTGCCCGGAGGTCTGCTCGTGCAGGAACTCGACGCCTGCCTTGTAGATCACTCCCTGCTTAAAACCGTGACGAAAAGAGAGCCGACCGAAGAAGAAATGAAAGCCCTTCTGTTTGCTTTCAGGGTGGTCAAGCACGCAAAATCAAACGCGATAGTGCTGGCTGCAAACGACGCGACAGTCGGCATAGGGGCGGGGCAGACCAACAGGGTCGGCGCGCTTGAAATCGCGGTAAAATACGCGGGCGACAAGGCAAAAGGCTCCGTGATGGCCTCGGACGCCTATCTGCCCTTTTCGGATTCGGTCGCTCTCGCCCACAAAGCGGGCGTGACCGCGATAATCCAGCCGGGCGGCTCGATACGCGACCGGGAATCGGTGGATCTGTGCGATCTGCACAATATCGCGATGGTATTTACCGGCATACGGCATTTCAAACATTAAAAAACGGGAGAAGTATATATTTATGAAAATATTGGTGGTCGGCGGCGGCGGGCGCGAACACGCCATAATAAAAAAACTGTCCGAAAGCTCAAAAAAGCCCGAGCTGTTCGCAGCGCCCGGAAACGGCGGCATCGCGAAGACGGCGAAGTGCTTTCCCGATATCAAAGCCACGGACATAGAAAAAATAGTCGAACTGACCGCGCGGCAAAAATTCGACCTGGTCTTTGTCGCAAGCGACGACCCCCTCGCCTTGGGCCTTGTCGACGAAATCGAAAAACTCGGCGCCAGGGCGTTCGGGCCCTTAAAAAGGGCCGCCGAAATCGAATGGAGCAAAGTATTTTCGAAGGGCCTGATGAAAAAATACAATATCCCCACAGCCGAATATGAAACTTTCGGCGATTTTGAAAGCGCGGCGCACTATGTCAAAAACGGCGCGGCCTTTCCCGTGTGGATAAAATCCGACGGTCTGGCGCTCGGAAAAGGCGCGGTCCGCGCCATAAACCAAGATGGGGCGCTCGGCATTTTAAAGGAGATCATGGTCGATAAAAAATTCGGAAATTCGGGCGACAGGGTCGTTATTGAGCAGGAACTGACGGGCCGGGAGATAACCATTCTGGCGTTCTGCGACGGGAAAACGGTCAAGCCCATGGTATCCTCGCAGGATCACAAAAGGGCCCTCGACGGAGACAAGGGCGAGAACACCGGCGGAATGGGGAGCTTTTCCCCTTCTCTGCTCTACACAAAAGAAATCGCGGACGAGTGCATGAAAAATATATACCTGCCCACAATAGACGCGATGCGGGCCGAGGGCAGGGCATACCGGGGCGTGCTGTATTTCGGTTTGATGCTCACGCCCGGCGGGGCAAAAGTGATAGAATACAACGCGCGCTTCGGCGACCCCGAGGCGCAGGTGGTGCTGCCCAGGCTCAAAACGGACTTCCTGGATATAATCGAGGCGGTGATCGAAGAAAGGCTCGGCGAAATCGAGATAGAATGGGAAGAAAACGCGGCGGTCTGCGTGATTTTGGCTTCGGGGGGCTATCCGGGAAAATACGCGAAGGGATATGCCATAACCGGAATAGACGAAGCGGAGAAAGCAGGCGGCCTCACGGTGTATCACGCGGGCACGGCAGCGGGCAAAAACGGCGGGTTTGAAACTTCCGGCGGGCGCGTTTTGGGGGTTACGGCGGTTTGCCGCGATTTGCCGTCGGCGATAGAGAAAGTATACGGCGAAATCGATAAGATAAGCTTTAAGGATATGTTTTACAGAAAGGACATCGGGGCAAGGTGAAAATCGCGGTGGTCGGCGGCGGGGCGGCGGGGCTTATGGCCGCCGGCGAAGCTGCGGCGGCGGGGGCGGAGGTCACGCTCTTTGAAAAAAATGAAAAACTCGGAAGAAAACTCGCCATAACCGGAAAAGGGCGCTGCAATGTCACCAATCTGTGCGGCGTGGGCGAATTTTTGTCGAATGTGGCGACCAACCCCAAGTTTTTGTATTCCGCGCTGAATTGTTTCACTCCGCAGAATTGCGTGGATTTTTTTGAGAGACTCGGCGTCGGGCTGAAAACGGAGCGCGGGAAAAGGGTTTTTCCGAAGTCCGGCAGCGCCTTTGACATAGTGGACGCGCTGAAAAAATATATAAAAACCAACGGGGTAAAAATAAAGCGGGGAGCCGTTGAAAAACTGTTGATATGCGGCGGCAGAATCGCCGGAGTGGCGGCGGGGGGCCAGACATATGATTTTGAGCGCGTGATTTTGTGCACGGGCGGGGCGTCGTATCCCGGCACCGGCTCGACCGGCGACGGGTATGGGCTCGCGGCCCGGGCCGGGCACGGGATCGCGGATTTGAAACCCTCCCTTGTGCCCCTTGAAACCGGGGAAAATTTTTGCGCCGAATTGATGGGGCTGAGTCTGAAAAATATAACAATGCGCCTCTACGAAGGAGACAAAAAGATTTTCGAGGAAATGGGCGAGATGCTTTTCACGCATTTCGGAATCTCGGGGCCTCTGGCGCTTTCCGCCTCCTCGCATATAAGAGACGCAAAAAATAAAAGCTATACCATAAAATTGGACTTGAAACCCGCGCTCGGCGCGGAACAGTTGGACAAAAGGATACTCTCGGATTTCGAAAAGTATAAAAACAAAATGTTCAAAAATTCGCTGGACGACCTGCTGCCGAAAAAAATGATTCCGGTTTTCGTCAAGATTCTGGAAGACCGCATAAATCCGGAGAAGAAAATAAATGAAATCACAAAAGCCGAAAGGACAAAACTCGCCGGCTTGTTTAAGGATTTTACCATGAGCTTCAAAGCCTTCAGGCCCATAGACGAGGCGATAATCACCTGCGGGGGAGTGAAAACCGACGAAATTCATTCGAACACGATGGAATCGAAATTGGTCGCCGGGCTTTATTTCGCAGGCGAAATAATCGACGTCGACGCCTATACGGGGGGATTCAATCTGCAAATAGCGTTTTCCACGGGGAAACTCGCGGGAAAAAGCGCCGCCGAAAATTGATCCGGGTTCAAAATCGTCAAAATTTACATTAAATTAACAAATTTCTTATCTAATATCACTTTTAATGCGTAGATAAATACTGTATTATTTAATAAAATGGCGATGTGTGTTTTTATCGCCCTCTGCCGACAGCCCCACTCTAATTAAGGATCCGTATTGTACAATGGATTTGCTTTCCCGCGGTAAAACCGACCAAAAAAATAAATTTTTCGCCGTCGCGATAGACGGCCCCTCCGGCGCGGGGAAAAGCACTCTCGCCAAAGCGCTGGCCGAGAAGCTCGGGTTTTTGTATCTCGACACCGGGGCCCTGTACAGAACGGTCGGATTGTATGTGTATGAGGCGGGACTGCGCGGCGATGAAACGGAAAAAATCGGGGAGCTTGTCAAAAGCGGGGAAATAAAAATAGAGGTGGCCCACGAAGGCGGCGAACAGAAGGTTTTTTTGAACGGTTCGGATGTCTCCGGGAAAATCAGGGGCAGCCTGATGTCAAAGTACGCCTCCGACGTCTCGAAAATACCCGAAGTGCGCGAGTTTTTGCTGAACACACAAAAGGACGCCGCGAAAAAAAACGACATAATAATGGACGGCAGGGATATAGGGACGGTGATCCTGCCGGGCGCCGACGTGAAGATATTTTTGACCGCCTCGCCCGATGTGAGGGCCAGGAGAAGATTCGCGGAGCTCGGCCAAAAGGGAGAAAAAGTCGGCTATGACGCGGTTTTGCGCGAAATAAACGAAAGAGACGCCCAGGATTCGAGCCGCGCGGCGGCCCCGCTGAAACCGGCGGGGGACGCAATCATCCTAAACAACTCCGAATGCGCCTCCCCGGAGGATACGGCGGATAAGGCGCTCGATATAATAAAGGAAATATTGCCAGATGTCTGTATTCGGTAATGTGCAAAAAAGTTTCGTGGCGGGTTTTTTCAGAAAACTTTTCAGGGTCCGCGTGATCAATCCCGAAAATGAGCCTTTGGACGGCGATGTGGGGGCGTATGTGGCGTGTATAAACCATTCCTCTAACTGGGACCCGATTCTGATAGGCGCCTGCATGCACCGCCCGCTGAGATATATGGCGAAATCCGAATTGTTCAAAGTCCCGCTCTTGAAATCCTTAGTCAGGCTTTTCGGGGCTTACCCCGTGAAAAGGGACACCGCCGACGTCGCGTCCGTACGGGCCACTATAGCCATCCTCGAAAACGGGGAAGTGGTGGGGATGTACCCCCAGGGCCACAGGGCAAAGGGGATCCACCCCGAAAAAATAACCCCGAAGGGCGGGGTCGCGATGGTCGCCTTCAAAGCCAAAACCGGCATACTGCCGATTACCGTCATATCAAAAGGCTATAAGGTCAGGGCATTTCGCAAAACCATAGTGGTTTTCGGGGAATATATACCTTTTGAGGAATTCGAAAAAATCGGCGGGGAGGCCGGCGGCATGGAATTGTACAAAAAAATGACGGACAGGGTCTACGGCGAAATTCTGGAAAATTACGAAAAATACGATATTTTAAATAAAAAAGGTGTACAGTGAATTTGAAGATGAAAAATTTGATATGTGCGGCGCTTGTATTTCTGGTTCTCTCGGCGGTGTTTTCCTGCGCCAAAGACAGCGGCGGGGAGTCAAATGAAAACAAAAGCGGGGATCCGGTCTCTGCCGGCGAAAATCCGCCCGAATCGGGCGAAAAAGCCGACAAGTGGGCCCAGGAGCCCATAGACCTGCCCGAGGCGGACTTCGGAGGCAGGGAATTTAACGTGATTACCGTGGAAGTGACCGATCAGAGAAGGGTCTATGACCATTTCGCGCCCCAGGAGCAGACCGCCGACCCGATAGTCGACGCGCTGTATAAAAGGCGGCTGGCGACAGAAGAGAGATACAACGTGAAAATAAACGAAAAAACCTCGGCTTCCCCCTGGGATACCGCCAAAAAAAGCATACTCGCCGGCGATCTGCTGTATGATCTGATCGTGGTGCCGATTGCGAATATGAAGGATCTGGCGAGCCAGAGTCTGCTCACGGATATATACGCGATGCCGTATATAAAAGACCATTTGGACAAGCCCTGGTGGGACCAGAGGCTGAAGCGGGATCTGTCCATAAACGGAAAGCTGTATTTTCAGGCGGGAAACATAGTGCTCAGGGACAAGCTCAGGGTATCGTGCCTGTATTTCAACAAAGATATGTTCAAGTCGATAGGCCTTGAATACCCGTACCAATACGTCTATGACGGCCTCTGGACGATAGACAAGCTGATGGAGATTTCCAAAGGGGTAAATTCCGACTTGGACGGCAACGGCGTGATGGATCAATATGACCAGTGGGGATTTATGTCGCAGTACGAATTCGCCCTCCATTTGTTTGAGGGAGCCGGGGAAAAAATGATAGGGCTGAATGAAAACGGGGTACCGGAGATAACCGTCAGCACCCCGCGCGCGCTCGACGTCATACAAAAGGCGCTTGCGGTCTGCACGGAGCCCGAAGCCATGTTCCACGCCGACGGCATAAAAAATTCCTCCGATATATGGCAGACGGCGAGCGCGTATTTCCAGGAGAACAGATTTATGATACGCGCCAGCGTATTTGAGGCGGTGCCCAGGGATTTAAGGGCGATGCCGGCGGATTTCGGGGTGCTCCCGACGCCCAAATACGACGAGCAGCAAAAAAATTATTATACATATGTCGAGGGCAGCGGGCTCGTCGCCGGGATAGCCGCAAATGCCGATTTGGAATATTCGGGGCTCATAACCGAAGCCCTGGCGTATGAATCGGGTTCGACCCTGATGCCCGCTTTCTATGATCTGTGCCTGACATCCAAGGTGTTGAGGGACGACGAATCGGAGGGGATGCTCGACATCATGTTTGACAACCGGGTTTACGATATCGGCTATATCTACCAGATAGGCGGGCTCAACAGTTTGTTTTCGGGCTTGGTGCAGTCCAAAAGCGCGGATTTTGTGTCTGCCTATGAAAAAAAAGCGGGCTCCGTCGAAAAAGCGCTTGAGAAATTTATAGATACCTATGACAAAAATTGACATAGTGACAGCCGAAAACTGCGGGTTCTGCTTCGGGGTGAAAAAAGCGGTGGAAGCGCTCACGGGCGAAATGGCGCAGTGCGGGCAAGACAGCCGGGCGATCTATCTGATCGGCAAACTCATACATAACAATTCGTTCATGGAAGAAGTGACAAAAAAAGGCGTGATTGTCGCCGGAGACGACTTCCTCGAATTTAAAGAAGATTCGACGGCGGTTATAAGGGCCCACGGGATACCGAAGCCGTATTACGGGCGCCTTGGCGAGATTAGCGAACAAAAAAACCTGAAAATCGTCGACGCGACCTGCGAGTGCGTGAAGCGGATGCACAAAATAGCGGCGGAAAACACCGGAAACGGCACTTTCACGCTGATACTCGGGGATAAAAACCACCCCGAAATAACGGCCCTTGAGAGCTATGTAAACGGAAGGCGCCGGATTGTAAAGGACTTCGCGGAGCTTGTAAAAGGGTTTGACTTTACAGAAGTATTAAACGAAAATTTCAAAAAAATGATCATACTGGCGCAGACCACGCATAATAAAAAAGACTATGACAAATGCAAAATTCACATAAAACAAAAATGCGCGGGCTCGCCCACTGAAGCGGTTTTTTTCGGCACCATATGCGACGCTACCGAAAAAAGGCAGGCAGAAGCCGAATTTTTATCGAAAAAAAGCGACGTGATGATCGTAGTCGGGGATCAAAGCAGCTCAAACACAAAAAAACTCTATGAGATATGCGAAAAAAATTGCGCGAATTCTTTTATTGTCGAAACTTCGGAGCAACTGCCTTTAAATATATTAAAAAATCTTTTCGGGGATCTAAAAAGAAAAATGAAAATAAGAGGAAAGGATGCTGTGCAAGTTAGTATAACTGCGGGGGCTTCAACTCCTGACAGTATTATTATGGAGGTAAAAAAAATTATGGCGGAAAACATCAACAATGGCGAAAATACCGAAAATATCGAAAATACCGAAAGCGCGGAAAGCGCCAAAGAGATCGTAGATGTTGCCACTATTGAAGAAAGGGGTATCGGTCCTGCAGAAGAAAGCGTCGAAAAAACAGACCGCGCGGGCACAGAGGGCGAAAAAGCGAAAAAAGAAATAAATTACGATGAAATGAGTTTCGCCGAGCTGTTGGACGAGACGTTCGCTCCGGTGAACAGAGGGGACAGGGTGAAGGGCATCGTGTCTTCCGTCTCGGACAATGAAGTTCACGTCGATGTGGGCTACAAATACACGGGAGTGCTCACTTTTTCCGAAATAACGGACGATTCGTCGGTCGACTTGAAAGAGATGTTTAGGGTCGGGGATGAAATCGAGACGCAGATTATAAAGACAAACGACCAGGAAGGCATAGCCCTGCTGTCAAAAAAACGGATCGATTCATCGGATAACTGGGACAAGATCATGCAGTTTTACGAAAGCGGCGCGGTCGCCGAGGGCAAAGTGGTGCAGGTGGTAAACGGAGGGGTCATAGTCGTCATAGATTCCACGAAGGTATTTGTGCCCGCTTCGCACGCGGACGTCTCCAAGGACACCGATCTGGCCACTCTCATCGGCAAAAAAGTAAAAATCAAAATAATCGATATAAACCCGGCGAAACACAGGGCCATAGCTTCCATCAGGAGCGCCTCGCAGGAGGAAAGAAAGGCGAACGAAGACAAAATCTGGGGCGAATTGGAAAAAGGCAAGAAGTACGGGGGAATCGTAAAGTCCATCGCCAATTACGGCGCCTTTGTGGATATAGGCGGGGTCGACGGGATGATCCATTTGAGCGAGCTTTCGTGGAGCAGGATAAAGCACCCTTCGGAAGTGGTCGCCCTGGGGGACAGCGTCGAGGTGTATATCAAGGATTTCGACCGCGAAAAGAGGCGCATAGCCCTGGGATATAAAGACGAAAGCGAAAACCCGTGGACAAAGTTCATCGAGAGCACGAAAGTGGGCGACGTGGTAAATGTGAAAATATTGAACTCCATGACCTTCGGTTCCTTCGCCGAGATCGTCCCCGGCGTCGACGGGCTCATCCATATATCGCAGATATCGGCCAAAAAAGTTTCAAAGCCCTCCGAAGCGGTGAATATCGGCGATGTGGTCCAGGCGAAGATAACAAGCATAAACATCGAAGCCAAGCAGGTCGCCCTCTCAATACGCGCGCTGCTCGAGCCGGAACAGGCGCCGGAGCCTGAGCCCGAGCCGGAAACGGAAACATCCGCACCCGCCGAAACGGACGCGCCGCCGGATGAACCGGAGGCAAAAGACGCGGCGCAGGAAGAACAAACAGAAAATAAGGAAGATACCGCGGTAAAAGAACCCAAAAAAAGAACCAGAACAACAAAAAAAGAAGATAAGGAAAATCCGGAGGAGTAAAACATATGTCAAATTATGAAAAGGAAAAGGAAATTCTGCGGACCCTCGCGAAAAAAGTCGCGGAAATAAGCGCCCTGCCGATACAGGAAAAAACTTTCAAAGCGTGGAAAGGTCTGAATTCGCTCAGGCCGGAGCGCCCCATGTTCATGATCGACCAGCTCCCCTGGGGGGAACTGAACAGGGACGGTGAGCTGAACTTTGAATGCGGGGACTGGCTTATGCGCCATTTCGAATGGCAGCTGCGCGAAACCCTGTACAGGTGGAACCATATACAGGACGACAGGGTGGTCACAAATGTGATAGGGGCCCCCAGGGCGGTGAGCAACACCGGTTTCGGAATCGCAATCGAAGAACAGAGGATACCGGGGACTCCGGGGAGCGCCGCGGACAGCCACGATTACAAGGCGGTGATAGAAAGCGAAGAGGACATCGAAAGAATACAGACCCCAAAGATCGCCGAAGACACGGAAACTTCCGCAAAATGGCTCGAAACCGCCAAAGATATTTTCGGCGGCATTTTGGAAGTTATCCCGGGCAGAAGCAACGGGTTTGGCACCATCGGCCACGTATGGGACACGATAAGCACGTGGCGCGGGGTGGAGGAATGCATGTACGATGTGATAGACAGGCCGGAGTTCACGCATAAACTGCTTGAAAAGATGTTCGGTCTGTACCATCATCAGATGGACGAATACGAAAGGCTCGGGCTTTTGGACGTGGGCGCGCCGCTGATCCACTGCACCGGGGCCTATACCGACGAGCTGCCGGGATTTGCAAACGAGAGCGAACAGCAACTCGAAAAATACAGGCACTCGTCCAAAAACATGTGGACGATGGGGGCCGCGCAGCTGTTTTCCATGGTCTCGCCGGAGATGCACGACGAATTTGAGATCGCCTACCAGATGAAATGGTACGAGCGCTTCGGGCTCGGATATTACGGCTGCTGCGAGCCGCTGGACCTGAAAATTCACGTGATAGCGAAACTGCCGAATGTCAGAAAAATTTCGCAGAGCCCCTGGGTTGATATGGAGAGGGGTTCGGAGGCGATGGCGGGGAGGTTCGTATTCTCGAGGAAACCGAACCCGGCGTTTTTGTCGAGCGGCACCGCCTGGCTGCCCGAGCTTGTGCGCAAGGATTTGGCCGGCGCCTGCGCGGCCGCTGCGAAATACAACAACCCGTGCGAGCTCATACTAAAAGACGTGAGCACCACCGGAAACACGCCCGAGAGGCTTTGGGAATGGGCCAAAATCGCCGCCGGGGTCTGCGGCAGGGGTTAATGAGGTAGAGAAGTATATGGCAAAATTTAAAGTCATACTGGCGGGATGCGGGGGCATGGGCAACGCGTGGATGACATACCTGCAAAAGCGCAGCGACGTCGAAGTTGTCGGTTTGTGCGATATAGTCATCGAAAAAACGGCGGAGTATATAAAAAAATACAATTTGAAATGCAAGTCTTTCGACGATATAACAAAGGCTCTGGCCGCCTGCCCCGAAACAAATCTGGTAGTCGACTGCACCACCCCCGACGCCCACGAAAAAATCGTGACGGCGGCGCTTGAAGCGGGCGCGGACGCAATCGGCGAAAAGCCCATGGCCGAAACAAGAGAGCAGGCGCTGTGCCAGATTGCGGCCGCGGACAAGACCGGCAAATCCTACGCAGTGATGCAAAACAGGATATATCTGCCCGGCATGAGGGCTATAAGAAAGGCCATAGGCGAGAATCTGCTGGGGCGCTTAGGATCCGTGAGTTCGGACTTTTTCATCGGGGCGCATTTCGGCGGCTTTCGGGATTTGATGGACAATGTTTTGATTTTGGACATGGCGGTGCACACTTTTTATCAGGCGAGGTTTATAATCGGCTCGAATCCGCGCTCGGTGTACTGCCACGAATTCAACCCGCCCGGCTCATGGTACAGGGGAAACGCCTCGGCGGTCGCGATCTTTGAGTTTGAGAACGGGACAGTCTACGACTACAGGGGCTCCTGGTGCTCGGAGGGGTTCAACACCTCGTGGGAGTGCGACTGGCGGATTATAGGCGAGAAGGGCACGATCAAATGGGACGGAGGAGGCTCGGCCGCCGCGCAGATAAAAAAAGAGGGCGAATCGGGCTTTACGGTCCCGTGCGATGAAATCAAACTCGATTTGTCCGCTTACGGCGCGCCTCAGGGCCACGAGGGCTGTTTTGACGAAATGTTTTCCGCACTCATAGAAAAACGCCCGGCGGAAACCGACTGCCGGGAGAATTACCAGTCCATGAATATGGTCTACGGCGCGATAGAAAGCGCGAAATACGGCAAAAAAATCATTTTGTAAACGCCGTTTTCGACACTTTTTCCATAACGGGCAAAACGAAAACGGCAAGCGCCCCGCCGATCGACGCGGTAAAAAGCTGCGTGACCGAAAATATACCGGCGACGGCCGCGGCCTGGCTTTCGGGCAGATTTAAAAATACCGGCACGCAAAGGCGCACAATTCCAAAATACAGCGTTATAAACTTGCCGGCGGCGGCAGATAAAAGCGCCGCAATCCGCACAATGTGAACATTGGCGGATTTTATTTTTGTCACCAAATGCCAGAGCATCACAAGCGCGAAATTTCCCGCCATCATAAACGGAATCAGGGCCCAGAGGGGGCCGATCCCCAAAAGCCTCGCGACAACCGGCGACACACAGGCGACTGCAATCCCCGACGCCGCCCCGCGCGTCATGACCGATATGATCAGTATGAAATTCACCAAGGACCCCGTGACAAGCTGGCCGAAAGACGCGGCGGCCGCCTGCCCGCCGATCAATAAAGCGATAAAAACCGCCGTCTGCGCGAGCTGTGAGGCGCCTCTTTTCACTTCATGTCCTCGCGCCGCTGGATCTGCCTCGCCTTTGTCGAATTGGGATAGCATGTCACGTCAAAAATGCGCTGATTGGAGCTTCCCCGGTAAAACCAGTCCAGTGTTTTTTTGTCCTGCTCGAACCTGCCGTCGATCAAATAGTTGGTGACGCTCAGAAGCTCCTCCACGCCCGCGTCGGTTTTGGCCATTTCCAGAAGCTCCTCATACAGATAGCCGGTATAGGTGATAATTTCCAAGCGGCCGCGCGCCTCGGACTCGACAAGCCGGGCGAGCCGCGCGAATTCGCGGGCCTGGCAGAAAGGCTCGCCGCCGGAAAAAGTCAGCTTTTTGATATGCGACTTTACTATTTTTTCGGCGGTTTTTCGTATATCCGCCAAAAACCCGCCCTCAAAATCCCATGATTCCGGGTTGTGGCAGCCTTTGCAGCCGTGCGGGCAGCCCTGCGCGAACACCACGAGGCGCACCCCGGGCCCGTCGACCACCGAATCCTCTATTATTCCCGCCAATCTGACGGACTGCGCCATCAGGTCGGCTATATTTTCTCTTTTTTGTATGTTTTCCGCTTCCATTCCCGCATAACCGCTTTCGTTTTTGATTTAATTATATGATCCGTATGTCCGAGAAGTTCACCGATGTGCTGTGCTTGACCCTCGCTTTTTCCTCTTTGAGCTTCGCGTCGTTGAATCTGTCGAGGGTGCCCAAGTATCCTGTGACGCGCCGTATCCTTGTAAATTCGCCCTTTCCGTCCTTTTCGCTCCTGCCGCATTTCGGGCACAGATCTCCGATTATTCCGGTATAGCCGCAGACCGGGTCGCGGTCGACGGGGTGGTTTATCGAGCCGTAGCCGATTCCGCATTCTTTCATGTGCCTGATTATCTCCTCGAATGCCTCCAAGTTTTCAGACGGGTCGCCGTCCATTTCTATATATGTGATGTGGCCCGCGTTTGTCAGCGGGTGGTAGGGGGCTTCGAGCTCGATCTTTTTGTGCGCCGATATATCGTGATACACCGGTATATGGAAGGAATTTGTGTAAAAGGCCCTGTCGGTGACGTTTTTTATCTCCCCGAAAAGTTCCCTGTCCATCTTCACGAACCTGCCCGACAGCCCCTCGGCGGGCGTGGCGATAAGGGTGAAGTTGAGCCCGTGCTTTACGGTGGCTTCATCCGCCTTTTTTCGCATGAAGCCCACTATTTCAAGGCCCATGGCCTGCGCTTTTTCGCTCTCGCCGTGATGGGCGCCCAGAAGCGCCGTCAGGCATTCGGCGAGCCCGATGAACCCTATAGTCAGCGTCCCGTGTTTCAGCGGTTCCCCGATTTCGTCCTCCGGATTCAGGTTGTCGGAACCGAGCCATATGCCCTGTCCCATCAGAAACGGAAAATTTTTGACCTTTTTTCCGCACTGTATTTTAAAACGGTGCAAGAGCTGCGCCGCGATTATCTCTATTTTTTCCTCCAGGTCCGCATAGAATTTTTCCGTGTCGCCCTTTGATTTGATCGCTATCCTGGGCAAATTGAGCGATGTAAAGGAGAGATTTCCCCTGCCGAAAGTGGTTTCCTTCGTGTCGTCGAAATAATTCGACATCACCCGCGTGCGGCACCCCATGTACGCCACTTCGGTTTCGGGGCAGCCTTCCCTGTAATATTTGAGGTTGAAGGGGGCGTCCATGAAGGAAAAGTTGGGATACAGCCGCTTCGCCGACACTTTTACCGCGAGCTTGAACAGGTCGTAGTTGGCATCTTCCCTGTTGTAATTTTTGCCTTCCTTTATCTTGAATATATGTATCGGGAATATGGGGGTTTCGCCGTTCCCCATTCCGGCCTGCAGGGCGAGCAGTATGTTCTTTATGACAAGCCGCCCCGCGGGGCTTGTGTCGAGGCCGTAGTTGATTGAGGAAAACGGAATCTGCGCGCCGGCCCGCGAGTGCATCGTGTTGAGGTTGTGGACGAGCGCCTCCATGGCCTGGAAAGTGGTTCTGTCGGTTTCCTTTACCGCGTATTTTTTCGCGGAAAGCTGCGCCTTTTGGATCAGGTCTCCCTCAAAATGCCGCGCCAGCTCTTCTTTTTCCATTTTTTCATAGTCGTTTTTGACCTCGAAAACGGGGACAAGGGCGTGTTTTTGTTTGACGTCCGCCAAAGTTTTGGTTACGATATCTTCTATTTTTTCCCCATTTACCGTATCTGAGCCTGATTCTATCTCAAAATATTTCACGAGATTTTCCTTATACAGTTTCCGATAGGTCTTCTCGACGCCCTTTGCCATGGCGTAGTCGAAGTTCGGTATGGACTGGCCCCCGTGCTGGTCGTTTTGGTTCGACTGTATGGCGATGCAGGCGAGCGCCGAATAGCTCGCAATTCCGGCGGGCTCCCTCAAAAACCCGTGGCCGGTGCAGAAACCGCCGGTGAAGAGCTTGTCTATGTCTATCTGGCAGCATGTGGTGGTGAGCGAATAGAATTCGAGGTCGTGAATGTGTATGTCGCCCTCGCGGTGGGCCTTGGAATGTTTGGAGTCGAGGATGAACATCTCGCAGAACTGCTTCGCGCCCTCGGAGCCGTATTTGAGCATGGCGCCCATGGCGGTGTCCCCGTCGATATTGGCGTTTTCCCTTTTCATGTCGTTGTCCTTGGCGGACTTGAATGTTATGTCCTCGTATATCTTCATCAGGCGGGTGTTCATCTCCCTGATCCTGTTGCGCTCGGCCCGGTACAGTATATATTCCTTCGCCGTGCGGGCGTGGCCGGTTTGCATCAGCACCCTTTCCACCGTGTCCTGGATGTGTTCAACTGTAGGGAGCTTTTTTACCTTCTCGTATTCTTTCTCTATTTCCTCGGTTACTTTGTATGCCAAATTGAGCGCGTTGTCGTAATCGCTGCCCCCAATCGCCTTGGCGGCCTTGAATATCGCGCTGGCGATCTTTTCTATGTTGAACGGCACTTCCCGCCCGTCCCTTTTTGTTATTTTCGTAACCATGTTTTTTAGCTCCTTTTTCGTTAGAAATACTGTATATAGTATATCACAGTTGAATGTGACACAAGATATTGTGACCAAACCATCTGCGCGCCTTATAATTATAATACGGCGGATATAGTTTGTCAAGGGCTAAAGTTACAAAAAAATAATATATTTTTTGGGCATTTTTCACAATTGTTTTTCTCTGAAACAGCTGTTTTACAGGGGAAACGGGGGCTTTGAGAATCAAGGCGGAGTAAAAAAAATACTGAAAAATTATAATTGTTTACAATTTGGCGCGATTCGTCAAATCGTTTCCATATCCCGCCTGCGGTAAAACACGAACCCGGCCGCGCTCAGAATTGCGGCGGCGAGCGTGAGCGCCAAAAGCGGCCAGACGTCTATCCGGTCGCCGAGGATGACGTTTGGAATATGATGGAGCGGGGACAGGCAGAGCAGCCATTCGGGAAAACCCAAAACCTCGCCCAAAAACGAAGCGAAAAAGACAAATCCGAAATATCCCCATACCGCCCCGGCCGCTTTGGGGGCCAGCCCCACAAGCAGCGCCGCTATGCCGATCATCATCCACAAAGCGGGCAGATATGACAAAAACGCCTTTTGCAGAGTTCCGAAAGCGAACGGGTTCGCCTCCCCCGCGATAGAAATTGCGGAACAGTAAATGCCGGCCGCCGTGGCGAATTGAAGCAGCACGCTCGCCCCAAACGACAAAAGCGCGTATCCGCCCATGTATTCGCCCCGGGAGACCACTCCGGCGAGCACCTGTTCGGCGCGGCGGTCCTTTTCCTCGCTTCTCGGTTTTAAAGCGGCGATAAGCAGCGGCACAATGCAGAGCAGCGTCATCATCGAGGCCACAAACGACAGATAATACGTCTGTATGTTGTCCTTCGTGGCTTCCGCCGCCTCGGGGTCAAATCCGAGTATCTGCATATATTCCGGGCTGCCGCCGATAAATTCGTCGATATTCCCCACCATGGAGCCGTAGGACGCCCCCAGGGCGAACATCACGATCAGCCATATCACAAGCTGGCCGCGAAGCAGCCGGAAAGCGAGCCCGAACGAATTGGACAGCACAAACGAAGCCCCCCTTTTCCCCGGCCGCGCGGGGATGAACCCCTGATCCAGATCGCGCGCCGAATTCAGCCTGTAGGCCGCAGCGGCAATAAGGGCGGCCGCGCCCAGCAGTAAAAAAAAGGGCCACCACCGGTTTTCGATATACGCCTTCGCGCGCAGCGCGAGCCCGAGCGGACTCATGCATGACACAATTTCAATCTGCTGCATATCCCCGACCGCGCGCATCATATAGAAAACGCCCAGAATCAGAAACGAATACCCCGAGGCGCCGCCCTTATTCGAAGACAGCTGGCAAAACAGCGCGGTGATCGCCGCAAACAAAATCCCGAAGGCGCAGTTCAGCGCGCCGTACAGCATCGATCCGGCAAAATCCATACTTTCCACGCCCGCCGCGGCGAGCCCGAATCCCATCAAAAGCCCGAGTATCAGATTTACGGCGACTGCGGTGATCATGGCCGCGTTCAGATTCGCCATACGGCCGACCGGCAGCGAGCGCACCACCTCGGCGCGCCCCTTTTCCTCGTCGGCGCGGGTATGGCGCCCCACCAGAAACACATTCATGACGCCGACGGCCATCAAAACCCACAACAGCATCATGCCCGTGTACATCGCCCCCGAAGTATAATTGTCCGCGCCGTAGACGGGCCCCATCATCGAAACCATGACCGGGTTGTCCAGAACGGACACAAACTGCTCCCGCGCTTCCGCGTCGAACATACCCGCCATACCGGGCGCGATCGCGACCGACATCAAAACTATCGCAACTATCCAGATACCCGATATAACACGCTCGCCCTTGAGCATGAAACGCACGAGTTTTCCCGTATTGTCGAAATTTCCGCGCATTTTATCCACCTCCGTTCGCGTTGTAATGGCGCATGAACAAATCTTCCAGGGTGGGCGGGGCGCTTTCGAGCTTTTTGAGGCCGCAGCCGGCGATATGCGACACAACTCCCCCGATTTCATCCGAATCGACCTGGAAGGTGATCCCGCCGGGATCTTCCGTTATGTTGTGAACCCCCCTCAAGGCGGCGAGATTTTCTATCGCTTTTTCGGTCTGGATCGTCATCGTGACCCGCGTGAGGTGGCGCATCTGGGCGAGTGTGCCCTTTTCGACAATGACGCCCTCGCGCACGATCGCGATCCTGTCGCACAGCTTTTCCACTTCGCTCATGATATGGCTGGATAAAAAAATACCTTTGCCGCTCTTTTTCAGTTCGAGCACGTACCCCTGAAACACCTGCTCCATCAGCGGGTCGAGCCCGCTGGTCGGCTCGTCGAGGATGTACAGGTCGGCGTCCGAAGCGAACGCGGCGATCAGGGCCACTTTCTGTCTGTTGCCTTTTGAATATGTCCGGCACTTTTTGGACGGGTCGAGCTCGAAGTCCGACAGCAGTTTTTCGCGCCGGGCCTTGTCGTGCCGGCCGCGAAGGCTCACAAACAAGTCGATCACCTCGCCGCCCGTCAGATTCGGCCAAAGGCTCACATCGCCGGGCACATAGGCTATCCTTTTGTGAATTGCCACCGCGTCCCTCCACGCATCCATGCCGAACACCTTCGCAGTTCCCCCCGAGGGGCGCAAAATTCCCAGCAGCACGCGGATGGTCGTGGTCTTCCCCGCGCCGTTAGGGCCGATATAACCGAATACCTCTCCCTCTTCGACTTCCAGGTCTATACCGTTAAGGGCGGTAAATCTGCCGAACCGCTTAGAAAGCCCCACGGTTTCCAAACTCAATTTTGCCATTTGTCAATACCTCCTCAAATTTTTTTACATCAAAAATACCTTTAGGGCAGGGGGTGATAGAGCAGATATTCCACAATCCTGTTGTACGCGGATATCGTCAGGTGGCAGTAGGCGTCCGATGAAAACTCGTCGTACAGGTTGTTTTGGCTGTCCCTCACCGCCGCGCCGTAATCGATGAAGGGCACCCCGTTCTCCCTCGCGAACACCAAAAGCGCGTTGTTGGCCCTGGAGATCGCGTCGTTGTTGAGCCTTGTTTTCTGCGCCGCGTAGACAAGCGGCGTCACGGACATGATCACCACGGTCTTGCCGGGGCTCTTTTGTTTTATCCTGTCTATGAGCAGCGCGTAATTTTTGACGTAATCCTCAACTGACATCAGCCCCAAATCGTTGAGCCCGAGGCATATAAGAACATATTTTCCCCCTTTTGCCGCTATTATATCTTCGGGACGGGTCTGTTTGCCGCCCCAGAGCGGGTGGATGGAATTCGCCGATATATCCCTTAGAGCGTTGTTTACGCTGTAACTGCCCACCGCGACGACGTCCGCATCCCTCAAAACGGCTTCGCCCCCGAATGTTATCTTGCCCCTGAACAGATCAAAACCCATAGTGACCGAATCCCCGAGAAAAATGAAGTTTTTGAAATATCCGTAAGGCTCCGGGATTTCGCTGCTGAGCGGGGTGGCGCCGTACTGCGTTTCAAGGCTTCTGCCGTAGGGCGGCGGCTCTATTTTTCCACCGGGCGTATCCACTGCCTGCTCGAACATGAGCCGCATAAAGTCCGCTTTCGGGGTTTCGGCATAAGCGTAATCGGGCGTGGGGGCGGCGGTGGTTTCGGGGGGAGGGGGCGAAAGGGTGGTCGGCGGCGGGTCGGTGGCCGGGGGAGCTGTGGCGAGCGGGGGGTCGGCGGCGGTAGCGGCGGGGGCGGCGGTTTCGCCGTGATAGTCGGCGGGATAGACATATGTGCCGTTCCCGGTCGGTTCGCCGCGGGCGAATTCGCCCGTGTACACGATTCCGTTCGCCCATGTATACGTCCCCTGGCCGGATCTTATACTGTCGACGAAATCGCCGATATACACGTCGCCGTTGTAATACACCTGCTTGTAGCGCCCGTTTAAAAGCTTCTTTGCCGAAGCCTCCGTTTGCCCGGCCGATGAAAGTGAAAGCTCGGCGGTTTTGGTTTCGCTTGTTTTGCTTGTTTCGC
>Ga0123356_10001078_pt1 | contig 30226 bp, 17 predicted proteins | sample TergutEmb28metaG_2_FD_92546 | JGI IMG/M metagenome (GOLD analysis project Ga0123356, IMG submission 92546) | Embiratermes neotenicus P3 segment gut microbial communities from Petit-Saut dam, French Guiana - Emb289 P3 | ecosystem: Host-associated > Arthropoda: Insects > Digestive system > Gut ...
GGTAATAATCAAAATCGCCGTCTGCTATGATGATTATTTCATAATCCTCTCCCGAAAATACCAGATTGTTAACGTCAATTGTGATTTTTTCATCGGGATGTCCAACTCGGATTAAGATGGCGTCTTCTTCGGGACATTCGCAGGGGTGCTTGGCGCAGATGTCGCAGCAGATACATTCAAGTTCGCCGCATTCAGCGCAGGTTGTGCCGGGATCGCAATCTACACATACTCCGCAATCATTGCAATCTGTTTCCGGGTTGCATATTTCGCAAATCCCGCAGTCGTTGCAGCCATTGGAGCCATTGTCATCGCAACCTGTCAGGGCTAATGCAAAAAACAGGCAGCCAATTATCGCTATAAAAGTGATAAATTCGTTTAAAAGTCTTTTTTTCATAAAAGTCTCCTTGTTAATATAAATTATGTTAGCAAGGGAAGGGCGGATTTGCATATTATACTGGAGTTTAATTCGTGTTGAAATGTAAAAAATTAACAGGCACAGCTGATATTCCTGTCATTGTCTTTGGAACCCTCGAAAAACTGTCCGGAAAGAGGTTCCTGTTACAAAAACCGGAATGGTATTATCTTATCTGTGTCACTAATTGAAACTAGTTCATCATAACAGCAAATAATTCCGCCTTCTCCGCGTTTGTAAGGATCGGGGAGGGTATCCAAAACACTAAAAGCCGCTATATGTTTTTTTTCCGGATTTGCGGTCATTTTAATTTCCAATGGATACAGATGTCCATTTTTCCAGATTAAAAGGTCTATTTCCCTTTGTTCTTTATCACGGTAATAAAAAATGGGAGGTTGAATACCGTTATTTATATAACTTTTAATAATTTCTGCAATTATAAATGTTTCCCAGAATGCTCCTCCCATTGCGCCTTTTCGCAAGACCTGCGCATTATCCCAACCGGTTAAATATGCGGCAAGTCCTGTTTCCAAAAAATAAAGTTTGGGAGTTTTTATTTCTCTTTTGGCTATATTCACATGAAATGGACGCAATAAAAAAACAAGATTAGCGCTGATTAAAATAGAGAGCCAGCGTTCTGCGGTTGTTCTGGGAATGTCTGTGTCTTCTGCAAGCTTGGTTATATTAAGCATCTGAGCTGTTCTTGCCGCAATGCTGCGGACAAATGAAAGAAACTTTTTTTCATCTCCAATATTGATAATTGAACGCACATCCCTTTCTATGTATGTTCTAAGATATGATGAATAAAATGCAGTATGCCCAAAAGTGGGATCAGCATAAAGCCTGGGCATACTTCCTCTAAAAATATATTCCCATAATTTGTCATAATTTAAATCAAGCGGCTTTTTTTTTCGGGGATTTAAATAATTGCCGGTTGTGCAGAATGGTTCGCTAAAAGAGTCGTTTTCTATTTCCCGTAAAGATAAACCCAATATATCAATAATTCCCGCGCGTCCTGCAAGAGACTCGCTTACTCCTTTCATCAGCGAAAATTGCTGCGAACCGGAAAGAAAAAAGAGCCCCAGTTTTTTTTCTTTATCTGTTATTTGTTTAATATAAGGGAAGAGATTCGGCGCATATTGAATTTCGTCAATAAAAAGCGGATGCGGATAATCCAGGAAGAAACGCCTGCTATCATCATTTGCCAACTTTAAAAGCAAAGGATCATCAAGGGTAACTTGATTTACTTTGCCCTTTGTGGGTTTAACTATCGTTTCTTCGATAAGGGTTGTTTTTCCTGCCTGCCTTGGACCGGTTACTAATACCACCCCAAAATGCCTGGAATACTCTTGTATGGTTTTTGCCGCATGGCGTTTTATATACATTTTTTAACCTCCGACTAATTTACTATTCAATGGTAAATTAGTCGGGAAGAGTTGTCAAGGGTTTTTGCGGGGTCAGACAAATTGTCCGATCCCAGGGGTACCATAAAAAAGCGGTAATTGATACCTTGCGCACGAAACGCTCCTGCTACTGTCCGCTCATCACACTGCCGTCATGTGTCCGCAGAATAGGATAACCCCTTTCTTCTACTGTGCTGAAATTCCATGCGGGATATTTATCGCCGGGAGTAAGCCCGTAAAATGGGTGATTCTCAGATGTTATATTTGAATCTATAGTAATCTCTGTACTGAAACCCACGCCGTTAGGCGCCGGGCTTGTCCAAAATGCACGAGAGCGGAATGTACCCAGGTGAGCGTCTGCTCCGTCTTTGTTGGTACGATTGTTTACAATTTGCGCAACCGGGATAGTATTCGTTGTACGTTCTGTTACATTTGTTTTGTGGCGTAGTGTCATATCGATATAAGCGTAGTTGTTAGTGAGCCTATACCAGTCGAGAGTAGCACGACCTAATATTCGGCAGAATCTTCTTTCTGCAGCATTATCGGGAAGTGGAAGCCCCATGACGGTAATACTTCTTGTCAGGGAAACACTATTTTCTATTCTATTGCTTTGGGCCGCCCCTACAAGTCCTCCAACAAACATGTCTCCATAAACATTTGCATTGCGTTGTACAATAACATCACCCCTTGCAAAACACCGATCAATGAGAAAACCATGCGAATAATTCCCAACAAGACTTCCTACGTATATGATGTCTCCGTTCGTGGCCGTTGAAGAAGAGTCAACGAATACATCTCCAAGAGCATAGCAATCAGATAAAGAAACGGCCTGTCCGGTGAACCCTCCTACATAAATAAAGCGTTGGGGGGTAATTTCACCTTTATGAACGACACTTACATTTCCGGCAGCATAACAGAATAAAGCTGGAGATCCGGGTACAATAATACCGGCAAACCCTCCGGCATTAATAGATTCAACCCCCAAAATACTAACATTTCCTTTTGCATAACAGTAAAAAACTTTGCAATTTACTCCTGGTCCACCGATTCTTCCGGCAAATCCCCCGGCATTTATAGTTTCTAAGCCGGAGTTATTAATTATAATGGGGATATCGCTGTAGCAGTTCTGTATTATTCCGCCTGGATTTATTACATAATTTTCCCAAGAGCGCTCTGCACCCATTACATCGCCTATAAAGCCCCCTGCAAAAAAACTGCCTGAACCGCTTTTATCCATGTAAAAACTTCCTGCTGCAGCAGAACAGTTTGTAACATCAGCTCTATAGTTTGTTCCTAAGGCTCCGCCTAAATAAGCATCGCCACTATTAATCCATACACTTATAACTCTTAACCGGTAGTTCGCATCTTTCAATATGGCATGATTGTTAGTCTGACCGTTAATAATACCGGCAAGTCCGCCTACAAAAAGACCAACAGAATCATGATTATAAGTTTCAGGACGATTATCATATATATTCCGTCTGTAGGAGGAAATTCTTTCGCCGGCTGTTCCTACGTTTATATTTCCTACAGCGCTTGCTCTTTCCACCGTAGCGGCTGTTCCTTCCTTACCTGTTCCCCAGCCAATAGTTCCGGCAATGCCGCCAACATAAATGGAATTACCCGGGTTTGCTTCTCTGTTTATTACACTAAGATTAATACCGCTATAGGCATTGTAGATTGTTGTTCTTGTTGTATAACTTGCAGTTATTTCTTTGTTTGTTAACTGCCCGGCAATGCCGCCGACAAAGTTTTTATTGTTCCCGGTAAAATCAACTGCACCTGTTACAAGCACATTTTCAAAGCGGGCGCCTCCGTCTGCTGTTCCGCTTAAACCGCCAAATCGCGCTTCACCTGTAGTTTCTACGGTAACAGCATTGTAGTGTACTGTTAAATCCCTGATATTACCGCCGTCAACCACGCCGAACAAGCCTATGTTGGTCACTTCGACAGGCTCAGCGAACAAAAGCTCAGCGAACGAACTTATTGTTATTGTATGTCCATTGCCGTAGAAGATTCCAGAGAAGTCTGCAATTGGCGTATGGTTAGCAATCGTTATGTTGCTTGTTAACACATACTGTCCTTCAGCTTCCTTAGGAATAGAAAGTCCGGTTGCTTGATTAAGTTCTATTAACGGTTTAGCATCGCTTACAAACATATCGGGAATATTCCAAATTTTTATTGTTTTTATACTGTCTCCCAAATATACAAAGATCGTATAACTGTTAATGCCTGTAATTGCTCTTCCTTCCGTGATACCGCCGTAATCGGGAGGGGAGATGTTTGTAATGTTATAACTTTCTTTGTTGTTATGGTCAACCGGCAGAGATATTATACTGCCGTTGTTAATCCTGTAGTTTAACCGGGGAGTTCTTGTTTCCCTTGGCGGCAAAATCCATTTCACTTCGATTTGTTTATCAACTGCGTTGTAAGAAGCTTCCAATCCGCTGATGCTATCTTCCAACGAATTAGTGTGCCACGAAAATTTTGCATGTTCATTCATGCCCTTTCTATCGCCTACGCTTTCTATTCCTTTTCCTAGTGTTACTTCGATGTTAATACCGGCTTCAATATTGCCCTTGCTTTGAATAGTCATAGTAAAGGTTTCATCGTCATAACCTGGAGGAGATATAAATAAATCTGTTATATCTTCTTTTTTATCTTCTTCACCATCTTTTGTATTTTTTGTAATTTCGATAAAACCAGTTCCGAATATAAGAGTTTCCTGGATAACCGCAGCGGCAAAAGTTACGGTAATGTCCCTGTTTGCATTACGTTCAAAGTTGTCTTCATAAGTTGCAGTAACCGGAGGACTGCTATGAATAATACGCGGCTGCATATACGACCATGGGATAATTGTAATAGCATCGGGAATGTTAATTGTTACTACGCTGCTGCTTCCAATCGGTGTAGCAAAAATAACTTCGTCTTTTAGTAGCAGATCGTTTTCAGGGTCAAGTTCTTGCAATGTTGTTCTTATACTTGCAGTGCTGATAAACCAGTTTGACGCAAGCGGAGGAAGTTCTGCAGTTTTGTACGCCCTCCATTGCGCTTCCCCGTAGGCGGCAGCAGGGGCAAATTGTACGGAAAAAGGATAACCCACTCTGGGGTTTTGAAGTGTCCGCACATTATCATAAAATCTATCTACCCCCGAACCCCATTCCTGCGGGTAGACCATAGTTATATTCAGTCTTGGTGAATTCGCCCACTCAATCTCATCATCAATCATAGCCATAAAACCGGGGTCGCCCTCGCACCCCAAAAACAGGCAAATCATCAATGTAACAAACAAGGCTAAAAACAGAACTTTTTTCATATGGAAATATCCTCCCTTCTTTAATGCAATAAAAAACCTCCTTTTACGCATTAAAAACTTCCTTTTAATACAATAAAATGTTAACAATGAAAGCCAAAATTGCATATTATACTGGAGTTTAATTCGATTAAATCTTGCAAAAGTAACACTTTTTTTGTTATGATTTGAAAATGAAGTTGTTTTTTCATAAAAACGCCCTGATTCTGACCCGTATCGCTGCCTTTCTGGCTGTGCTTTTGCTCTTTGTAAATTACTATTTGCTCTTAATTTTAAACAACTTTTTTTCCGCGGTCCCCGGCGGTTTTATTGCCATGATCAGCCTGTTCAGTTTTTTGGGGGTGGCGCTGGGGGCTTTTATTTGCCCGTTTTTCATGTCCTATTCAGAAAAGCCCTTAAAATCAATATTATTCATTTTAGTTATACTTGTCCCAAATCTTATTATAAGAGCGATTGGTGTTGATCTTTGGGCGTCCTCGCTGATTGCCCGTTTTTTTATTCATGTTCTTTCGGGTATGCTGTATCCCGTTTGTCTTGGGCTTTTTTTACAAACCTGTCTTGATAATAGCTCCTGTGCAGAAAACCGTACCGGTAAATACGGTATGTTTTTCTTTGCCATAGCGGTTGTCGGCGGGATAATTATCCGCCATATTTATCTGTCTATTCTGGAAAAAATCAATGCCGCGCAGGCAATAAATTTTACATATAATTTTATCAACATTTTAATTTTTTTAATTGGATGTTTTGTTATTGTATGTATATTGCTGCAGAAAAAACCTGCTGCAGAAAGCAGTGTAAAAACCAATTGGTCTGTAATACTTCGTTTATTCGCTCTGGCTGTGGTATTCAGGGTACTAAATTCATTTATGGAAATGAGGCTGTTCCCCAGATTGGCTTATTCGGAAAATACGCTTGATATTCATCAAATTATAATGGTGATTGCGATTCCTGTTTTTGCCCTGCTTGCCGGGCGCTGCATAAAACGTTTTCTAAAATATTTTATCACCGCGGCAATTTCAATTTTTATATTAATTCCCTGTTTGTTGTTTTTTAATGAATATCCAAATTTTATTCTGTTCATGGAAATCCTTGTTGGGCTCCTTAATAATTTAATTTGGGTTGTTTTTACATTCGCAATAATTGAGCATTACTCCGGAGGCTTTTGGTTTTATGCCCTCGCTTCCTCAATACATTTTACAACCCTTTTTTCGATGATTAGCCCCATGACAAAACAGCTAATTCCCGCAGGCACAGAGTTTACGATACTGATTTGCGGAATAGCCGCGGTTTTATTTGTATTTTTGGGCATCAGGATAGTGTTCCCCAAAAACCAGCCTTCCATAATAACAAACAAAACTCTTTTTTCTGACATTTTCCGCGAATACAAACTGACAGATTCCGAAGCCGAAGTCGCATCTTTGGTCATGGAAGGCTTAAAAAACGAAGAAATCGCCAAACGCCTTTTCCGCGCGGCGATTACGGTGAGGGTTCATCTTGTTAGTGTTTATAAAAAGTTTAAGGTGAAAAACCGCGCTGAGTTTATGGCGCTTTTAATGAAGAAACATCAAATTATTTAATTTCGCTTGCTCTTCGCGCATCGGGGCGGGCTGCGGGGGAGCGTGACGCAAAAACTTTTGCAAAGAGCCCGGCTCCGAGCCCGCAAGCGGTCTCTCCGCCGGAGAACGGCAAAAGATTGTTTTTGCGCCCCGCACCCCCACAGCCCACCCCGATGCGCAAATACCCAAGAGTATTAAATAAGTTGTATGTAAGGTAAAAAAGAACCAAAATGTGGTAGCAGCTACCACATTCTCTTCCCACCCATTAAAACAAGCCCGCAGGGCGACGTTTTATACCGCAGAAACGTCCCCCACCAAAGAAATCTCTTTATATACCTATTCTTAGTGACATGGCGTATTTGATAATTCTGGCGAACCGGGAAGGCGGGTCAGCCTGCGGGCGCGGAAAAACATCTTTCGAAATTCTCCGCCGGAGGAGACCTGCATCCAAAGGATGCTGGGCTCCATAGGCGGGCTCCTGAGTAGTTTTTCCGCGCCCGCAGGCTGACCCGCCTTCCCGAATCCCCATAATTGTAAAACTAGTCTAAATCACTAACAAAAAAGAGCCGACATATAAAGAGAGGTAAAATAATGATTTATGAAAAATGCAGAGACATCCTCCTAAAAGAGTGCGAACTTATCCAAAACGCCGTAATTTTGCAGGATAAGATACGGGTTGCGGTTTCCAACAAGGAATGGACGGTTTTTGAGGAGAATCTGGGCATCATGAACTCGATAGAGTGCAAGATAGAAAGCCTTGAGACCGAAAGGGAGCAGCTTTTTACGGTTTTTAAGACTTTGGAGCGTCAAAGGGGATTTTCTGAAAATCTGGATGCCAAGGGCAGTTTTTACGCGCTTGCGGCGGTACTGCCGGAAAATGAGCGCAATGATTTAACCTCGATTTACCGGAGTTTGAAGCTTGAAGCGTTAAAATTACGGATAGCAAATGACGCGCTTTTTGCGTATTTAAGCGAGATAAAATCGACGCTCAATGATTTCTTTTCGCTGGCGTTTCCGGAAAGATGCGGAAAAATGTACACAAGGGAAGGGACGCATTTTTCGAATGAATTGAGCAGTGTTGTTTTAAACAAAAGTTTTTAAGGAGAAAAATATGACTTCAACATTTATGGGATTGGAAATCGGAAGAAAGGGTGTTCAGGCGCACCAGAGAGCTCTTACGACAGTAGGTCATAACCTTGATAATGTTAACACACCCGGATATTCAAGACAGAGGGTTGAAATGTCCGCTTATGAACCGATTTTTCTGCCGGGGTTAAACCGCGCGCAGACACCGGGGCAGATTGGACAGGGGGTGAGCATAGAGCGCGTTGAAAGGATACGCGATGAACTTTTGGACAGGCGCATTGTAGCGCAGGCTTCCGGCGAAGGTTATTGGGGAGTGCGCGATCGTTATATTCGTGAAATGGAACAGATGTATCTTGAAACCGGTGTGAATTCTGTAAGAGGCAAGATGGACAGTTTTTGGGACGCATGGCAGGAACTTTCACAGAATGCCGCGAATAATGAATTCAGAAATGCGGTTGTACAAAGAGGAAAAACTTTAATTGACGGAATACACAATCATTATCACGGGCTTTCCAGGCTGCAAACTCAGGTAAATGATGATATAGAAATGACCGTTTCAAGAGTTAACGAGCTTACACGTCAGATTGCGGCGCTTAACGGAGATATTCAGCGGATAAAAGCGCAAGGTGATATGCCAAATGATCTTATGGACAGGCGTGATTATCTTGTTGATGAACTTTCATCGATAATTGATGTTACAGTTTCACAGATAGACCCTGATGAATTTATGGTGCATACATCTGGGCATATACTTGTTCAGGGGCAGGGAGCGCGTCAGTTTAATCTGCGCAAAGATGTTGATACAGAAAGTTTTGCCCATGTTTATTGGCAGGATACCGGAAGACAAATGGTATTTACGCGCGGAAAGCTTGGCGCTCTCATGGAATTACGCGATGTTACAATCGAACAGGAAATAAAAAACCTGGATAACATGACCATGAACTTTACAGACCTTGTTAATGAAATCCACAGAGATGCTCACGGCGCGAACGGAACAACAGGCGTCAATTTCTTTTCTGAGTATCCTTTTGTTTTAAACGTCAGCGGAAATTATGATAGAACAGGCGACGGTGTTTTTGACTCAACATATATTTACAGGATAAACGGACAGAACAGCCTCCAGCCTCAGATGCAGCCGGGTTTTGAAGGAGTTATTACGTTATCCGCATCCGACAGGCAGGTAGAGGTTCCCTATTTTTCTACAGATACTGTAAGCGATATAATTACGCGCATCAATAATTCGGGCGCTGAAGTAGTAGCGAGCCTTAACAGGGACGGACATCTTTCATTAAAGGCAACTCCCGCGGAACTTATTAACGGCCAAAGGGTGCATCCTGATTTTGTTATACGCCATGTTGAAGATTCCGGGCATTTCCTTGTTGGTTACGCGGGGCTTTTAAACGAATCAGGAGCGGAAGGAGCTTTTAGCTGGGCGCAGGCGGATGCAGTTGCAAGTCTTCGCGGAGATACGTCAAACTATGCGGTTGCTCCAATCGCGCATCCTTCGGGCTGGATAGAAGTAAACCCCGTTATCGTCCGCGATTCAACCTATGTAGCGGCAGGTTTCGGCGAAAACGGAAGACCTGCCAATCCCGGAAACGGAGACGCGGCGGCGGCAATTGCGTCAATCAGGAACAACAGTATCATGGTAGGACGATTTAAAACCTTTGATGATTATTTCGCGAATACAATCGGAAACATCGCTCTTTTGGGAGAACAGTCGGGCAGGGCGCTTGCTACAGAAAACCAGATAATGAAATATTTACGCGACTGGAGACAGTCAATTTCCGGCGTAAATATCGATGAAGAACTTGCGAATATGATTAGGTATCAGCATGGTTACAATGCGGCGGCAAGATTTATAACAACTGTAAATTCAATGCTTGATACATTGATTAACAGAATGGGTGTTTAACCTTAGTAATAGAAGGAGTATTTTATGAGAAGAGTATCAAGTGATATGGCATTTACAGACATGCAGTTTTATCTGAACAAGCAGGAAGAAAACCTGAATAATATTCAGAATAAAATTGGAGCGCAGAGCAGGCTTCACAGGTTACGGGATGATCCTATTTCAGCGTCACATGCTGTAAGATATGAATCTTTTTTAACGCGCCTTAACCGTTTTGAAAAAAATACTCAATATGCGATGGAACATTTTGACAATACCCATGATTATTTAAATTCTGTTAATGAGGTAGTGCAGAGAATCCGGGAGCTTGCTGTAACCGGCGCGCATGGAATTTATTCCGCCGATGAATTAAAGCTCATGGCAGTTGAAGTAAACGAACTTTTAAAGGAACTTGTTTCTATTTCCAACGCAATGGGTCCTGATACAAAACAGGCTTTTGCCGGCGATAAAGTTTTTACAGAACCTTTCAGAATTGTAGAAGGAACGGTAGAGGGCGGACTTGAAACAATGATTACCCGCGTTGAATACAGAGGTTCAGGGGCTACACGCAATGTTGAAATCGGCGATAATATGTTTCTTAAACTTGATCTTGGCGGAGACGAGGCTTTTTGTGCGGAAAGAATGCAGATTTTTTCATCTGTTAACGCCACAGATTACAGGGTACAGGAAGCAGGCGCGTTCTTTATTGACGGTGTACAGATTCATGTTAATGTCGGCGATACATTGCCTTCGATTGTCGCAAAGATAAACGATTCATCTGCGCCTGTTAAAGCGTATATCGATCCTGATACAAGAGGACTTGTTCTTGAAGGAACAAGCGCTCATCTTATCCGCGCAGAGGACAGGGTAGGGGGAGCATCTGTTCTTCGTGATTTAGGAATTATAAACGGCAACATGGACAACAACGCTCCCAACTGGAATCAAAACGCGATAGTTTCAGGCGGCTCTTTGTTTGATATGGTAATCCGTCTTAGGGACGCAATGATGAGAGGAGATCATGAATTTATAGGAAGCCAGGGTATTGCGGGAATGGATCTTGCTGTAAGCAATGTAACGCTTCGCATGGCAGATGTAGGCAGCAGAAAAGAGAGGGCGGAATTTGCATGGCAGAGAATAAACAAACAAATACCCGATGTAACATCGATGTTAAACCGCGAAACAGGACTGGATATGGCACAGGCTGCAATGGAACTGAATATGGCTCGTTTTGCGCATCAGGCAACTTTGCAGACAGCGGCAAAAATACTGCCTCCTACATTACTTGATTTTTTACGCTAGATAATTAAAATGAGGTTTGGAGGTTTTTATGAAAGTTGAAACAAAGGCATTTGGTTCCATAGAAGTGGATGACAAGCAAAAAGTTATTCTTCCTCAGGGACTATTTGGTTTTGAAGATTATAATCAATATGTATTGCTGGACGCGGATCATCAGCCTTTTTTCTGGCTGCAGTCTGTTGATATGCAGGAAATCGCGTTTATATTAATAAATCCTTTTCTTTTCCGCAAAGACTATGAAGTTAACATTACAAACGAAGAACTTGCGCAGATAGGGCTTACATCCCCTGAAAACGCGCTGATATTTGTTATTGTCACAATTCCGCAGGACGGCGGTCCCATGACGGCAAACCTTCAGGGGCCAATCGTAATTAATAAACAGACAATGACAGGAATGCAGGCAATTCTTTCAGACAGCAGGTGGCGTACAAAGCATGACATTATCGCAGAATTAGCGGGGAAATAACTATGCTGATACTATCCAGAAAATTAAACGAAAAAGTTATAATCGGCGATGACATTACAGTTTCAATCATAGAAATAAGAGGCGATCAGGTTCGCCTTGGCATTGACGCTCCCAAAATGGTAAAAGTTTTCCGCCAGGAAGTATTCGACGCAATCAAAGCCGAAAACAAAGCCGCCTCCCAGTCCGTGCCGAAGATCCCTCAACTTGATTTTGGTAAATAAGATGTTGGCATAAAACTCTCGCAGAGACGCAGAGACGCAGAGATCGCAGAGTTGTTGTTACAAAGCAAAAGTTATCATACAAGATATATATAATTAGAAATAATAAAAAATAAAAAATAAAATAAAATTAATATTTTTCTATCCAAGCATTTATAAGTTGTAAAAGATAAACAAAAGACCACCCCCCTCTCCCCCTTCTTCCTCCGCGTCCTCTGCGCCTCTGCGCCTCTGCGAGAGTCCTGGCACACAAGTGTGCTTGCAAATTATTTATTTAATTTACGCAATTGATTTATCAAACTATTCATATCCTTGGGCAGAGGCGCAATGAAAGTTTGCATACCTGGGAGCGTTAGTTCCTGCGCGTGAAGGCCCAGCCGACAGAGCAATGGGCGTTCCTCGTGGGTGTCGCCTCTGTAGCCGCGCTTGAACGATGATAGTTTTACAGGCGACTCTTTGCCGTAAAGAGCGTCGCATACGACAGGATGTCCAAGGGATGCCGCATGCACCCTAATCTGGTGAATCCTTCCCGTTTCCGGGCGCGCTTCCAGTACGCTGAAGTTTCCGGCGCTTAAGATATTATTAAAAACAGTGACAGATTCCTTTCCGCGGAATTTATCGATTATTGTCTGATGTTTTTTGTTTCCGTTGGGAACAAGGGCAAGGTCGCATTTTGTTTCTTTCCATGGAGGCCGTCCGTGTACAATCAATGTGTAAAGTTTTAAAACCTGACGGTTTTCAAAAGACATTGATAAACTGCGGTGTGCTTCCCTGTTTTTGGCAAAAACAACAAGCCCGGATGTATCCTTGTCAATTCTGTGTACAGTAAAAAGTTTGGGTATTTTTAAATCTTTTTCTATTAACCTGTCCAGCCTTTCTTTTGACTCATCCCATCTGTCACCGCCGACAGAAATCCCGGATGATTTATTAATTACGATAATATTATCGTCTTCAAAAATTACAGAGTAAAGACCGGGGTTTTTCAAATTAAAATATTTTCCTTGAGCCGGGTTTTTCTGCCGGTATTCCCTGTTTGCAAAGTTCGCAGTCGTTTGGGTCAAAGCTTTTTACGGAAACTTTTACAGAAGGATAAAAAGGCAAAGAAAAATCTTCGCAGTTTTCGTCTCTTCTGTCTACGATACACGCCAGAGCTGACACAACAGCTCCGCTTTTAACAAGCGCGTCCGCGCATTCCTGCGAAGATTTACCCGTGGTGACAACATCCTCTACAATTAAAACATTCTGTCCTTTTAAAATTTCAAAACCTCTTCGCAGAACAAAAGAGCCCGATTCATCGCGTTCTGTAAAAATCGCGGGAAGAGAAAGCTGGCGGGCAACTTCATAAGCCGCGATTATTCCGCCCATGGCAGGTCCCGCTACAATATCAATTTTAAGTTTACCGGCTTTAATATCTTCTTTAATATTATTTACGACATTTTCGAATACGGCTTTTGCTTTATCAGGGTACTGTAAAAGTTTAGCGCATTGAAAATATTTATCCGAGTGCCTGCCGGAACTCAATAAAAAATGCCCCTCCAGCAAAGCGCCGGACTGCCTAAGCAACTCAATTGTCTTTTCCATATCAATTTCCCTCTTCATTATTTTTCCCTGATTGAAATATCAGCTAGTTTAGACAACCCCGTAGTTTGCATATAAAGCTGTATTCCTTCGATAATTTCTATCATGGAATTGGGGTTTACAAAGGTGGCAGAGCCAACCTGAACGGCAGACGCGCCTGCCATAAGGAATTCCAACGCGTCATTTGCGGCGCAAATTCCTCCAATACCGATAATGGGAACAGTTAATTTTGAATCTTTTAGCGCTTCAAATAATTCCCAAACCATGCGAAGAGCGATTGGTTTTATCGCAGGTCCCGAAAGACCCGCTGTAATAAAATCAAATACAGGTTTACGGTTAACCGTATCTATTGCCATTGCTTTAATGGTGTTTACAAGAGACAGAGCGTCGGCGCCTGCCCTGACACATGCAAGGGCTACGGAAGTAAGAGAAGGGGAGTTAGGTGAAAGTTTTACCCAAAGGGGTTTATTGGTGCAAACGCGTTTAACAGCCGCGACAAGAGCGGCGGCAGTGCCGGGATCCATGCCGAATGCCATACCGCCTGCTTTTACATTCGGGCAGGAAATATTAAGCTCGATAACATCAATGGCAGATTCGTTTAAGAGAGTTGCACCTTTAACATATTCGACAGCCTCAGCTCCGGAAAGGTTTGCGATGATAACAGGACCTAACTGGCAAAGATACGGAAGATCGTTTTCCAGAAACGAAAGAATACCGGCATTTTCAAGACCGATTGAATTTAATAATCCGGCAGGGGTTTCCCAGAGGCGAATGCCGGTATTTCCTGTCCTTGGAGTCATTGTAAGTCCTTTGGTGCAGATTCCTCCAAGCAGGGAAACATCAATTATTTTGGCATAATCGCTTCCGTTGCCGAAAGTTCCGGAGGCGGCAATTACAGGGTTTCTGAAATTAACACCCGAAATATTAACTGATAAATCTGTAAAAGTTTCACTCATCAAAAATTATATCTCCCGCCGGAAAAATAGGACCGTGTTTGCAGCAGCAACGGTTTCCGTTAACAGTACGAATTGTACATCCAAGACAAGCGCCAACGCCGCAGGCAAACCTGCTTTCCATGGATAAAAAACAGGGTATATTTTTAGATTCGGCTTTTTTCTTTAATGCGTGTAACATGGGAGTTGGTCCGCAGCCGAATATTACATCGTAGGTTTCCGGTTCGTAAATAAAATCTACAATGCGCCCTATAAGCGCGTTTTTTCCGTCTTCTGCGGTAATAACGAGTTTTTTAGCGTTTACCCCATGTCCCATAATCGCGTTTTCTTCTTCTTTGCCGGGAAACCCCTGCCTGAAACCCGCGAAAAAATGGAAAAAATAGGACGGTTTTTCCGCGACAAGCGCGGATAAAGGCGCGATTCCGACACTGCCTCCTACAAGAGCAGCTTTTCCGTTTTCAGGTAAAAAGTCAGCCCATGAATTGCCAAGAGGACCTGTTAAAAAAACTTTTTCGCCGGCTTTTAACATGGAAAGTTCATGAGTACCTTTGCCTCTTTTCGCGATTAAAAATTTTAATATTTTTTGATGTTCGTTATATTCAAATATACTGATGGGTCTTTGCAGAAAAACAGAACTGCGAACAGGTTTAATCATAAAAAACTGACCTGCTTTAGGAGAAGGCTCTTCCCATAAAAATTGCAAAACAAAGAATTCTTCGTTTATAACAGTATTACTGATAAGTTCGCTTGCAATCGCAATCATTTATTTACTGCCCCTAAAATCTCATCTCTCATTTTAATAACAGCATCTCTTGCTGCCTCTCCCGCAGAAACTTGCGAGCTCTTCCATGCCGTAATAATTGACCTTGACGCGTTAACGACACCGCCGTTACCTTCACGCAAAAGAAGAGCGGCGTCATCCGCGCCTCCTCCCTGAGCGCCGTAACCGGGAATAAGAAAAAACAAATCAGGATATTTTTCCCTGATTAAAGCCGCTTCTTCCCTTTGGGTGCATCCTACAACAGCGCCGAAAATTCCGTATCCGCAATTCGCGCGGTTATTTTTTGCAAGTTCTGTAAGTTTATCGCCTACGATATTATAAACCCTGTCAGAGCCAATTTGTAAATACTGAAAATCTTTCATGCCGGCGTTGCTTGTCCTCATGAGAACAAATGCTCCTGCGCCCTGCGCTGCGCCCTGTGCTGCACCTTGTGCTTCCTTTATCCACGGTTCGATAGAGTCCATGCCCATATAGGGGCTAAGGGTAACAAAGTCTGCGGAAAAATCTCCCGAAAAATGCGCTTTCGCGTAACGGATAGCTGTATCGGCGATATCGCCGCGTTTAATATCCGCGATAGCAAGACAGTTTTTGGATCGGATATATTTTAACGTTTGCGAATAGGTATAAAGCCCCACAAGCCCCATTTCTTCGTAATACGCGATCTGTACTTTATAGCAAGCAGCAACATCAAAAGTAGCATCGATAACCTCCTTATTAAAAGCCAATACAGCGGCGGCATCATTTGGATGTTTATCCCTGTGGGGTACATATTCTGCGGCAGTATCCAGCCCCACACAAACATGCCCTTTGGATTTTACCGATTCAAACAATTTATCCATGCTGTAATTCATAATCAATCTTTCCTTATTTTAATGAAATTCTTTAGCCGAAATTATCTCATCGCAGTATTCGCAGCGATAAGTGCTCTGAGCCTCGTTTTCCAGATGAAAAACATGAGTTAAATATTTTTCTGTAGATGATATACAGCGCGGATTTTTACATATTAAAATATTTTCAACTTTTAAAGGAAGTTTTAACGGTATTTTTTTTGTTACTTTTTCATTTTCGATAATACTAACGGTGATATTGGGATCGATTAAACCAAGCACATCATAATTAATGGAAAGCGTATTATCAATTTTTATAATATCTTTTTTAATATTTTTTTTGGAAGCCGCATTTGTAATAAACGCTACTGTATAGGGAACCTTGTCCAGACGCAGCCAGTTAAAAATGCGTATCCCCTGACCGGCTTTGATATGGTCAATTACAAGCCCGTTTTTTATTTGTTCGATATTAAGCATTACACGACTCCTAAAATTGAGGCAAGAAGCGCCATCCGCACATACATACCGTATTTAGCCTGAGCGAAATAGGCGGCTCTTGGATCAGAATCGATTTCTATGGAAATCTCGTTTACCCGCGGAAGAGGGTGCAGTACAATCATGTCTTTTTTTGCAAAGGACATTCTTTCTGTATTAAGCACATAAATATCCTTAAGGCGGATATAGTCGTCTTCGTTAAAAAAACGTTCCTTTTGAACCCGGGTCATGTAGAGCACGTCCAGCTCGTTGATTCTTTCAAGGTTTTCAACTTCTTCAAAATCGACATTTTGCTTTTTAAGATAACTTTTAATATATTCGGGCAAAATCAGCTCTGACGGGGAAATAAAAACCATTTTGATTTTTTCGTACCGGGTAAGGGCCTTTGCCAGGGAATGCACTGTGCGTCCGAATCTCAGGTCGCCGCAGAAACCAACCGTCATTGTGTCGATTCTGCCTTTAAGGCTTTTGATGGTTAAAAGGTCTGTAAGCGTCTGGGTAGGGTGATGGTGCCCTCCGTCGCCGGCATTGATAATGGGCACATTTGAATATTGTTTGGCAAGAAGCGCCGCCCCTTCCTTGGGGTTACGCATGACGATAGTGTCGGCGTAACTGGCAGCCATTCGGATAGTGTCGGCAAGACTTTCGCCCTTGGAGACGGAACTGGAGCCCGGATCGGCAAAACCAAGGCAGCTTCCGCCCAAACGGAGCATGGCGGCTTCAAAACTAAGGCGGGTACGGGTGCTGGGCTCGAAAAACAGGGTAGCGAGGAGCTTTCCCCGGCAGCTTTCCCTTAAGTATTTGTCGTCTTTTTCGATTTTTTCAGCCAGTGAAAAAAGAAAATCCATTTCTTTTACGGTGAAATCTTCGGGTTCAACAAGGGATCGGTTTTTTAACATAGATTTTTGAATTATATATAAGCAGTTTTTTTTAAGCAATAGCAAAAACCGGTTTTTTTGACTATTTTTAGTGAAAAGATTTGTATAATATTGAATAAAACATTATACTATAGTTAAGGACATATATATTTTTTTCGGGGGATTCTAATGATTAAGAAATGCCTATTTCTAATTTTGGTTTTATCGGTAGTTGCCGGTATTGTTTGGGCAGGCGGCGGAAAAGACACTATTTCGCGTTCAGCCGAGGATCCATCAGGTTTTACGGACAGGATAGACACATCCGAAAGAAAGCCTGGAAAGTACAATTATTACCTGGAGGCTGCTGACAGGGCGGGGAATACTACCCGTTCGGGCCCTGATAATATTTATATCGATCCGGAATCGGATCTTCCAAGGATAACCATTGTAAACCCGTTGCCGTACATGCGGGTACAGGGAAACATGAACATCGTAGGACTTGCCTTCGATGACGACGGTGTCGGAAGCGTAGAACTGGTTGTAAACCGGGGAACAGACGGCAGGGGAGAAGAGCTCCTGCGTATTACAGCTTCGGGAACCGACTTCTGGTCACATTTCCTTGATACAAGCGACAGCGAAATATGGACAGACGGTAATTATACAATTACAGCCTGGGCTATCGATATAAACGGGCTTTCCGGCATTTCAGAAGCGTTTAAGCCAAAACAGCATAAAAAAGCCGTAGTTCACTGGCTTTTGGATCGCAAAAAACCTGAAACAATCATAACAAGCCATGAAGTAGGCGCTCTTGTTTCCGGAAACGTACGCTTAAGAGGCACTGTTTTTGACGGCAACGGAATAAACTCTTTTGCCTATTCGGTTGACGAAGGTGTAACATATTTACCTGTAAAAACAAATGTTAACAGAGCCACAGGCGAACATAGCTGGGAAATTAATATCAGTACAAGAAGACTGGAAGACGGCCCCAATGTTATCTGGTTTAGAGCTGTAGACGGAAACGGCAGTGTAGGCTCCGCCGCTCATCTTTTATTTGTAAATAACGCGGGACCAGAAGTAAAAATAATATATCCCGAGCCAACCGAGATTGTAAGCGGATTATTCCCCATTGCGGCATTTGCGCAGCATCCTGTGGGATTAAGCAAGGTTACATGGAAAGCCGGAAATATTGCAAGCGGCGAATTTGAATTCCTGCCGGGCAACCATTGGTATTCAGCAATGGTGGATATCAGAAATCAAAAACTGACAAACATCGATATAGAAATAAGAGCGGAAGATGTTTCCGGAAACGTGACAGTAGCGAGACAAAGATACAGAGTCGATCAGGCAAGAGACCTTCCCATAGTTACATTGACATCTCCCGTACCCGGCGTAATTGACGGAGCGAGAGGACTTATCGTATCCGGAACCGCAACTGACAATCACGGAATATCATCAATTTTTTATTCTTTAAATGCAGGTGTCGCTGAAGAAATACCATGTACAGGTTATTTCCAGTTCCTGGTGCCTGATGTTCCCGAAGGAAACCATATGCTTGAAGTTTGGGCAAAAGATGTTACAGGCGTTATAGGACCGAGGGTTATCGTAAGAGGGATTGTAGTATCGTCCGCGCCAACAGAGCCGGGGATTGCGTCTTTTTCATGGGGCAGGGTAAAAACAGAAAGTTTTTATACAGGTATGATAATTAGCCCGGTACCGATTCTTAACGCGCGCACAGGAGCAGTTACGGGATTTGAACCCATTACAATGACTTTGGCATACAAAGCGCCTGCGGCTCCCATAACTTCATTTTATCAAATTGGAGATAGGGCTGCGCTTCCTGTAAGGCTTGCAGGTTCCAGAGATATCTTCACCGGCGCTGTTGCGTTCCCTTCGGATCTGGAAGACGGTTTAACAAGAATAAGACTAACCGCGACAGATCGCAACGGACGCGAATACACCTACGATGAATATATTTTTATAAATAAACAAATGGTCACAATCGAATATGACAATGTCTTTGATGAATTCGGCGATGTAATTGGACAGACAGAAAGAAGGGTAATGCCTCCTACAGATTATGAATTTGCATGGGTAAGACAAAATCTTCTGGAAGACGGACGTATACTGCTTGATTCTCAGGATGATTACATAATAGGTATAAGTTCAATTCCGATAACAAACGCGACAATAACCGGAAACAATTTATTATCCGTACAGGTTGATGATAAAGACCGCGTAATTCTTCGCGCCATTGGAGAAGGGAATTTCCAGAGTGTAACCGTAAGGCTTGAACTTGACGGAGATACTCCAAAAATTACACCCGCGATAAGAATAGTTTCTGATTTTTCTGGTCCAATTATTACAATGCAGAATGTGCCAAACAATACATGGGTAAGGAATCAAGTACCTATCAGATTCGGCGTAACAGGAAGAAGCAGAATAACAGCGGTAGAATTTTCAACCGACATGGGCGCCAACTGGACAAGTTTCGGCGCGATAACTGCCGATTACAACAGAACACTGGATATAACAAATGCTACTGACGGCTCAACACAAATAATGATTAGGGCAGCCAACGAAACCGGCAAAATCGCATACGAGAGCTTTACAGTATTAAAAGATACAGCGGCTCCTGAAGTACAGCTTATAATGCCAATCGAAGAAGCAAGGGTAAACGGAACAATCCGCCTTGCGTTTGCGGTAGAAGACGCAGGTTCAATAAATACGATTGTATACAACAGACCTGCAAGAACCGGCGCTCCCGCGATTACAAGAGAAGTATTTAATGCTTCCTCATGGGATTATGACTATGAAATGCGTTTTATCGAAGTATTGATGGATTCAACACAAATGCCACTTGATCAGAATATGAGATTTACTTTTACAGATAAAGCCGGCAATTCAACCGAGTATAATCAATGGCATTTTGTAATAAGCCCGGAAGATGATATACCGGTAGTGCACGTAATTCTTCCGCAGGAAAATGAAGTAATAACAAGTGACTTTATCGTATCCGGCGTTATGTTTGACGACGACGGTATTAAAAACGCGCAATGGAGACTTAACAACGGTCCGTGGCAGGTAGTCGAAGCCGAATACGGATTTTCCATCCCAATCGCGATTTCTACATTAACAGATAACGAACACTCGGTATCTGTATTTGCGGAAGATATTTACGGCGTAAGAAGCCAGCCTGTAACAAGAAGGTTCAGGGTATCGTTAGCCGAACCTGCCGCTACAATGACATGGCCTGCATTTAACACAGTTGTAAGGGATGTGATAGAACTTCGCGGCACCGCGTTTGACCGAAACGGAATAAAAACAATTCAGGTTTCTCTTGACAATGGAAATACATATAACACGGTAAGAGGAACATTCGGAACAGCAGCGGAAACCGTTCAGTGGACATATCAATTTAATACCAGAATATTAAAAGACGGACCTCACGTTGTATTTATCCGCGTATGGGACAGATTTGACGTACAGGCATCATACGCGCAAATGATCAATATTGACAATTCGCCTCCGGAAATTATTCTTGACAGCCCCGGCGACGGTTCAATTTCTGTAGGAACAATTTCCGTAATGGGAAGGGTAATGGACGCTAACCTTTCAGAAATCGACATACAGCTTCGCAGTCTTGACGGTGTAGCGATTAGTCAGAGTTTAAGGTCGCGCAAAATCGAACCTGCGATGATTATAAGAGAAAACTTTGATCTTACAGCACAGGCAGACGGCCACTACAACATAGCGATTGTGGCGACAGACCTTGCCGGAAACATAACGCGCGTATCAAGGAATTTTGAACTTGCGCGCCAGTCACGCAGAAACTTTGTAGAAGTTTATTATCCGCTGGATAACGAAGATACAGCCGGTCAATTTAATCTTTACGGCTTTGCCGGAGGTTCTGATAAACCCGGAGATGTAACAATAAGAATTAACGGCAGAGATTTAGCTACAACACAGGCAGACGATTCGGGCTTCTTCCGTTTCGCACTCGATCAGGAATATCTGACAGCCGGAGCCAACGCGATTATTGTTCACAGTAATTTCGGCGGCGCGACTCAGGTACCATCCCGCGCATACAATTTGAATTATCAGGACGGCGGTCCGTGGGTTACCATAGACAGCTTCAGTTTTGGTGATTTCGCGTATGAAAGACCGTATCTGTTCGGACGTATGGGTTACACGCTCAGCGAAGAAGACAGGGAAGCTCTCGCGGACAGAAACACAGACAAGGAAACAAGAGCAAAAATAAACGCCAAACAGCCTGATTTTACAGAAATAAGTTTTAATAACGGAAGATCGTTTATAAAAATGGGCAAAGGCAAAGGAAAAGGAGTTGATTACCGTCACCGCCTTGAAACCGGAGAAATGCCGGAAGGTATGCACTATATAATTGTAAGAGCGACAATGAAAAACGGAGAAATTGCCGTAACAAGAATGCTTGTACAGGTAGACAAAACTCCGCCTGTAATCCGTCTTATCTCTCCGGAACCCGGAGCAACTTACAACAAGGCGATTACATATTCCGCAACCGCAAGCGATGATAACGAACTTGTAAGTTTAACCTATCATCTGCGCCCCGGCGACAAAGCGAGATACGAAATCCCCGGCTTCCTGCAGGGACTTTACGTAGAAAGCACAATCCCGCCGTTCCTGCGCCAGATCTTCAACGGCCAGGACGGAAGATTCGCGCTGCCTTCGATGCCTTTCGCGGGCGGTCCTACTTACATGGATGTAGGCTTGGGATTAAGTTTCTTTGACGACAATGTAAAGATTCAGGCAACCTACGGCTTTATAACCCAGGATATTTACGAACAACTGGGCGGCACAGGCAAAATCCGCTACGGCGGCCATGTGCTTGGCATTAAACTTCTCGCGAGCATTTACACACTGCCGTTCGGCTCATTCCTTGGCCCTGACTGGGATTGGCTCTCCGCGACATTTGCAATCGGCGCAAACTTCTCGTTATTCGACATTGCAAACCAGGGTTACACCCAGAGCGGAACCCCAACATGGTTAAGCGCGCTGTTATTCCAGATTGAATTCCCGCGCATAACGCTGCCAAAACGCAAGTATTTAAGAACTTTCAGTTTATTTACAGAGGGACAAATGTGGTTTGTTCCCACTGACGTAGACGCGAACACAATGGGCATAGACACAATTATTCCCAAAGTGGTTATGGGCTTAAGGCTATATATTTTCTAGGAAATCATGGAGGATAATATGAGAAATATAACAGGAACGAAAATTTTAATTTATGTCTTGATCCTTGGCGCATTTTTATTTGCGTCATGCGATCATGTAGGATTAGGCTCGATAGTTAATACTTATGTGCCGACGATAACTCTGGATGACGGAGAAGCAGAACCGGGATCATTCCTGTCCGGGGACGGCAGCAACGGAAAGAATAGAATAGTTCTTAATGTTGAGCAGCCGTTTGGTATGGATTATGTCTATATACTTGTAGAGTATACAGATAAAGAAACCGGCGAATTGATGTCTGGTCATTTAAGAAAAAGATTTGATGCAACGCAGGATCCTAACACAGGATTATGGTTTGTTGATATTGATACATCAGACATGGAAGACGGCACTATTAAAACATGGGTAGTAGCTGTTGACATAACAGGAAAATCTACAACGAGTACAGACATTGTTTACAGAGTAAAAAATATGCCTCCTCAGATTGAATTAACAATACCGAGCGTAAGGGGACCTCAGTTTGACGGTGAAGATATTGGACCAATGACATTGACAGAGTTTTTGGAACTTGATCCCGTTATCGTAGGCTTTGATCTTATGGGGCTGGCGACAGATGACCTTGGCATGAGAATGGGTTATCCAAAGATCATGATTTGGCCTGCAACCGCTTTCCCCGAAGGTGTAATACCGCCAGAATCGCATAGATACGGTCAGTGGCATACATTGGTTATAAATAATCCAAAGGATGGTATAACTGCTGCAAGATTTACATGGCCAATGGTTCAAATGGTCAGAGACGGATTTAGAAAAGATGCGAATGGAGTTGATACTGCATTTGAGAACTGGCGCTTGCCGAAAGGACATGAACAAGGTGAGCCCTTTACTTCGTTAACACAGGGAAATTACAGATTCAGGATATGGACGCAGGATATGAACGGCACAAATAACTTTTATCCTGACCGCGCAGATAATGTGCTTGGACTTTCTGAAGTAGATGAGAATGGAGTATCGCAAAGAGAAGCATATTCAGGATACCTTTCTGGTCATCCGAATCCTTATGTACAAATTAAATATGTAGCCTCAGAGATTCCAATTGTAACAATAAGAACTGTTGATGAGTATTATAATGCGGTAGGAAATTTCACTGCATCAATGACTATATCCAGCACATCAGATCTTGCAAATGTAAGAGCATGGATAACAAATGATGATGAAGAACCAACTTTTACAAGTATTGATTACCCCGTTTCAAGACATGGTGATACAGCAACATGGGTGTTAACAATTACCGAAGAACAGGCTGCAGCATGGCGCACGCCTGCTGGAACCGCACTCGGACTTCCTCTTTCCGAGACAGAAACAACATTATTTGTAAATATAGAAGCAATAGATGTTGAGACCAAGAAAAGCCCGGATGCGTATCGCAACTTTAGATACGACATTTTGCCGCCGGAAGTAGCTTATGACAGACCTGTTGTTATTACAGAAACAAAATTTACCGGGAAGATGAAAGGCGGTGAATATTCTGTTTTTTATCCGCAGGAGCAACCAAGATGGGTTACAGGGCGTGTAACAGTCGGCGGTACTTCCAAAGATTCATTTGGTATTAGAGAAATTTATTATCATATTGGAAAGATAGAAGGTTTAAATGATAATGCAACTCATGAACAGCGTATTGCTGAATATGAAAAAGCATCCAACTGGACAAATACTTATCTTCATACAGCAAACACACCTACAGCGCCTAACTGGGGCGGTTCCGTTTTTGCATGGACATATACCTATGATTTTAACGGATTCAAAATTAATAATGAATCATTGATCCAAAACCATACTGATTTAATTGGAATAACCGACAACAATTTTACCAATACAACAAGCGAGCGTTGGAACAAAAGATTCTATCTTCCTTTCTTTGTAAAAGTTGTCGATGCTGCAGGTAACTTCCATATTTCAGAGTACAAACTATGTATAGACCCTGAACTTGATTATCCGCTTGTTTCAATTAATTATCCAACCCCGGATATTACAATGCTGGGAGGTGAAGTTCGCCTTTCCGGTACTGCAAGTGACAATAACTGGATGCATTCGGTTCAGATTAGAATTAAAAAATACGGATCAGGCGCAGCATTTCCATTGTCTGACGCAAATGGAAGTTTCAGATACTACATACCCACAACCGTTCCGCCGGTTGTACAGCCTTATGTTGTTAATCCTTCCTTCCCAACATGGGATGATATAAATACAGCTGAAGAAAAAGCCGGATGGTTTAATGCAAACAAATTAAGCGATGATATGGTAATTGGATGGTTTTCCAATATAAACACTAACGGTGGTCTTAATCCAGAAGGTACTGATACAACAGTAAGAGTTATAATACAAATACGCGCTGTTGATACAAAAGCTACGGTAAATCGTCAGGATTATCCTGATTTAGTAGGTCCAACTGAGGAACTGGATATTGAATTCAGTACAGGTGTACCGGTAATTAGCATGCCTGTAATTAAAAAAGCAGGTTTTGATGACAAGCCTTATCCGCCAACGGGAGAAATAAGTTCATCTGGTATATTTACTATTTCCATTGTAGTAGGTGATGATGAAAGAATAGATTTCCTTAGAACGCGTATAAATGGATTACCTTATATTTTGATTTCACCCGGAGCAACAGAGCCGGTTGTTACAAATCATCCGACGGCTGGTGTAACACTTGCTTCTCATCATGTATTAAACTCTGAAGTCGGAAGATACGAATCTACTATTTCGATTTTGGTTGATACTGTAAATAATCCGCTTTATTCCGGTGAATTTGGATATGGAAAAACAGGTTATTTGAACATAGAAATAGAAGTAGAAGATAACAGTACTCCTACATACAAAGCAAGAAGCGCATATACTGTTGGTATTGATAATTTTTATCCAACAACAACGATAGAAACTCAATACAATGCTTCCAACAACGTTATAAATCCTGCAACACCGCGCGGCAGACACTTTGTATTATCAGGCGAAGCAAAAGATAACGGAACAGGTTCCGGACCAATTTTTGATTTAGCAAGAATACTTGTTTACTTTGAAGAAGCGGATATTTATTATTCAAATCCGGATAACCCTGCGACAAGGCAGGTAATGCCAACAAACGTATTCTTAAATCCGCGAGGCAAAAAAGTTTCAGACTCTGATGATTTTTATAATCCGGGTGTTCCTTTAGCAGGATACGATAAAACCGTTTATGCAAGCAGCGGAGTTAACTGGTCTGTAATCCCTGGCATGGATACATATCCGAATGTAAGGCGTGAAAACGATCCTGATGGTTTTGGGGCACCATTTGCAAACTTCCCGTTACTGAAGCCCATAAATAAAGGCGGTAATATAGGCACTGTTTGGGAATCTCCTCATGCTATGGTAATTGACAGTCCTGAATTTGCTGAAGATATTGATAGAGACGGAACATTCGGTGAAGTTTGGTCAGGTCTTATTGATAAAACATGGCAGTCATGGATGGATACTGAAAACTTTAAAGACGGACCATATTATGTACATTACATTGTTATGGACAATGCCGGAAATGCTACGCATTACCGCAGAGATATGTACATAGAGAACAACAAACCGGAAATAACAAATATTAATATGGGTACAAGTCTTTTTGGAGATGATACTGTTGCATCATGGACAAGTTCTGCCAACCCCGGTGAATTTATGCGGGAACATCAAGTTATTGGAAAAACCATAGAAGGTAACAGGATTTTAACCTTCCCGTCATTCAGAGTACGTAATAATAAACTTGCATTCAGGCTGCAAACAGAAGCAGAAAGCAATGGCGCAAAAAAATATAAAATTTCCTACGTAACACCCCGCGATATAGTAAGCGCAGGTCTTATGGAAAGAGGTCATGTTTATACTATCGTAACATCTGGCGCTACAGATTGGGAAAGATACGGAGCGCCAAGTAATGCGCCACAAACAACATTTGTTGCTTCCGGTCCCGCAGAAGTGATTGCAGGTACAACAGCAGGTACAGTTCTGCGGTACAATGAAGTAATTACAAAACAGGATGTTTTTGGTAGTGGCGTTCATATGCTTCCCAATATTTTAGCATTTGAAGGTGATGATTTTGGAGCAGGGGAAAATAAAATTGCTGATTCTACAGGAAGTTCTACTTCGCGTCCAGGATGGCCTCTAGCGCAATTTAATGTACCTGCAGCCAGTTGGCCTGAACGTTTCTTTATGATTAAAGTTTATGATTCAACTGTTACTTCAGCAGGCGCAACTGAATATGATCAGCTATCTCATGCGGTAATAGTAGGGATTAATGTTACTAACACTGACAATGATGATCCAAAAATAGATGTCGCGCCATTCGGCAGGGAATATGTATACGCTTCAACTATTGAAAATCCTGCAACAAGGCTTATTGATATTAATCCGGGTTCAATACCAATCGGAGAAAATGAATATGTATATAACCAAAATAATTTAATTACAGCTCCGGGTTATGAATATGACCAGACAAATCACACAGTTTACATGGCAAATTATAATAAAAACATTGTAATGTCAGGTTCTGCAAGGAGGGGCTATGTTGAATATTCACCAACCGCTTATGTTCCGACAACCGGAGCAGGAACCGCAAATATAAGCGGTAAGGTAATATTTACAGGTATTGCTACAGATGATCAGAGAATAAGCGAAATCAGAGCGCAAATTACAGGTTATAACGGAGGCACTCCATTTGTTATAGCAAGATGGAACCCAGACAGCCGCAGAATTGAGCCGCATAATGGTACATCTTATAATGTAAATACCATTGCTGCTCTGGCTCCAGACGCCGCAACTAACCAATGGGGATTTGAAGTAATTACAGAACGCCTGACATTGGATTACGGGCATGTTGTTTATTGGAGATTTGCCTGGGACAGTGCGACACATGCAGATGTAGTTGCAGACAATGTAAGAGTAGAATTCAGAGTGTCTGACAGCAGGACTCCTACACCGTTAAATACCGCAAATTCAAATCAATTAACTGTAAATGTAAGGTCGTATATTTCTGAAGTAGAAACTGCTTTAGCAGGAGCATACAGATCTGCTCCTTCCGCATTTGCCCGTTCTTCCACAGGCTGGTATCCGATTCGTGAAAATGAAGTAATAACAATAAGAGGTTTCAATCTTGGACGTTTAGCAGGTGATGGGATTACCGCAGTTACGCCTAGCGTAAGAATAAACGGTACCGCTCTTGCAGCTGGTGTCACTTTAGACAGCAAATATCAGATTAGAGCCAATGTCGGAACAGGTTCAAGCTCAGGAGCGCTGGATGTAAGGATAGGAACAACATTAGATTCATTTAATAACAGCAGTAATATAAACCTGCGTTATAATCAGGAACCTAACAATACAAACAATAATATACTTACCAACAGGAGAAACTTGTATATATGGCAAACAGGACACCTGGTTGATCAAAGAATAATGGCAAGTCCTTTTATGCGTATGCGTCCGTCTAATGGTGATAGAATTATGAGCTACGCCATGTATGAAGGAGCCGGATATTTATATGTTAGATCCAATGGCGGCGGCGGAAATAATGACAGAAGAGAAACATATACTAACAGATATTTGAACACAACAGTTGCCATAGACGGAAATGGCGCCTGGTATGCTATGTCATCCAATATGACCGCTAATGCAAGTTCGTCAATTACTTTTTACGCAAGGGCGACAGCAACTGGTAATAATATTACGCTAGGTGACAATAAACGTATATTATTCTTTATAAGAAATAATCTTGGCGGTGTTGATGTATACGATGAAAACAGGGCAAGAATACCTCGTATTTTCGCGCAAAGCACGGGAGCAACAAATACTAATGCAAACGCGACAAGAATTTTTATGAGTTACAATGACGCGAACAGTACAGATAAACCGGTATTATTCCAATACGGACTTGTTGGAGCAAATAATCAATTTGGCGGAAATCTTCTTACCAATAATCAGGCAATAACAAGACATCCGCGAGCGCAGGTTGTTGCAAGCGAAAGCACCGCAACATACAAAGGCAGTATGTTTACAGCCGTTGGAGCTCTTTCTAACGGCTTGCCGGTTATAGCATGGTTTGATCCTTCCAATGGCGGAAGACTGGTATTCTCGTACGGCGGTGCAGGAACTGAAGCCCCTAGAAATGGGACAGCGTTGTGGGAGGGTGTCGCACGTTATACAACCACTGACAATGCTACTGAGACTGTTTATAATGCTGCAGCTCATGGACTTGCCGCCAGCAATACAGATATAAACAGAGCTCTTGTGTATTCGGGAGATAATGCGCCAGGAACTGGCTATAACGCAGGAACTAATTTACGCCATATAAGAAGGGTTATTAATACAGGTAAATTTGTGATTAATGCTGGCAATGGAGCAGCAGCAAATATAGGCACTGATTCTGGAGCTACTATTTCTGTTATTCCGGCATTAGCACCTACTCTCCAATCAAACAACACAACATTTACTCCTGTTACCGGAACTACTATTACTACAAATGTATATAGGCTTGCTACAGGACATGGACTTACTGGTATTAATGCTGGTACTGGTACGGCAGGTGCAACAGTTTGGGTGTGGGGTACTATTACTAGTGTTAATGCTAATCCTCAACTGCATTTATGTAGGGTGCAGCAACTACAAACTAATGGTACTGATGTTAGATTAATACTTAACTCTGCTACATCTAATGCTGCCCTTGGTAATGTTGGTAATTACGTTAGTTCTACTGCTGCCACTACACGCATATATCTTCCAAATAGAAGATTAACCGCTACAAGCTCAACAGAAAGATATTACACTACTGTTGTAGGTTTTTCCCAAGGTGATACTGTTAACATTAATGCCGCTAACTATAATGTTATTGAAGTATTTCCTAACAATGGTTTAGATCACTTTAAACTTGCAACAGGAACTACAATGGTAAATCTGGGAGCTGGTAATGTTATTGTAAACGGCAATAGAGCTGATAATATAGTTACTACAGAAACACAGCAATGGCAGAATAATGGCAGAATTGTAGCAAGAAATGGATTAGGTACGCACGTAGATTTAGTTGTAGACGGAAATGATAATGTTCATCTTGCATTCTATAACTCAATTGACGGCGGTCTTTGGTATGCCCGAATACCTGCGTCTAATCCAAACGCGATAAACGCAGTTCCAAACCCGGGTAATCATCAAGGCGAAGCTGGCAGTAATATAGAGCTTGTAAGGGTTGATACATTCCTTGCGGCAGGTATGAAACTTATGCTTAATGTCAGGGAAGATTCTACAGGCAAGTTTGTTCCGTATATTTCATACTATCATAATTCATTCGGCGGTACAAAAAACTCAATAAGAGTTGCATGGCTTAGACCTGATGCAAGCGGAAATATGACAGTAAGAGCTGGAGCAAACGATGAGGATATGTTTACAGGAGCATGGGAAGTAATGACCGTTCCTGTATTAAACCTGCCGTTAGCAGACGAATTTATTTGTCATGGTGTACCGAGATCAACAACATGGACAACAACAGGTACAGGTTTGTCTCATAATGCCAATATGAACAGGACTATGTTAGTAGGTTATATGACGGATATGAATTACGAAGGCGCAATCCTGAAGCACGTTATCCCGGCACCATAAGTTAACCTTTTCGTAATTGAATTAAAACAATGGAAAGCCCGGCGCTCAGGTGCCGGGCTTTTTTTATGCGGAGGCGCAGGGGGAAGAGTTTGCCAAGATTCTCGGTAATCGTCAATTTAAGCGGTGATAAAGCCAATATTTTTGCGAAAAACCAGAGAAAAAATTAAGATTTAAAAATATTCCAGGGAAGCAGTTTTTCCCAGTCTTCAGGCGTTGAAGATTGGTTA
>Ga0123356_10001079_pt1 | contig 30219 bp, 26 predicted proteins | sample TergutEmb28metaG_2_FD_92546 | JGI IMG/M metagenome (GOLD analysis project Ga0123356, IMG submission 92546) | Embiratermes neotenicus P3 segment gut microbial communities from Petit-Saut dam, French Guiana - Emb289 P3 | ecosystem: Host-associated > Arthropoda: Insects > Digestive system > Gut ...
AACGTGCAATTAATTCAACGCACTGGCGCAAAACATTTTCCGGATCCTGACCTTCGGGATTTTCATCGTACGGATACAGAGCAAGTACTGATGATGCGAGCTTGTTCATAATGTCACGCGACGGCGCTCTTAAAATTACATCTTCTATGAAGTTTTTGGGAAGAGCCCTTAATTCTCCGATTAACTTGTTAAAATCATCAAGTTGTTTTTTATTCGGCTGTTTTCCAAACAGAAGAAGGTAAACAGTTTCTTCAAAGCAAAAGCGGTTTTGGCTTGCAGCTTCAGCGGCAATTTCTACAACATCAATTCCTCTGTAAATGAGCTTGCCGGGAACAGCAACCTTTTTTCCGTCTTTAACATCATAGCCGTATACATCGCCGACTCGGGTAAGTCCTACAAGTACGCCAGTGCCGTCATCATTGCGTAAACCCCGCTTTACGCCGAACTTTGTGAATAATTCCGAATCGATATAATCGTTGCCGGATATTTCCTTTAGATGCTCTTTCAAATCCATAATTAACCTCTTTTTGTGTCTGATCGATTAAAATGCCAGACTATTTAATATCGAACATGAAACGAAGTTTCATGGTTTCTCCTTTTTCTACTACTTTGAGTCTCCTTCTCTTATTTGTACGCGGCGGATTTTTCCGCTTATTGTTTTTGGCAATTCGCTTACAAATTCTACAATGCGCGGATACTTATACGGCGCAGTTGTTTTTTTAACATGGTTTTGCAGTTCCAGTATAAGTTCGTCAGATGCCAGAAAACCTTTTGCTAAAACTACAGTCGCTTTAACTATTGTTCCGCGTTCTTCGTCAGGAACACCTGTAATGGCGCATTCAAGAACTGCAGTATGTTCTAAAAGTGCGCTTTCTACCTCGAATGGGCCTATTCTGTAACCCGAACTTTTAATGACATCATCATTACGTCCGACAAACCAATAGTAGCCGTCTTCATCTTTCCAGGCAACATCACCTGTATAGTATATATTATCATGCCATACGCTGGAAGTAAGAGCCTCATCTCTGTAATAACCGCCGAACATGCCATAAGGTCTTCGTTTATCGGTTCTTACGACAATTTGCCCTTCGTCACCGCTTTTACAGGGTGTTCCGTCATCGAGCAATAGGTCAATGTCGTAACCAGGTGCAGGTTTGCCCATAGAGCCGGGTTTTGGTTCCAGCCAGGGCCATGTGCAGAGTGAAACTGTAAGTTCTGTTTGTCCGTAACATTCCCTAAGTTTGATTCCTGTTCCAGCCAGAAATTGATCAAAGATTTCCGGGTTTAAAGGTTCGCCCGCAACACTGCAATGTTTAAGAGAAGAAAAATCATATTTTTTCAGATCTTCCTTTATAAAAAAGCGGTATATTGTCGGCGGTGCACAGAAACTTGTCAGTTTATATTTGCTGATTATTTCCAGCATTGCAGGAGGAACAAAGCGATCATAGTCGTAGATAAATATTCCGGCTTCGCACAGCCATTGTCCGTAAATGCATCCCCATGCAGCTTTTGCCCAGCCTGTATCGGCAACTGTAAAATGCAGACCTTTTGGATCTACACGGTGCCAGTATTTTGCAGTTGCAATATGCCCCAAAGGATAAATAAAATCATGCTGTACCATTTTTGGCATCCCTGTTGTTCCGGATGTAAAGTAGAGGAGCATAATGTCATCGTTTTTGTTTACAATATCGGGCTTTTTAAAATCGGCGGATGCATTCTTTAGATACTTGCTGAAATCGATCCATGTAAGCATTACATCCGTCATTGGAAACTCTGACGAAACTCCCTGTTTTGCTCCGAAAACTCCTGCAGGGCCGTCTGTAACGCTTCCCGTAAATGGATCAACCTCATGGATAGTTTTAGTTTTTTCGTTCAGGCTGTCGTTTGCGGCTTTTGCAGGGTCATAATCTTCCGGCGTATGTACAGAGCGGACAAAGGCTTTATATTTTAAATACTTCATGCCGTGAGATTCGCCGCTTCGTTCCATGATTGCTTCTGCTTCGTCAATTCTTAGCATAAGATCGGTATCGTCTACACAAATGATTGCCTTAATATCGGCGGCATTGCATCTGTATACAATGTCTTTTGTGGTAAGAAGATGAGTTGCAGGAATTGCAATTGCGCCGAGCTTGTGCAGCGCCAATAAAACCGGCCAATACTCCCAGCGGCGTTTTAATATTAACATTACAGGATCGCCTTTTCCAATTCCTGCTTCGTGTAATATGTTGGCGGCTTTGTTGGAATTACTGTTCATTTCTGCGAATGTGAAGGAAGCTTCCGCTCCTTTTTCATCGCACCATTGTAAAGCGCGTTCTGTTCCTTTTTCCCTTGCAAGCGTTTCAATTACATCGTAAGCAAAATTGAAATTTTCCGGTATGTTAATTGCATAATTTTTATAAAAATCCTCGTAGGATTCAAAATCTGTTCTTGGCAAATATTTGTCGAGTAGCGACATATAAACTCCTATATAAAGCGGCGGACTCGCCGCTTGTTTTTATCGAAAATTAACACGAAGTGTTAATTATAACTCCTATATAAAGCGGCGGACTCGCCGCTTATTTTAATTTTAGATTAAAATACAATTGCTAAAAAGCGGGCTGCCTTTCCCCCCAAAGCCTTCATTCCATGAGGCTCTGTGGAGTTGTAATAAACGCAGTCACCGGGATTAAGTTCAATATCATGGCCGCTGATCGATATCAGCAGCCGCCCCTCCAGTACATAATTAAATTCCTGACCCGGATGGGTGTTAATATTTATTGGTTTAGCTTCTGTTTCTGCAGAGGCTTCTACCAAAAAAGGTTCTGCTTTTTTATTGTGAAAATTGTAAGCAAGATTCCAGTAACCGTACATTGGGCGGCGGCTTACTTCCGGAGCTTCCCCTGAGCGTGTAACGCAGAAGGTTTTTAATTTTGACGCTTTACCGCTGATTAGTTCTGACAAGTCTACTTTAAAGCGCGAGGCAATTTCTACAAGAGCGCCTACAGAAAAATCCTTTTCACCTGTTTCCCATGATGTATATTCAGCCGGATCAAAGCCCAGTTCTTTTGCCAAGGCTTCGGCGGATAATTCCTCAATCTCTCTTAGCACCTTTACTCGGGATGCTATTTCCTTAACATGTTCTTTCATCTTTCTCTCCCTGGATATTGGCTATACCGGCAGTCTTTTCTCGACCGTTCCGTTTGAACGGGCAATATATACTACCGGCGGCTTCCGGGTAAAAAACCCGTTTTCCACAACGCCGGGGATTTGATTCAATTCTGCTTCCAATGATGAAGGGTTAATCAGGATATTAAAGCGGATATCCAGAATTAGATTTCCATGCTCAGTAATAATGGGCCCGGCTTTTCGTACTGCCTCTCTAAGTATAACAGCAGCGCCGATTTTTTCAAGTGCTTTTGTAACTTGTACTCTGGCAGATGGAATAACTTCTACAGGAATAGGAAAGCCGCCTCCAAGATTATCTGTCAGTTTGGATTCATCAACTGTTATGACAAACTCTGACGAGGCATATGCAGCTAATTTTTCTATTAAGTGAGCTCCGCCTCCGCCTTTTATAAGCCGGTTCTGCGGATCAACTTCGTCTGCGCCGTCTATTGTTACATCAAGCCCTGCAGAAAGTTCCCGGGAATTCAGTGTAAAAAAGGGAATCTGCAGTTTTTCACATTCTATCTCTGTCTGAAAACTTGTAGGGAATGCGCAAATATCAGACAAGGTACCCTGAGCCAAAAGTTCTCCAACTCTGCGAACAGCATGAATGGCTGTAGAGCCTGTTCCCAGCCCCAGTTTCATACCGCTTTTTACCATATTGTCTACTGCAGCTTTTCCCGCTGCTTCTTTCATTAAGCCGATCGTATCTTGTTCCATGCTGTTTCTCCCATTGAATTTAGCTGCGATAAAAGTTTTTGCGGAATCTCTCCGCCTATAAAACGTACATACTGCTGACATGCCTGACGTATAACCATGTCGTACCCGTTAATTGTTCTGCAGCCAGCAGCCATTGCTCTTCTAAGAAAAGGAGTAACTGCCGGAGTATAAATCAAATCCATAACAACTTCTTTTCCGGAGAAGGTATACAAATCCAGAGGATCCGATATTTCGTATCCTTCCATGCCTACAGAAGTGGTCTGAATTATTATATCATTATATTTTGATATTAAATCGATACCCTGGCTGTCTCCGCCGTTTTGGGGAAGTCCGCCCCAGCGGAAATTATAATTGGAAGCAAGTTTTCTTGCTTTATGGGCAGTACGGTTTAAAATTAAAGCTTTCCCGCCTAAACGATGTACTTCCGAAGCTACAGCATGAGCAACTCCGCCTGCTCCTATGATGGTTATCTTTTGATATTTTAAATTCTTTTTCCCGATAAAATCCAATAATGATGATGAAAAGCCTATACAATCAGTATTATCACCTATCCAGCCGTCTTTTGAATAATTTACTGTATTACATGCGCCGATGAATTGGACTATAGGCGAACGTTTAACCAGTCTTTGAAGAACAGCTTCTTTGTACGGTACCGTGATGGAAAGACCCTGTACTTCCAGTTTTTCGGCAATATCCAAAATGTCAGATACCGATGTTGCCGGAAAAGGCACGTATACTGCATTTGTATTTTCCAGAGAAAAAACTGTATTAAAAAACCAGGGGCTTACGCTGGATTTTAACGGATTTCCAACAATGCCGTAAATTTTTGTTTTATCTGTAATTTTGCGGAAACGGTATAATTCTGAAAGTTCACAGACATCCATCTGCCCTGGTGCTCCTGCAATTTCACTTTCAGATAACGCGCTTGAATAAGTTAAAAAAGAGCCGAATCTTTCTGCCAGGATTCTTGAGTATATTCCGTAATGCCCCATGCATACCATAATTTTATCCTGTATGGTGCAGTTTTTTGCCGCTCTAAGTACCTGTAAAACTTCGTTAGAAGTTTTTACAGCAACAGCCAATTTTACAATTTCGTCTCCTGCACGCTGCATGGAATTTATCTTTGCAGAAATATCTTCTGTTATTCCGTCCAGTTTATGGCAGGAACGTATTATCCTTGTTCCAAAAGTGCGGGCAGCTTCTTCCAGACTTGGCACATCAAAATCTTCTTCTATATCGACATATGCAAAATTAAATCTGCTGTCTACATTTGCATAAGCAAGTCCGTTTGCAAGCAATTTTACCCTTGCGCCTTCGCCGCCTGTAAAGTATCCTCCGTCAATATCCCGCCTGATTGTAAGAATAACAGGGATACCTGCAAGTTCAGGAAAACGCCGGATATATAACCGTTCATCAGGGTCAAGGCAGTCTACTCTTAACTCGGTTATATCAGTATATTTGCGGTATTTATTTAATATTTCCAGGTTTCTTTTTATGGTTTTTGCAGTAAGGCATAGACATATTTTTGACACAATATAACTCCAAATTATGCGGCGGACTCGCCGCTAAAATAATCGAAAAAGAACACAAAGTGTTCTTAATAGCTCCTTTCCTTAGAAATCCGGGCGGTAAATATATATTGCGGTAACTTGTCCGGAATTATTTGAGCTGCTGAAGTTTACCCTCATTATTAACGGCCAGTCTCTGCCGGTTATCTGAACAAATAAATGATCTCCCCTGTCTTCTGCCCTGTTTCCAAGGGTTTGCAAAACGGCGGATTTTCTGTCTCCGTTCGAGACCCCTTGTGTTGATGCAAGTTTAATCTGCCAGATACGATCTCTGTAGATGTAAAAATCTGCGCCGTTATATTGAAAAACTACATCGTCCTGCCAAACTTCATTTCCTCTTTCTGCAATAACAGATCTTGGCGAACCAAACCGCTCAATTAGATCCGCTAACGGCATGCCGACAAAAGCAAGCTGCTCATCGCTATTTAGGCCTGCGTACACAGGCTGGTTCTGTGCATTCAGAGTGAAAGAGAAAAAAAATAATAGCAGTATCAGCGGAAGAAAAATAATTCGCTTCATAATTTATTTTACCAGAAATATCACTGCCGTTCAATGAATACCCAGACATCGTTATTTACCTTTAATATTCCTTTTGATGAAATCCAGACATTTAAACCAGGGCGTACAGGAAATTCCGGAATTTCATCGTCCTGAAAAACAAGCGGTTTTGAAAAGGGAGAAGAGCCATACCACGTCACGGCAGGAACAGGAAAAACTCTTGTTTCTGCCGGTTCGGGAACAAGGCGGCGCCTGTCAAAGTTTCCTGCCGCCGTTCTTTCTGCAACAGAGCGCCAGTTTACAAGCCATGGATCACTGCGGACACTTTCGCTTAGTGTGTCTAGAAATAGCTCCCGGAAACGCAGCCAATCAAAATTGGCAGGGAAACGCGAAAGATTATTTTGGCTGGCATAAAGAAGTTCCCAGTAAAAAACCGTATCCGCTCCGGCTTCCCAGCTTAGATAAAGGCGGCTGCCGTTTGTATCAAAGGGGAAAAGGCCGCCAGCCGGTTTAAATATTCCCGGGATAAGATCGTAGTCCGGCCAGTAAGGCCAGGCTGTAACAGGATTTGCCCATGTAACCGGCAGCTCAATTTTTAAGCTGTTTCCGCGTATGTCTAGAATCTGTTTTTGGCCGTTTGGATCCAGCCACTCCACACGCCAGTGCGGATAACCAAAAAGGGATGTCCAGGCTTCCGGGGCAGACGGCAGTTCAATAACATACTTGTCTGGAAAGCGCTCTCCGCAGCTGCTTCCAAGCAGAAGAACCAACGTAAGGAAAGTTGATAATTTGATATTAAATGTTTTCATACCATAATATGAAGTGAATATGCATGACGCTTTAGTTAAAAAAGTAAAAAAATTATTTTTCTGATATTTGCATTTTATATAAAAATATATCATAATTATAGAAATGGCAGAAACGGATATTGCAAATTATGTAACTAATCTCTCGCAGGTACTGGAAGCCCGGAAAGACTGGCTGGAAAGGGTAGAATTGATAAAACTCAAGGAGCAGCTTAGGGTATTTCAAGGTTCGTTTGCCTCGCTTTATAACATTTATTTAAAGAAAAAGTCGATAGACGAGGATCCGTATAAGCAGGAATCAAAAATTAGCGAGCTTGAGGTTCCAGAATCAGGAGCTTTTCAGGAAAATAGACGAATTGAACAGCTTTCCGTAAGACTTTCCAATTATGACAGTCAGCTTGACTTTTTAGTCAATTTTTACCAGTTAGGCGTGGATTTTCTCAATCTTGACCGGATAAAACGAATTGTTGGGCTTATAAGATATGTCGATTGGATTAGTTTTTCGCCGGATTCTCAGTCTATTATGACAAAAGCCGTTGCAGAAATGACAAATCATTGTAAAGTTGGCGTGGATCCGCTTACCATCAGTATATTAGGTGAAAGTCTTGCAAAACTATCCAAAACAACAGCCGCTGCCATTACTACGTTAAAAGAGCTAAATATCTACTACAGAGAGAGTTATAAACTTAAAGTGCGCGAAGCTGTAACAAAAACAATGTCGGCAAATGAATTTTCGCTGGAAAGTGTCAAAAAAAAGATGCATTCAGCAATGCCCGGTATACCTTTATACAGGGAATTAATAGAAGAAATCCACAAAGAGGATTATTCCGGCAATAGCATGGAAATAAGGGATGCAATTTTAACATCTCTGATTGTCAAAGAAGACAAACCAAAGGCTGTAAAAGCAGCTGTTAATTATAAACAGATACTTCTTGATGGTATTCAGGTTATTGGGGGCGCTTCTGCGACTCTTGCCGAAATATCTGTAAAACTTTTTGATAACCAGAATGTACTGGAAAGCCGAAAAAAAACCTTTTTTGAAAAGGTTAGGGAGTTAATCAGGCAGATTACAAATGCCGAGCCGGAAGAAGTTTATTATACTATCGAATATTTAGACCCAACCAAAGGGATTCCTGTAAAAGAAAAGATAAATTTTCATCAATTTATGGATGATATAGAGAAAAAGAATAAAATTTTGATTAGTTTTATGCGCGGCCCTGCTTATCAGAAGCTTTCTGCCATGACAGAAGACCAGATAATCGGTTATTTAGAAAAAAATATCAAAGAAGTGCAGAATTTTCATAAAACATTGGGCGCTTTGGACGATTTCTTTAAGACCAATGTTGTTACTGCAGAAAGAGAAAAAATAAAAGGTATAAAACCCGAATTATCGGCTTTAAAGAATACTTTTGTAAAAGCCAATCAATTGCAATATGAGTATAATGCCCAAAAAGAAGAGGCGGAACAGATGAAAAAACTGGGAGTTAATCCCAATACGCCGGAAGTAACGCCGCCCACATCATCAACTTCGTCTGCACCTGCACCTGGAGCACCTGCTGCCCCTGCAACACCTGCAGCTCCTGCTAAATAAAAATCAAATTTTGCTGTTTTCTTACTATAATATATTGCCGATAATAGATGGTAAGAAATGTCTAATTTTCTAAAACCGGCAGCGGCATTACTAATATCTGTCCTCATTTTTTTTGGGTTTGCGTACCTTGCAGACCTGGAGTTGTTAAATTTTGTTCAAACACGTTTTTATAATCCTTCTGTTGTCAGGTCTTATGTTAAGGAAAATGCTGTAGATGCTGAATTTGTTCACTCTCATATAGTTGAGCTTCAGGATAGATTTGCAGCTATTTTAGCTGAACCCGCAGTTCGCAGCAGCTTTTTATTTAATCAAAGTTCCGAAGATATTTACGAACGTTCAAGGATATTCGGAATGCTTCTGGAATCTACCGGCGGGCTTCAGTCTGTTAAGTTTGTGGACAGTAACGGGGTACGGCTTCATTATTCTACTTTTGTCCGGGATATAATCAGCCAAAGCCGCGATTCTACATCTTACCGTAATTACAACGAAGACCCGTATTCTTTGCCTTATGAAACAGTTAGTATTTTAGACGGCAGCGAAGCAAAATATACCATGGATGTTTCAAGTGAACGAATCATCTTTTCATATCCGTTTTATGATTCTATGGATGTTTACCGCGGTACGGCGCTTTTTAATGTAAGTATAAGAGCATTAGCGGAAAAATTGATTGCAGAAGGCCGCTTAAAAGTTAGTGATAATTTATCCATAATCGGAGATCCGCCTGGAATTATTCTGGGTAGCCCGGAAACATCCAAACAGGACATTCATGAAAAAGTCGCAGAAATATGGAATGAAGGGCTTCATGAACGTATTATTCTGGACTCCGGAGATTCCGGAGTTATTTATTCATTAATTTCATTCAGGACAGATCATGGTATTTTTTTCGGACGTTTAATTAATGATTTAATGTTTTCTGTTTCTGAACCCATGAAGCTTATTTTGCAGCTTTCCATGTTCCTTACTTTCTTTTTAATTTTATTTTTTGTTTTTAACTTTAAGCCAAACCCTGTTGCTGTTGTCCGTGCGCGTTTAAAACGTTTAAGAGACAGCTTGTTTGAGCAATTATATGTAAATAAAAGCAGCCAGGAAAGGGTTAAATGGATTCTTGAACTTGAACAGCGCCGCGATGGAATCCGTACAGAGTTAAAGCACAATTTAAAACTTAATAAACGTCTTAATGCGGTTCTTGATAATATCATTAATAAATCCTGGGATGAACTTTTGGCGATTCTCAAATCCGGAAGCGACGGTGTTGTTCTGGTTCCAAAAGCAGATGTTAAGAGCAATACAGATGATATTGCAGATATTGAAGAAATATCAGATATAGAAGAGATATCAGATATAGAAGAAATTGATGAAGCGGAACCGCTTGAAGAAGCAGAAGCTCTTGATGAAACAGAAGAAGCCGAAATTCTTGATGATATTGAAGAAGCAGAAGCCCTTGACGAAATTGACGAAGCAGAGCCGCTTGATGATACAGATGCTGCTGAAGAGCTTGATGAATTTGATGAATCGGAATTGCACGGCGATGTAGAAATAGCTGAATCTATAGATGATGCTGATGAAATAGAAGAAGTAATAGAAATCGAAAATGGCCTTGAAGAAATTGAAGATGAAGATGAAATAGAAGAAATCGAAGAAATTGAAGAGATAGAAGAGCTTGAAGAAGAAGAAAATATAATCGATGTTGCTTTGCGCCAGGCATTGGAACCTCCTGTTAAGCAGAAGAGAGGCCTTCTTGGTCTGGCAAGTAGATTTGAAAGTAAAAAAATAAAAGATACTAAAGAGCAGACTGCCGGCAAAGGTCTTTTAAACAAAGCAAGCGGAAAGAAAGCTGCCAGGGCTTCCGCTTTAAAACCTGCCGGGAAAGGGCTTCTTGCCATTGCTAGCAGTACAAAGCCAGCTAGCAGTACAAAGCCGAAAGAACAAAAACTTACCAGCCGCGGGCTTTTGGCTCTTGCCAGCGAAATTGAATACAGCAATGAGTATCCTGTTATGGATCAGGAAACAGAAGAACTGCTCAGCAGTTTTGATATTGTATCGCCGTTCTCGTCAATGTTCTCTTCATTGGATGATGCAGAAAAGTAAGAATTTATGGTAAGGTTCTCATAATTATACGCGCTTGTAAGTTTAATTAATAATGAAATCCAGCATTTTAACGCATTAGTGCACGCGGATTAACAGTTACGCCGTTTCTAAAAACAGTAAAATGCAGATGCGCTCCGGTACTCTGACCCGTATTTCCTACATCGCCGATGCGTTCACCTGTTGCAACATAAGCGCCTGTTCTTGTGCGGATTACATTTAAGTGTGCATAAAGGGTGCGGTAACCGGCATTGTGATTTATAACTATATAATTGCCAAGGACACGATCAAAACCTACCACGCTTACACGGCCAGCCATTGCCGCCCTTACAGGTGTGCCGACACTGCCTCTTATATCTATTCCATTATGGAACTGACGGCGGCTTCTGTTAAATGGATCCCTTCTCCAGCCGTAGCCAGATGTTACAACTCCGCTGACAGGCCAGATAAATAAGTCTCCGTTAATTTCCTGCAATCTTGCCCAATCAAGCCGTGCTCCGGGAATAAAAAGGTCTGTTCCCGCTATAACTCTGTCAGAAAAAAGTTCGTTTGCTGTCTGGATAGCCTCACTATCGGCTTTGTATCTCTCTGAAATTGATTCCAGGGTTTCTCCGCTTCTTACAGTGTGAAAAATGCCATCCTGATTCGGGATTCTTAATACTCTTCCAACCTGTAAAAGCCTTGTATTGGTAATTTTATTAACCGAGATAATCGTATCCTGGTTTAAGCCAAAACTAATGGCAAGACCGCTGATATTTTCTCCCCTTTGAATTGTATGGGAATCATAAAGCAAAACGCGGGCTTTAGAGATATTTTCCATCTCCAGAACAGATTCTAAAGATGCGGGAGTAAGCATAACTCCATCTTCTGTCTCTGAGTAGACTTCCTGGGAAAGATACCCGCCGCCAATACCAAACTCATCTGCAGGGCGTTCCCGCAGTTTTATATATTGACCAGGATTTATTACTAAGACCAGGCATAGGACGGCTGCCAGCCTAAAAATGTTCCTGCCTGTATGACCTATTTCAGTAAACGATAACATACCTTAATTTTATATTATTTCACTCCCTCATGCAATATCACCGGCTTCCTCTTCACTTTCAAGCATTTTCAGCAAATCCCGGATTTCTGCCGCTTGTTCATACTCTTCTTCTGCAATAGCCTGTTCCAGTTGTTCTTTAAGGTTGCTGGCGACCAGGTTGTCAGCAATAATGTCACCAGCGCCGCCTACTCCAACTGGAACTCTATATTGATCATCGGATGATTCTTCAAGGTCATTTATAAAGAATGTTAAGGGAACCCCAGTTTGTTCTATAATGGCAGATGCCAGATAAATTGGGCATTTTTTACGGGCAGCGATGGCAAAAGCATCAGAAGGGCGGCTATCCAGGATTAGAGGTTTTTCCCTTGTATATTCACCCCCTGTTATGATTAAACGCGCATGAAAAACATCGTCTTTCAGCTCATAAACCTCAACTTTCTTGATCGATAAATTTACATGAGAAAGCATATTAATAAAAAGGTCGTGAGTATGAGGCCTGGATATGTTCATTCCTTCTTTGCCAATCAATATAGACTGCATTTCCAGGGTTCCTATAAAAATCGGCACTGCGATTTCGCTGTCTTTTGGTTTTAACAATATGGCGTTCCCATGACTTGTTTTGAGAATTGACCATATTTCGCTGCTTACCATTGGCTTCAATGTAACCTCAATCTTAACTTATTAATTTAAAAAAGTCGTTTAATAAAGCATGAGAGCCAAAAGCTTCTTGAGCCTCGGCTAGGCAGCTTAACCCTTTTTCATGCGCTTCCGGGAAAACACCTGAATTTTCTAAAGCAGCAATTAATTCGTTTACTTCGGGAGCCAGAGTGCCCTCTCTTTTTGCAACATGAAAACAATAAAAAACCTGTTCCTGCTTTTCCGGATATTTATTCATATATAAAAGGACGGGAAATCCCTTTTTTCCTTCTACAATATCATCGCCGCGTTTTTTCCCAGGAATCCCGGTTGTAAGGTTTTTTACATCATCCAGGATTTGAAAACCTACGCCCATTAAGTCTGCAGCTTCGCCTATTTTCTGTATTGATTCCTGCGAAACACCTGCCGCCAAACCACCCAGTTCGACTGCAAGGCGGGCAAGGCTTCCGGTTTTTAATTTACACATAAGGATATAATCCTCTACGGAAGGAATTATTGAAACATTCCGATGCCAGTTTATGTCCATTGCCTGCCCAAGGTGCAGACGTTTCATGCATTTAAGCCAGAGTTTATAAATTAAATCTTTGTTTTGGAAAGAACACTTATCTATACAGCACGATGCCAGAAAATAGAAAAACGAAGCCGAGTTTATTGCCGTATCAACTCCGAATAATTTATGGACAGATGGTTTTCCGCGCCGTTCATCGGAATCATCTTCTATGTCGTCATGTATCAAACTTGCATTGTGCGAGAACTCCAGTACCGGCGAAAGGGGAATAGCCGCATCTCCTGCGCCAAGTGATTTGCAGATTAAATTCATTAATAACGGACGCCAGCGCTTACCGCCCCTAAAAACAAGTTCCCTAAGCGGTGAGAGCAAGAAAGACATTGAATCGGTATTTGTTTTATTATCGATATCTGTGAATACCTGATCTATCCAGAGGGAATCCGGATTCTCCGGAAGCCAGTATTCAAGTTCAGTTTCTATTTTTTTTAACAGTTCTGTATACTCTTGATTCATAAGCTATTATAATCTATAAAATGGCAGATTACAAGAAACCGGATTACTGGCAGCAAAAAGCCCGAAAAGAAGGGTACCCCGCACGTTCTGTTTACAAATTAAAAGAAATAGATGAAAAATTCGGGTTTTTTAAGACACTAAGCGGCTCTAAAGGGGTAAAGCGTGTTTTAGATATAGGAGCTGCTCCTGGCAGTTGGAGTCTTTATACATTGCGTACTTTTAAAAAAGGCTTTCTTGCCGCCGTTGATCTTTCTCCGCTTTCCAGAGAGTTTGATAGAGGACTTTTTGATAATGATAATTTTTTCTTTATTCAGGGCGATGTAACAGCGGCGGATGTACGCGAAACCCTTTTATTAAAAGGGCCTTATTCAATTATTATAAGTGATGCTGCTCCATCCACTACAGGCAACAACATGGTAGATTCTGCACGCTCGCTTAATCTTGCAGAAATAGTTATCGATTTTGCAGAAGAAGCGCTTGAATCCGGCGGCAGCCTTGCAGTAAAGGTTTTTCAGGGCGGCGGCATAGATGTTGTATTAAAGCGTTTGAAAACGATTTTTAAAACTGCAAAAAGTTATAAACCCGAAGCCTGCCGCGGCGAGTCTGTAGAGACTTACTTTATCGGGCTTGGCAAAAAGGGTTAGTTTATTTAAACAGAATTATTTTTTTGCGAGCAACTCGCCGCGAGTAACTCGCCGCGTTCTCGTAAATCGGACAATATCTGCGCGTAAAACTTGCTGTCAATTTTAAATTTTGCCCTGTATATAAAATAACTTGCTGCGATGCACAAAAGCGGAAAGAGCAGCATGGCGATCTTCATCATTAAAAGACCTTCAGGTGTTACATCGGCTGCTGTATCGGCGTCTTTAATGCCGGATATAATTATTACTGCTGCAACAACTCCGCTGCCGATTGCGCCGCCCAATTTGTAAATTAACGGCTGAATGGAAAACGTAATGCTGTCATTGCGTTTTCCAAGTTTCCAGTGGCCGTAATCGACAGAGTCGGCAAGAAACATGGTCATTAAAAGCTGAATGAAAGACTGTCCAAAGAAAATTAAAACACCCGCCAAACCGATAAACAGCATAGTAGAAACAGGAGAAATAAAGAAAATTATATAACCTGCTGACATGGAAATAATTGCGCCTGTAAAAAGGGTTTTACGTTCAAACTTTTTGCTGAACAGCGGGAATAATGCAAGGCCGGACAACTGTGATACTCCCAGAATTAAAGAAAAGATAGAAAACATTCCTTCGTTGCCATAGGCATATTTAAAAAAATAAAGCCCAAAACTTGTTGTTGTAATATAACCTACCATAAAGAGCGATAATGCAATTGCTGTTATAAATAACTGATCGTTTTTTACAATTATAAAAAAAAGTTCGCGAAGCGGAGTACTTTGTTTTTTATTAATTACAACACCAGTTTCTTTTACGCCGAATACCGTAACACATAATCCCAGTGCCATGAACACTGATATCAATATGGAAAAAATAAAATATCCGCTTTGCAGAGAACCTGTTTTTTGCCCCAGCAGTATTGTCAAAGGAACAATGCCGACAACCACAAAAAACAATCCGGCATTGGCGCAGATACGCGCAAGGGCGCCGATTTTTTCCCGTTCCTTCTGATCCACTGTTAGTGTCGGAAGCATAGACCAATAGGAAATATCATGGGTTGTAAAACTGATACCCCACATTAAATAAAGAACTGCAAAGACAGCTATGTAAGCGCTGTCATGAAGTCCAAAGTCGGTAAACAGAAGTATGGTAAAAATCGGCGATGTTATAACACCTACTATAAGCCATGGTTTAAATTTGCCCCAGCGGGAGCGCGTATTGTCTATGATAAAACCCATTAACGGATCTGTAAGCGCGTCAAAAATACGGGCGGCAAAAATAATTCCTGTTATCCACCACATTGTACTTTTAGGAAGATTGATAATATCGGTAAGATAAAAAATAAGAAACATGCTTACAATGGCATAAACCATGTCTCTGCCGATTGTACCAAGGCCGAATGTTACACGGTTGCGTAAAGGTAAATTCTGCATATTATTAACCCTTTTCCATCCTGTTCATTTCATTGATGTTATCGATGTATGCGTTTTCCAGATATTTTAATGTGTTGGATATTGCCGCTCTTCTGTCTTCTCTGTAGCTGGGGAGGCGTTCTGTTAAATTAATTACCGGCGCTGTTTTAATAATTACTTTTCTTGGAAAGATACTTACCCTGTTTGAATAAGCGCCTCCCATTGTCCGGCTTGCGAAATCATGAAGGTTTTGCGAAAATTCAATTTTATTATGAAGAATAGTTTCTTCTGTCGGGTTTTGCTGAAAGAAATACCAGCTGAAATCCGCAAGTTCCTGATGACGCGAAACATACCAGGCTTCTCCGGCGCCAATGTCCTTTGTGCTGCGCTCAATCTGCGGCATATTTTTTAAATCGTAAATATCCGGCAGGTAGATTCTATCCCAGCATATCTGGCGTACCATGTATATACGCGCATGAAAATCACCCTCGCCTTTAATGTTAAGCATTCGTTCTGCAGTTTCCAAAGCAGTGTATGCTACTTTTTCAAGGCGTTCTTCGAATGTTTCGCTTCCGTTTATTTTAATTTTATACCGTTCTTCATTTACGCTTAAAATATATTCTCTGCTTTTAAGTAATCTTTCTATGAAGGTAAGATTTCTGGTTTCTTTACGTGTAAAACCGCAGAGTTTTTCTGTATATCTTAAAAGCAGTTCTACAGTACCTTTACCCCAGGGTCCATAGCGGAAATGAATCGATAATGGAAGAATTTCTACAGGGCATCCGGGATTTGTTTTTTCCATGTTGACTGCCGCCTGAAAACCAATGCGGATAACGCCGGGTTCAAGTCTTGGAATGGTATCGGCAGTATATGAAACCTGTCCTTCCGGGGCAATTGCAAGCGGAAAACGGCCGTCACTGATCGCTTTATAAATTCTTGCCATTCCCTTGGAATCCATTTTTGAATGATAAATCGGCATTGCTCCGACATTAGGCATTATAAACCGCGCTACCCAGCCTCCCCATCGGACTACTTCGTAACCATAAACAAAAACAGCATGAGGCCAGCGGCAAAAACGTATTCCATTTCTTAAGGCATTAAATCTAAGTTTAAAAAGAAAATACCATGTTAAAAGCTGAGGTTCTCCGCCGTTAGGATGCCTGAATGCAATAATGCATCTACTTTTTCCTGCAAGAGCTTTCTGGAAAGATTCAAAAAGAGTTTTTTCTTTATGCGAAACTATATGTGTTATACCGTAAAATAGAAGAAGATAGATCCTTGTAACAACTCTTAGTAAAAAGACAACAAACATGGAGATTCGGGGTTCCGGAAGTTTTATATCCGGGAATACTCTATTTACTGGTGATTTATATGGTTTGTACATAATTAATTTAGTGCAATTTTATCCTTGCAAAAATGCAGTTACAAAAGGAAAAATGCGCATCCCTATCCCGTATTGAATTGATATTTGCCCCCATTCAGCCGAGGACATTTCTTTTTTAAAACCTGGAAAATTCGGGTGCGATGTCAGATCATACATTAGGTACAGTTTTCCCTCGCTAATGGTTGCATGTCCTTCGCTCAGCAGATCGCTATAACTTATATAACCGCCTGTTTGAGTATCGCTTCTCCAATTCCATGGATAAGACCTATAATCCAGATTTATTCCATTATTCTGTGAATTTAAAATAATTTCAATTCCGCCCAAACCGCCGTCTGCCTGAATGACAGCGGCATCAAGCACTATCACAAGGCGTTTAATAGTACCATCTGCAACTTGTGATATAACCTTCTGATCCAATGTCCAGCCTCTCTGGTTTGTATAAGCTGGGTTTACCCATGTAAAATCGCTGCCCAGTTCATATGAAAACTTTTTCATATAACAAATATAAACTAAATATAATAAAAAAGCATCCCTTTTTTTATTATTTAAAACACAGATTTTTGACATCGTTATTTTCTGACGATATTAAAAACTGACATAATATCAAAATTATCTTGTAAATCTTACCGATACAATATGTCCGCGCGGAAGCGATATATAAGCCGAGTTTCTGTCCTCGCTAATTTCTACATCTTCCCATTGTGCGTATTTGCCCTCGCTTGTCCGCATGGCGGCGGATTGTCTGACAATAAAATCTTCCGGGAGTTGAATCTTTATTTTTCCCATATCTACACCGCCAGAACCCTGTGCCGATGTGGGAGTAAACAGAACAAGGCTGATTGTGTTTCCGTCCGGAGAAACGAATGCGGTTGCTCTTGCTGTTGTGCCGTCTATATTGTTAAACGAAGTGTTAAAATTATTCGACGAAACTGCGGCGCCGCTGCCTGTTCTGCCTGAAGCAGAAAGCCCGACCCTGTACGTTTCTTTTGCAAACTTTGCATAATGTGATATTGCATATCCGCGCGGAAGAATTTGACTTTCTGTTGTACCCCAGTGCCCGTCGCCTATAAAACTGTAAAAACGTTTTGCCGCCCACCAGATAAATGCGCTTTCGTCATTTAACCGGATGCTAAGATCAATATCATTTAAAAGTTTCCATACATAGTTCCATTTGGAATCATTCGGATAACCCATAGGGCTTCCGCTGTTAATGTTATGTTCAGTCATCCAGACTTCTTTTGGATCCGTTGGATGATCAAGCGCTCTTGAATAACGAAATAGGCGGTTGCCGTAAGTATGCCGTCCAATAAGATCAATAACAGCCCTTGATGCCGGATTATTCAACGCAGGATCGTTTATATTAGGATGATTTGCGGACTCACCGTTCATTGTAAGAACAACAGGTGTTCCCCTTCCGCCGCCAAAACCTCTTACTCCTTCTGTAAAACGGCCAACCTGCAAAAAGAAATCTCTCATATCATTTCCTGACCATAAACAGCCGTCATAATCCGCAACATAGTTAGGTTCATTTTGTATGGAAATTGCATAAATCGGCGCATTGTTATCGTACATATGCTGCGCAAAAGATTTTAAGTAATCGGCATAATCCTGATAATGTGCCGGAAGAAGCCTGCCGCTTCCTCTTATGGAGTTATTGTTTTTCCATTCTTTCGGAGGACTCCAGGGGCTTGCCAAAACATAACCGCCGAATCTGTTTACTATTCGTACATTTTCGTAATAATCCGGCCTGTCATCTTTTGTAAGTTCTGCCATCATTATACCGATGTCTGTATTCCACGGCATTATCATTATACGTAATATATTTAAGCCAAGACCTGTATCAGGATTAAACATTAATTCTGTATCGCTGGCAGATGTTCTTGGAAAGTTTCTCCAGCCTACATCCATTCCGCCGAAACCGCGTACATACTGATACTTTATACTGGTATCTACAGTTATAACTGCATTTGCTTCTCCGGTTTCTGCCGGCGGCTGATTTGATACACATACAGAGAAAAATAAGCCGGTAATTATTGATAAAATTATAAATCTTTTACGCATCAATCATTGTACATTAAGATTGTTTTATTGTAAAGTTCTATTGATTTTATGCGCTTTATATGGTAGAAATATAATAGATATTAATAATATACGCTTCGCATAACAGGGAAAGATGCTTTATGACTGAATTTATTCAATTTAGCGCCAAAAATACAGTTCCTTTCGTTGTTGAAACACAGGCTTTCCAGGGCGTAAAAAAAATTGCAGAAAAAATAACAAAAGATTTTGAAAATGTCTGCGGAGTTAAGCCGGAAATAACAGAAAATATAAACAACGCAAAAAATGCGGTTATTTTTGCGACTTTAGGCAATAGTCCAATTATTGATAAACTGACAAGCGAAGGAAAATTTGATACATCCTGTCTTTGCGGTAAAAGAGAGGTTTATCAGATAAAACTGGTAAACGATCCTTTTACGGGAACTTCCAAAGCTCTTTTAATTTGCGGAAGTGATAAACGCGGAACAATCTACGGAATGTTTGCGCTTTCTGAATATATAGGAGTTTCGCCGCTGCATTTTTGGAGTGATGTTGAGCCTAACTGCCGCGAACAGATTAATATAACCAATGAAATAGAAACTGTTTCAAAAGAACCCAGCATTAAATACCGAGGTTTTTTTATAAACGATGAATGGCCGTGTTTTGGAAACTGGACATTTTCCCGCTTTAATGGTTTTACGGCAGAAATGTATGACCATGTTTTTGAACTTATACTGCGTTTAAAAGGTAATTATCTCTGGCCTGCGATGTGGTCATCGTCATTTGCATTGGACGGGCCCGGAAATCTTAACGAAGAGCTGGCGGATATTTACGGCGTTATAATAGGCGCTTCGCATCATGAACCCTGTCTGCGCGCCAGCGAAGAATGGGATAAGGTAAGAGGGCAGCAGTCTGAATACGGAAATGCCTGGAATTATTATACCAACAAAAACGGCTTATTAAAGTATTGGGAAGACGGCCTTAAAAGAAGCGGAAAATACGAAAAAATTATAACAATAGGTATGCGCGGAGAAAAAGATAGTTCCATGCTTGGAAAGGAATCGTCAGTTAAAGATAATATTGATTTATTAAAAGATATTATTGAAAATCAGCGAAAGCTTATAAAAAAACATGTTAATTCTAATCTGGAAGAAACGCCGCAGCTTTTGGCTTTATACAAAGAAGTAGAAGAATATTTTTACGGGAATGAACAGGAAGAAGGATTAAAAAACTGGGCAGAGCTTGAAGACGTTATCTGCATGCTTTGCGAAGATAATTTTGGATTTATGCGCACTTTGCCTACAGAAGATATAAGAGGCCGTAAAGGCGGCTTTGGAATGTATTATCATTTTGATTATCACGGCGGCCCGATTTCCTATGAATGGATGGCATCTACTCCTTACGAAAAAACATGGGAACAGATGTGCATGGCTTATGATTACGGAATAAAAGATGTCTGGATTGTCAATGTTGGAGATTTAAAATTTAATGAAGTGCCGCTGGTTTATTTTATGGAGCTTGCATACGATTTTGAAAAGTGGGGAACAGGTTCTCCCAACAGTATAAATGAATATACATTGGCTTTCTTTAAAAAGACATTCCCTGTTTTAAGCGATTCTGTCCGGGAAAAAATGGCATTTGTTCTGCATGGATATATAAAAATTAATGCTTTACGCCGTCCGGAATCCCAAAATGCAGAAACTTATCATCCTTGTCATTATCTTGAAACAGATAGAATGCTTTTATTTGCCGGAGAAATTGATAAAACTAACGAAGAGATTTATTCATCGCTTTCAGAAAAAGAAAAAGCTGCTTATTACAGCATGATTTATTATCCGGCAAAGGCAAGTTTAAATCTTTTGCGTATGAACTTGTACGCTGCTAAAAATATACATTATGCCAGGCAGGGCAAAAAAATTGCAAATAAATTTTCTGATCTTGTAACAAAATGCATTGATAAAGACCGTATTTTAGCGGAAGAGTTTTCTGCGTTTAAAAGCGGCAAATGGAAAGGAATGGAACTGGAACAGCATATTGGTTTTGTAAGGTGGAACGAGGATAATTGCAGATACCCCTTAAGAGTACAGGTTGAGCCGGCTTATAAACCGCGTTTGGTAGTTTCCCGCAAAGACAGGGAAGAAATTTACTTTAAAACCTACGGCAATCCAATGATGATATATGTAGATGATTTTCTTTATTACGGAAATGACGAAGTTATTCTTGAAGTTGCAAATGACGGAATTGGCTGTATCGATTATACAATAGAAACAAATGTTATGTGCGATTGGCTTGAGATAAGCCCAATGCAGGGCAGTGTTGAATCTCAGATGGAAATTGTTCTTCGCTGTAACAGGGATAAACTTTCCGAACAGATAAAAACTGTATGTTTAATTATTAAAGATAATGAAACAAAAGTAGCTGTCGAAGTAAAAGCGAAAGCTTCAAAAATTGATAATCTGCCTCCTATGACATTTTTGGAGAATATGGGAATTATTGCCATGGAAGCAAATCATTACCATGAAAAAAAAGATGTTCCTTGCGGAAGTTTTACTGAATTAAAAAATTACGGCAGAAGCGGTCAGGGAATGAAAGTTTATCCTACAGTTTCCAGCTTTGAAAATACAACTGAAAGACCAATACTAACATACCGGTTTTTTATCGAGAATCCCGGAGATTACACGGCAGAAGTATGGATGACGCCTTCCAATCCGGTAAAAAATAAACAACCTTTGCGTTTTATGTTCGGAGAGCGGATGATCGATGCAGTACCTGCAGATTTTCAGGCTGGAAATGCATGGGATAGAAGATGGTGCAACGGAGTACTTGATAATATTCGTATCAGCAAAGTACAAGTATCACTGGAACAAGGGATTCAGGAAATATCGATAGGTGCTGTTGATGCAGGTTTGGTGCTGGAAAGAATTCTGATATATAAAAAAGGAAAACCGCCTTTAAGTTCTTATCTGGGCCCGCCTGAAAGTTTTTATATTCATAAATAAAAGTATTTTGGAGGTATTATGAAAATTGACGATAAACAAATTTCGTACCTTGAGGATTTAGCTCATCTCTCTCTTTCCGGCGGTGAGAGAACCCGCTTTATAGATGACCTGCAGAATATACTGGATGGTGTTTCGCAGATTATCGGATTAAATACAGACGGTGTAAAGGAGTGTACCTGTCCTATTGATAGTGTTAATGTTTTTAGAAATGATGAAAAAAAGCCATCGCTGGACAGGGAGTTGATTCTTAAAAATGCTCCTGCTAGAAACGAAGAATATTTTATTACGCCAAAAACAATTGAATAGAAGACTTCACACAAAAACACAAAGACACAGAGAAGAGAAAGGGGAAAAAGAGTGAATAGCGAAGACTTAATTAATTTAACCGCCCTGGAAATAGCTTCGGGTATAAAAGCAAAAAAATTTAGTGTGCCTGAAGTTGCCGGCAGTTATATAGAAGAAATAGAAAAAACCGATAAACATTTTAATGCCTTTTTGGCTGTTGCAAAAGAAAATGCTGTTAAACGTGCCAGCGAGATTCAAGCGCGAATCGATAAAGGCGAGGATATATCTCCGCTTGCTGGTGTGCCAATTGCCGTAAAAGACAATATTTCCACAGAAGGGTTAGAAACAACCTGCGCTTCTAAAATGCTAAAAGGTTATAAACCTGTATTCAACGCTGCAATTATAGAAAAACTGGAAAGTGCAGGGCTTATCATAATTGGAAAAAATAACATGGACGAATTTTCCATGGGCAGCTCGGGCGAAAACAGCGCTTTTGGGGTTGTCCGCAATCCCTGGAATGATTCACGCACCGCAGGCGGTTCTTCTGGAGGCAGCGCCGCGGCAGTTGCAATAGGAGAAACGCCGCTTGCAATCGGCACTGACACTGGCGGAAGCATCAGGCTGCCATGTTCTTTCTGCGGCGTTACTGGTATTAAACCAACGTACGGCACTGTTTCAAGATATGGAATTGCCGCTTATGCCTCATCTTTAGATCAGGCAGGACCGATAGCGCAGAATATCGAAGATTGTGCCGCACTGTTATCGGTAATTTCTGAAAAACCATTTGAATATAACAATGCTTTAACTTCCAATGCGGATCTTAAAGGCGTAAAGATCGGTTTACCTGCAAATTTTTTCTCCTATTCAGAGACCGCCGAAGATGTTAAGGAAAAAGTTCTAACGGCGGCAAAAGAGTTAGAAGCCGCCGGCGCTGTTTTAGAAGAATTTGAAATGCCCTTAATGGATTATATTATTCCAGCATATTGTATTATCGGGTTTGCCGAAGCCTCATCCAATCTTGCTAAATATGACGGCCTTAGATTTGGTTACCGCAGTCCAAATGCAAAAACACTTTCGGAAGTTTACCGGCTTTCCAGAAGCGAAGGATTAGGGATGGAAGTAAAACGAAAGATAATGTTCGGCTCATTTGTGCTTTCTGCAGATCAATACGATACTTATTACAGAAAAGCACAGCAGGTGCGCACTCTTTTTATAGATGAATATAAAAAATTATTTAACCGGTTTAATATGATACTTTCTCCTGTTGCGCCTACGACAGCTTATGAGTTGGGAAAAAATTCCGGTGATGAGCAAAATGACCAGCCCTGGAATAAATACCTGAGCGATATTTTTACTGCTTCTGTCAATCTTGCAGGGCTTCCCGCCGCTGCTTTGCCTTGTGGCTTTGACAAACAAGGTCTTCCTATTGGCTTCCAATTAATCGGCAGCGCGTTCTCTGAGAAAAAAATTATTGATGTCGGCAGGATATATCAAGGTTTAACAAATCATCATAAATTAAAACCTAAATCTGCGTCCTACGTGCCTCTGCCGAACCTTCGGTTCGAAGTCTGCGAGAAAAAAAATGGAGAATCTTCATGAGTTGGGAAACAGTTATCGGCCTTGAAGTTCACGCTGAACTTTCTACAAAATCAAAAATATTCTGCGGATGTTCTACTTCTTTTAGCAGTGAACCAAATACGCATGTTTGCCCAGGCTGCTCTGGAATGCCGGGTTCTCTGCCTGTTTTAAATCAGGCTGTTCTTGAATATGCCGTTAAACTTGGAATAACGCTTAACTGCGAGATAACAAGACACAGCATGTTTGATCGTAAAAATTATTTTTATCCCGACCTTCCGAATGCTTATCAGATTTCGCAGCTTCATGCGCCGATATGCCGCAACGGTTATCTGGAAATTGATGTGAACTGTCAGGCTGCAGATGGATATAAAAAGAAAATAGGCATTCATCAAATTCACATGGAAGAAGATGCAGGCAAGCTTGTTCATGCCGCCGACGGCTCTTATATGGATTTTAACCGCTGCGGCGTTCCGCTTTTAGAAATTGTTTCCAGTCCGGATTTTCGCAGCGCTGCAGAAGTAATTGCTTATTTGGAAAAACTGCGCGAGACACTTTTGTATCTTGATATCTGCGACTGCAAAATGCAGGAAGGTTCGATACGTGCGGATATCAATTTGTCTGTTCGGAAACCGGGCGGCGAACTTGGCGTTCGCACCGAAACAAAAAATATGAACTCGTTTAAAGCGATAGTACGCGCCATAGAATATGAACGCGAACGCCAGATCGAAGTATTGGAAGACGGCGGACAGATTTTCCAGGAAACGCGTCGCTGGGATGATGAAAAAGGAACATCATACGGAATGCGTGCAAAAGTAAACGCGCAGGATTACCGGTACTTCCCCGACCCTGATTTACCGCCGATTAATATCGATGACAAATGGCTTGCAGAAATAAAAGATAGTCTTCCCGAACTTGCATATCAAAAACGTGAGCGTTATATTAGAGACATGGGTATTGCCGAATCTGCGGCAGTGGTTATTACAGTGCATAAAAATATTTCCGATTTGTTTGAAGCAATTGCAAAAAAAAGCGGTCAACCCGTAGAAGCTGCAAACTTAATCGCCGGCGAAATCATGCGCTTAATGAACAATGCGAACACGCTGCCTGAAGACCTTGAGATTGATGCAGGAAAACTTACAACACTTATCACTCTTGTAACAGGCGGCAAGATAAACCGCAGCGCTTACAAAGAAACAATCGAAGCAGTTTTTCTAAATAATGTTGACCCTGAAAAGTACATTGCAGAAAAAGGTTTAATGATGGTAAGCGATGACGGCGCGATCATCGAAGCTGTAAAAGCAGTAATCGCCGAGAACGAAAGCTCTGTAACAGACTACCGGGCAGGCAAAGAAAAAGTCTTTGGTTTTTTAATGGGAATGGTTATGAAAAAACTCGGCAAAGGCGGCAACCCCGAACTTGCAAAAGCAAAACTGGAAGAAGCGCTGAAAGCACAGTGATGTACGAAATCAAGATCTTGCTGGAAAGTATTTGGTTTTTATTAAAACAGATCTCTCCTTACTGGGCATCCGGGTTGATTGCCGGTTCGTTAGTATCTGTCTTTCTTTCCAATAAAATTACCGGAAAAATGGCTGCGCTTGCAGAAGGCAGGTTTTGGCTTCTGCCGCTAAGTGCCGCATCTATCCTTGGAATAGTATCACCGCTTTGCATGTACGGTACTGTTCCGACAATCGCTGCATTTGGTAAAAAAGGAATATCTCAGCATTTACTTTCGGCTTTTATGGTTAGTTCTATTTTACTTAATCCGAATATATTGTTGTTAAGTTTTGCATTGGGTATACCTCTCGCTCTGGCTCGTCTTGGGCTAAGTTTTCTTAGCGGCGTTTTGGCTGGTGTTTTAGTTTTCTTTTTTTTCCGCAATAGGAAGTTATTTAGTCTTGAACGTTTTGCATCGCAGGAGGACAAACCAAAAAAAGTTTTTATTTACGATTTATTCAAAGCATTCAGAATAACTGCTCCCTATCTTTTGATAGGAATAACTATTTCAGCGCTTTTTGATCGATACATTCCGCCGGATTGGGTTTCTGCAATGTTTGGCGCAAAGCGCGGATTAGGTGTGCTTTTTGCCGCAACTCTTTCTATCCCGCTTTATGCCTGCGGCGGAGGAACAATACCGCTTATTAAAATGTGGCTTCATGCCGGCATGGGAGCAGGCGATGCGATGGCATTCATGCTTGCAGGCCCAGCTTTAAAAATAAATAATTTAAGCGCAGTAAAAATGATATTGGGAACAAAAAATTTTATTGTTTACATTGTGTATAGTATTGTATTTGCATTCTTGGCGGGATTGTTTATTAATGTTATATTGAAGCAGGGATAAAAAGATAATACTTCCCTGTAATAAGGAGAAAAAAATGAATAAATCGGTAATAATGGCAAGCTTTTTTTTATTAAGTATAATTTTAATTTTTGCCGGGTGTTCAGGCAGATCAACTGCATCGGCGCAGGTAATTTCCGGCAGTGACATACAGATAACTGCGGCTGCGCCGGATTTTACTAATCAGCTTATTTCTACGATTTTTGTAGAAGATACCAACGGCACAGACGATGGAGTAAATAGATTGATTCGTTCGATGTTGAATCATGGAATAAATTTTTATCAGCTTATAACTCCCGGTGATGTTGTGATATTAAAAATAAACTGCCAGTGGGCAGAACGCGGCGGAACAAATACAGACCTTATCCGTTCTGTTATTCAAGTTATAGTGGATCATCCCGGCGGTTTCACCGGCGAAGTAATTGTCGCAGATAACGGGCAGGGGCAATTCGGCAGTGAGCGCAGGGGCGGCAGTCTTAGCTGGGCAAATGCAAACTCTGCCGACCGCAGACAGTCCGTAATGGATGTTGTGCGTTTTTTTCAGGGAAGGGGGCATCGGGTAACGGGTGTTTTGTGGGATGATTTTACCGGAGTTAACGTACAGGAGTTCAGTGCAGGCGATACTACAAACGGTTTTGTTGTAGAAGATACAATTCACAGTACGGGTTTAGAGATTTCGTATCCAAAGTTTGTAACAGAATACGGAACTAATGTAAGTTTTAAACAGGGCATTTGGGATGCATCTGCCCAGGTCTTTGCAAGCGAAAAACTCAAAGTTATTAATATGCCGGTATTAAAATCACATGGCGGTTTTCAGGTGACCGCTGCTGTAAAAAATTATATGGGTACGCCGTCTGACAGATTAACAAACAGACGTGCTCACAACAGTGTTGGAACAGGCGGCATGGGAACACAGATGGCGTTAACGCGAATGCCAGTTCTGAATATTTTAGATATGATATGGGTTGGTGTTGACCGCGGGCCAAGTTCCAGTTATGCGACAGCTAGAGAAATAAATAAAATAGCCGCTTCTTTGGATCCCTTTGCATTGGATTATTGGGCAAGCAAAAATATACTTATACCCGAAGCCGAAAAACTTCCCGGCGGCCGGGCATCATCAATGAATCCTGCCGGCACAGAGCCTGGTACATTCGGCTATTGGATGCGGCTTTCCATGAACGAACTTCACAAAGCCGGTTTCTGGGCAACAATGAACGAAGCAGAGATAACGGTTGTGGGAATGTAGTTACCTAAACATCACATCAAAGTATTTGCATACCATTTGTGCCGCTTGCCGTCCTGTGAAGACTGCTACGGGAAGTCCGCCTGGCGGCATTATTCTGTGTCCTGCAAAGAAAACGCCGTTTGTATTTTTTAAGTAACCAGGCCAGGACTTCATTTTTTCTCCTGACGCCGCAACGCTCATCCATGAACCATGATATGCTCCTGTGTAGCGTTCATAAGTTAATGGAGTAGCAATGTCTATAACTTCGATGTTACCAACAGCTTGCGGAAACCTTTGGTTTAAAATACGCTCAATTTGTTCGGCTAATGTTTTCTTTTCTTCATCGTATCGGCCTTCGTCTTTTGCCTTTTTCCAAAAATCGTAGGTATCGTAACCAGCTATGCTGGTTCCCATAAATGCAGTTGTTAGAGTTGTGCAGCCTTTTGGAGCATAATTTTCATAGCCAAAATAATTGTTAAAGCCAATTTCTGTTATTGTTTCTTCAGCGCAGATAATCGGTTCTTTTAATTCCCATGCTGGTAATGGCGATTGCGGAATTTCTGTTTTTATGCCAACGCTTACAAAGGTGCAAACTGTCGATTTTGTGGTTTCGCAAAGTTCATTTACCCATGGATCAAGCGGAATATCGAATAATTGTTTGGCTGCGTTTATTGTTTCTTGTGTAACGATAACAGCATCGGCGGGAAGAGTGCTGGAAGCTTCGCTGCGGGAGCCGGAGCCATTAGTGCTGTTTTCCAAAGTTACTCCTGTTACATTTCCATTTTCTATGTTTACTTTTTTAACTTTTGTTTTTAACATCAATTTACCGCCAAGACCCTCAAAAGTTTTTACCATTCTGTCTGTCATTGCTAAAGAGCCGCCTTCCGGATAACCGCCGTCACCAGCATTGAGCGTTGCTAATGTCGCTATCAAACTGACGGCAGAAAAATTTTCGGGAACAATATTAAGCAATCGTCGTATACCTTTATGGTCAAACTGATTTATATAATCCTTGCAAGATATTTTCTTTAATTTTGATAACACAGGAAAAGCAGGCATCATTTTAATCAACATACCAATTCCCATACGCTTGGGGTTTTCTGCTTTTACATTTTTAATGTCATAAACAGGCATTTGTACATTTGTAAAAGCTTTAACATCTTTTACAAGACATGAAAGCCTCTTTTTATCTTTTGGTGAAATGTCAATTAGCTCTTTTACAGTTTTGTTTATATCTCGATATAGATTGAGAGTTTGCCCATTATGATCCACCGCACAGAACGGATCATCCAATAGCACTTTCACATCATCATTTAGTGCGCCTGTGTCTTTCCACACCTGATACAATTGCGTTTTTTTACTTGAGCCCGTAAGCCAATGAACCGCGCCTTCAAACAAATAACCTTTGCGTTTCCAGCTTGTGCACATACCGCCTGCAATAAAATGCTGTTCGCACAAAGTAACATCAAAACCGCTTCGCTGTGCATAAATCGCTGCAGAAAGACCTGCTATCCCAGCGCCAATAACAACAACTTTTTTCATTTAATTTCTCCTGTCTAAAACCGGTGCAATCTGATAGTTATCATATTTGTTGCGCTGTTAATTGGTATTTTATGCCTGTCAAAACTACGTGAAGGAAACCCGTTACCGTCATAATTGGATAAACCAACCAATTCTCTTGGAATTCCGATAAAGTTAGTATCGAGTTTTTGATTTCCGTTTGCGTCCTGAAATGCTGAAATTAAATAGTTTCCCGGCGGAAGCGATACTTCCTGCAAAAGAACAGTACGGTTACTTTCAAGTTCAAATGCAATAAACGGAGTTTCTCTTCTGAATTCATCAGCATTGGAAAAAATTGCCAGGTAAACTTTACCGTTATTAACTGTTACATTTGTAATTTCAACAGTAAACTGTACATTATCTGCATGTAAATTTATTGCGTAGTATAGCAATAAAAATAAAATAAATACCGGCAGCTTTGATACAGAGGCTGCTCTCTTTAAAATAATTCTTAACATATTAATCTCTCCTTTTGATAATATCTATAATCCATTCGCTGTTAGGAATGGGGTTATCCGGGAAAAGCGCGGCATGTTCTGCAATGCCCTGTACCGCTCCCCAATAGGCAAACGAAAGAGCAGTAGGATCACCTTGTCTAATAGCGCCGTTTTTTTGACCTTCTTTTATTTTTTCTACAGAGACAGCAAAAATAGTATTGCTAGCCAGTATTTTTTTTACTGATTCCGGGGCTGCATCATTGCATCCTGCCTGCTTCATCAAAACAAACATCTTTGCGGCAAACGGCATAGTCTCGATATAATGGAAGATTTCTTTTGCAGCAGTCTGAAAAAACTCAAGCGGTTCTCCTTTAATGTTGTTTAAAAGATTCTGAGGTCCTGATATGCCTAGTTTTATCAGTTCTTCGTACAGTTTTTCTTTGGTTTCAAAATAATGAAAAAGCAAACCTTCGCTGATTCCTGCCGCCTGCGAAATATCCAGAGTCTTTGTGGCAGAGTATCCCTTGCGGATAAACAGATTTAGCCCCGCTGCAAGTATTTCTTCCCTGCGCTTTTCCTTCTGCTCTGTTCGGCTCATTATTGAGTATCTCCTCATTGAGTGGTTACTTAATAATATGGGGAAAGATAGGTATTGTCAAGGGGGGTTTTTGTAGATAAGGGATAAGTTTAAATGGTACAGAATTTAGTACAAAATATTGACTAACTGTTAATTTTGACATACACTTCATTTATAACAAGTGTCTGGAGGATTTTGTATGGTAAATTTAGCGCAAGATTTAAGACCAATTTCGTATGTTAAAGCTCATACGACAGAAATTGTAAAGTATGTAGAAAATACTAAATCGCCTGTTGTCATAACCCAGAATGGTGAAGCAAAGGCGGTTATTATCGATATTAACAGTTATCAAAAAACTATTAATGCGATAAATCTGGCGAAATTATTAAGCTTTGCGGAGAAAGATATAAGAGACGGAAAGACAATATCGCATGAAGACGCTATTAAAACATTTGAAAAAACCCTAAGCAGGAAAAAATAATGCGTCATATTGAATGGGCTCCAGACGGTGTAGCTTCGTTAAATGAAATTCTAGAATATTACATGGACAATGTTGATGAAAAGGTTGCAAATAATATCTATCAAAAAATTATGGAAAAAATAAACTTGTTGCAAAATGATAAAATAAAAACAAAGCA
>Ga0123356_10001080_pt1 | contig 30215 bp, 32 predicted proteins | sample TergutEmb28metaG_2_FD_92546 | JGI IMG/M metagenome (GOLD analysis project Ga0123356, IMG submission 92546) | Embiratermes neotenicus P3 segment gut microbial communities from Petit-Saut dam, French Guiana - Emb289 P3 | ecosystem: Host-associated > Arthropoda: Insects > Digestive system > Gut ...
CCCACTTTTTTTTCCGCTCAATATATATCCTTGCAGCTTCTCTGATTAATTCGGAACGAGTTCTTGCTTCTAGTTTTGCAACTTCATCAATTTGCCGTAATATTTCTGTGTTAAATGAAATATTTACAGTAGCCAACGCCATATAAAACCTCTTATATTGAATATACAATGTTTGTATGTGTTTGTCAATACTGTAATTTTCAGCTAGTTTATAAAGACCCTCACACTGAGGCACAAAGGCGCAGAGATCACAAAGGAATAATGAAGAGGAATTTAACCACAGAGTAACACAGAGAATATAAGAAGGTAGAAGAAAGAAATCTAGTCTTAACCTAGAATTCTTTTCTGTGTGCTCTGTGTCTCTGCGCCTCCGTGTGAGGTCTTTTATATAAACCCTTCGACACTTCGACAGGCTCAGTGTCCCATGCTCAAAGTTCGCTCTGCGTACTCTGCTTCCCAGCGAGCACTGCGTGAAGTCTTAACCGAATCTTTGTGTTCTCTGTGAACGCCGTGCCTTTGTGTGAGGTTCTTCTGTTTGAAGTTTGTAAGAGAAAGTAGGGGGTTTTAGATATTGTAATTCACTTGCTTTTTGCGCAACATTATATTAAATTCATCCTATGAGCGTAACACAAACAGTAGAAATCCCTGTTAATCGCAGGTTGACAATTGATGTACCTCGTGAAGTACCGGCGGGAAAGACAATCCTGACTTTTAAACCAGTTGGCATTGTCAATACAGGAGCGGCCTCTATTAAGGCGTTACGTGGAACATTGCATAAAGTTGACATATCTGATTTACGTGACGAGTCTGATCGGTCATTATGAACATCATTGACACATCCTGTTGGATCGAATATCTTATGGATACAGAAATCGGTAAAAATGTCGCTCCCGTAATTGAGAACCCAGACGAACTTCTTGTCCCGACAATAACCTTGTATGAGGTACATAAGAAATTATCTGCAGAAAAGGATGAGCAATATGCAAAAGGCGTGCTTGCATATATGCAAACCGGATCGGTCATTGATCTTAATGCCAATTTAAGTATTTCGGCTGCCGAAATAAGCCGAAAACAAAAACTGCCTATGGCTGACAGTATTATATACGCAACATCTCTATTTTATTCAGCGATAATTTTTACTTGTGACAAACATTTCAAAGACATTCCTGACGTAAAGTATTTTCAAAAGTAGAAAACTTCTTCCTCTGCGTCTTCGTGTCTTTGTGTGAGATCTTCGCCAAAAAATCCCTCTAGAGCTCGCAAAGGAATAATGAAGAGGAATTTAACCACAGAGTAACACAGAGAATATAAGAAGGTAGAAGAAAGAAATCTAGTTTTAACCTTTTTCCTCCTCCGTGTCCTTTGTGCCTTGGTGTCTCCGTGTGAGATCTTCATCTGCGTTAATCCCTTCGGGCTTCGTCCGCGGACAATTTCTTCCCCTGCGTACTCCGTGGTAAAACTCTTCTCCGTGTTCTGCTAGAAGCTACGCTGCAAGGACCTGTGAACGCTGTGTCTAGAGTATAGTTTAAAGCAATTCCTTTAGTCCTTCAAAAACTTTTTCTAAATCGTCAAAATGCATATACGCTCTGTTATCAAGTGGGGTTGCCATATTATTTACGATTACTATTCTGCCGCCGTTGCGAAGCGTGTATTCCGGCATTCCGGCTGCGGGAAAAACTGTTAGGCTTGTTCCCAGAACCAGCATTAAGTCAGCTTCCTGCGATTCGGTTACCGCTTTTCTCAGCGCCTCTGCAGGAAGCCCCTCGCCGAAAAATGTGATTGCAGGTTTTAATATTCTTTCGCACTTTGGGCACTTCGGCATTTCGCCTTTACGTACAATTGCAGCAACTTCATCATAACCAACTTTTACCCCGGAGCAGCGCAGACAGTAGTGAGTTACAGGAGAGCCATGAATTTCTATTACATTTTTGCTGCCGCCTTTTTGGTGCAGAAGATCGATGTTCTGCGTAATCAGCGCTTTGAGATAGCCCTGCTTTTCAAGCTCGCCCAATACATTATGTACGATAGATGGGTCTTTTTCTTCTAAGTTATAAATAAATGATCCCGCATTACTGTAATAAAACGAAGGGTCTTCTTCAAAATAATCGATACTAAAAATTTTTTCTGCGTCCATTTCTTTGTAAAGACCGTTTTTACCGCGGAAATCCCGAATCCCAGAAAGCGTACTTACTCCAGCGCCTGTAAGCGCAACTGTATATTTTGCTTCCTTGATAAGCGTAAAAAGTTTTTCTATTTCTTCCATATATAAACTGTATCAGAAATTCGCAGTTTTAGAAATATGCAGTTTTAAAATTTTTTATTAGAGATTATTAATCGAAGAAACTAAATCAGCATTAAATATTTTTTGGGAAATCTCCAGCATAGTGCCGTCAGCAAACATTTCATTTAGCGCATTGTTAAGCGCGTTCGTTAAAGCGTCATTTCCTTTTTTTAGGCAGATTGCGATGTACTCGTCAGCTGGTCCTTCCCAGATCACATGGAAGGGACTGTTCTCGGCGCTTGCGTAATGATAGGCAACAATGTTGTCGGCGGCAACAAGATCCAACCGCCTAAGCCTAAGGTCATTAAAGCAGTTTGTAATTTTATCATAAGAGAACGAAGTAAACCTAATCTGCCCTCTTAATCTTTCTGTAAAGTACTGCGCGGTGGTATCGCCCTGATACGCAATTCTGCGTCCTGCGATGTCCAGCGGATTTTCAATCTTGATATTGGAATTTTTATTTGCAACAATAGTCATGGAACTGGCAATGTACGGGCGCGTAAAATTAAATCTTTCCTGACGTTCCGGAAGAATCGTAATATTAACGGCGATGTCATACCTATCTGTTTCGAGCCCTGCAAAGATCCCTTCCCATGCAGTATCAATAAAATTTACTGTAAGTCCCAGTTTTTGCGCTAAAGCATTCACAAGCTCAATATCAAAACCGAGGAGGGTGACACCGTCTGTATCGTAATATTCCATCGGGGGATAGCCGACTTCTACGCCGACTGTGAGCACTCCGTCTGTAAGTGTTAAACCTTGTTTCTGCTTTACACAACCGGTTAAAGCAAGTACCGCGAAAAATATAAATAATACTAAAATATTGTTCTTCACTAGTTTATGAAATAAATATATAATATTTTAACAGGAGTTTCAAATGCTCAATCGGGAGAAATTTAATCGAAATATGATTTATCGTGAAATCGGCAAAACCGGAAAAAAAGCAAGTATCATAGGACACGGCTGCGAACATCTGGACAGAAAACCTTATGAGCAGGTAAAAAGCACAATAGATGCCGCGCTTGAATGCGGTATAAATATTTTTGATATGTTCATGCCCGGGCAGGAAGTCCGCGAGTTTTTGGCTAAAGCTCTGGGCAGCCGCCGAAAAGATGTGATGATTCAGGGGCATATTTGTTCGACCGATATTAAACAGCAGTATGATATAAGCCGTGACATGCCGACCGTTAAGCGTTTCTTTGAAGAGCACCTTCGCTTATGCGGCGGATACATCGACTTTGGAATGCTGTTTTTTATTGATTCTGATGATGACTACAAAAATGTTTTTGATACAGGCATTGCAGACTATGCGCTTAAGCTGAAAGAAAACGGCGACATCGGTCACATTGGTTTTAGTTCTCATAATCCTGTTAACGCAATTAAAGCTGTTAACACGGGGCTTCCCGAAATAATGATGTTCAGTATTAATCCTGCCTTTGACATTATCCCGACAGACGAAAGTATTTTTACGCATTTAGAAAAAGGTTTTAATGCTGAAAGTTTTGTTGGTATCGAACCTAAGCGGGCGGAACTCTACAGACTTTGCGAACAAAAGAATGTCGGCATAACCGTAATGAAAGCGCTTGGAGCGGGAAAATTAATTTCGCCGGAACATACTCCCTTTAAAAAACCACTGACTGTTGGGCAATGCATACATTACGCGCTTTCGCGCCCTGCTGTTGTAAGTGTGCTTCCCGGCTGCCAAACGCCGGAAGAAATTTTTGATGTTATTAAATATTTAGATCTTAGTGAAACTGAGCGTGATTATACGGAAGCCCTTAGCTCTGTTAAAAGCGGATTACATGGAAGCTGTTTTTATTGCAGTCATTGTCAGCCATGTCCTGCCGAGATTGATATCGCGGCAGTAAATAAATATTTGGACATTGCGCTGGTTCCTGACGCTTCCGGTAAAGCAAGCGTGCCGCCGTCGGTTCGGTCTCATTATCAAAGTTTGAAACACAAAGGAGCAGAGTGCATTAAATGCGGAAGCTGCGAAAAACGCTGCCCCTTTGGTGTTCCAATAATCAGCAACATGGAAAAAGCCGAAAAACTTTTGAACTAAAACTCAGCTGTCTTTGCTGTTTCAAATTCTTTCTCGATAGCTTCTGACGGCTTCTTGGTATTCAAACTTACGATAAAAATCACAAGACAGGAAATAACAAAAGCCGGTAAAAGCTCATAAACATTTACCATGTCATGAAGCGGTTTGATAAAGTTCCGCCAGATTAGTACAACGCTTCCGCCTGTCAGCATTCCTGCAATAGCAGCAGGGAAAGTCGTACGTTTCCAGAACAGGGAGAACAGCACAAGAGGACCAAACGATGCGCCAAGACCCGCCCATGCATACGCTACAACCTGAAAGATTGTTTCGTTTCCTGTTGCCGCAACAACAACTCCGAATATCGTAACCATGAGCATTGTGATTCTTGCAATCCACATAACCTTTTTTTCTGAAGCATTCTTGTTAAAGATACCTTTGTAAATATCATTTGCAAGCGACGAAGACACGATTAATAAATATGAATCGCTTGAGCTCATACTTGCGGCAAGAATCCCTGAGATAACTATACCTGCTAATAGCGGCGGGAAAAATTGCTGTGACAATAATATGAAAATACTTTCGGCTTCGTTTCCTGTCGCGTATTCGCCTGCAAAAATTGATCGTCCGATAAGACCGATTGCAACTGCGGCAACCTGCGCGATAAAGACCCAAGTAACTGCGATTCTAATCGACTGCTTTAAGCTGGAAGTTTTGTTTACTGCCATGAATCTGACTAAAACTTGAGGCATTCCAAAATAACCTAAACCCCACGCCATCGTGCTGATGATTGCAATAAATGTTAAAGAGTGTCCTTCGGAAAATACCGGTACTCCGTTTTCGACGCCGGTCTGTTCGGCAATGCCGAAGAAATTCATGAAGTTAGGAAACGCCTGAAGGTTTTCGTAAATGCCCGAAAAACCGCCTGCATGGTAAATGCCGAAAACCATTACAAGGGTAAGAGAAGTTACCATCAGCATACCCTGAACCATGTCTGTAACTCCTACTGCAAGGAAGCCGCCGATCAATGTGTAAGCAAGAACAACAAGAGCGCCGATTATGATCATTATTACCATGTTGAATCCAAAAAGGTGTTTAAATAATGTGCCTACAACAATAAATTGCGCGCCGACATAAATCGAGAAGAACAATAAACTGATAACTGCGGCAATTGCAAGCAGTACTCGTTTGTCATCATGATAACGTTTGCTGAAAAATTCCGGCAGAGTAATTGCATTGTCTGCAATCTGCGAATAAGAACGAAGTCTTTTGGCAACCAAAACCCAGTTGACCCAAGTACCGATAAAAAGACCAAGTATAGTCCAGAACGCATCGGCAAGTCCAAAGAAATATGCGACGCCCGGCAGACCCATCAAAAGCCAGCCTGACATATCCGACGCCTGAGCGCTTAACGCAGTCAGCCATGGACCAAACTTGCGTTTTGCCAGAAAATATTCTTCCGGGCTTTCGTTTTTGTGACGCAGGGAATACCACAAACCCATGGTTATCATTGCAGTCATGTAAAGTCCAAAACCTACTAACATTTGTACATTAGTATTCATAGTTCCTCCATTTAATAGTCAGTTTAACATATTTATTATTTTTGGTATATTCCTGTATATGTTTACAATTTTACTTTTGATACTTATTTATTTTTCGTTTATCAGCCTCGGGCTTTCTGATTCACAGCTAGGCGCGGCGTGGCCTTCTATGTATGGCTTATTAAATGTTCCACTGCATTATGCAGGGTTTATTTCGATGATTTCTGCAGGCGGAACAGTTGTGTCTGCTGTTTTTAGCGGAAAAATTATCAAGCGTTTTGGCACTGCGGCAGTTGTTGCGTCAGGTTTTTTTCTGACAGGATTTGCGCTTACGGGTTTTTTATTTTCTAATTCGTTTATTGCTCTGTGTTTATTTGCCGTTCCGCTTGGACTTGGAGGCGGTGCGATAGATGTTTCGCTGAATAACTATGTAGCTTTGCATTACAAAGCAAGACACATGAGCTGGCTTCATTGTTTTTGGGGAGTCGGCGCTTCGATTGGACCAATTGTAATGTCGGCATTTTTACTGTATAAGAATTCGTGGAATCTTAGTTACAGGACAATAGGTATAATTCATTTTGGTATTATCGTATTGTTGCTTTTATCGTCTTCTTTATGGAAGAAAAGTGAGCAGGGTTCACAAGGTGAATTAGGTTCGCAAAGCGAACAAAGTAATGCTCCGGAAAAAACCAGACCTGTCGGAATAAAAAGCGCATTTTCGGTTACTGGAGTAAAAGAAGCTTTACTGGTTTTTTTCTGTTATTGCACAATAGAAACGCTTACAGCTTTATGGGGAGCAAGTTATCTTGTAACAATAAAAGGAATAGCAAAAGAAACCGCCGCCAGATGGCTTGCGTTTTATTTTATTGGAATAACCTCCGGCCGTTTTATAACCGGTTTTATAACGATGAAATTGAACAACAGACAAATTGTCCGCATTGGACAGCTGATTATTGCCTGCGGAATTGTTACGCTTATTCTGCCGCTTAAAAGCAATTTTCTTTTACCCGGACTTTTCTTGATCGGACTCGGCTGTGCTCCGATATTTCCAAGCCTGCTGCACGAAACTCCCAAAAACTTTGGCAAAGAATATTCGCATATAATTATCGGACTGCAAATGGGCTGCGCCTATATCGGCACTTCGATAATGCCTCCGATTTTTGGATTAATTACATCGGTTACAAGCTTTAGTATTTTTCCTGTTTTCATCGGCGCAGTATTGGTTGTGAAGGTCGTTTTGACAGAAGTAATGAACAGAAAGGTTGATAAGAATAAGATGGGAGCTATTGAATGTTAGAAGTTACCGGTAAATACGCTACGGCAAAAGTATACACAGACTCTGTTGACGAACTCTCGCGCGAGCAGATAGAGCTGCTTTGTAATCAGGAGTTTGCCGCAGACAGCAGAATCAGACTAATGCCTGACGTACATGCCGGAGCAGGCTGCACAATCGGAACAACGATAACAATCAAAGATAAGATTGTGCCGAACCTTGTCGGCGTAGATATTGGCTGCGGCATGGAAACGCTGATTATTCCTGCAAATGATAAAGTTTCTGTTGACTTTGATCCTGTTCGGCTTGATAAATTGATACATGCAGAAATCCCAAGCGGAATGAATGTAAGAGATACACCGCATGAATATATTGAACAGGTGCAATTAAACGAAATAAGATGTCCGTCTTTTAAACTGGATCGCGCAAGACGAAGCATTGGAACACTTGGCGGAGGAAACCATTTCATCGAAGTTAACCGAGATGACGAAAATAATTTGTATATTGTCGTACATTCGGGAAGCCGTCATTTGGGCAAGGAAATAGCCGAGTATTATCAGGAAGAAGCGTGGAACCAATTAAATAAAAAAACAAAAATTGATATTTCTGAATATATTGATAGGTATATTGCAGAAGGCTGTGAAAAAGAAGTTCAGGCGATGATAAATGCTATAAGAAAACAGGAAATAACAGATATCCCCAAAGACCTTGCGTACGTTAGCGGCAAACTTTTTGATGACTATATTAACGACATGAAAATTACTCAGCACTTCGCTCTTATTAACCGCAAGGCAATGTTAGATGTAATTAAAAAGGGAATGAATATCCCGGATAGTTCATCATCTAAAGATGATATATACGAGCAATTTTCTACGATACACAATTACATTGATACAGACGAAATGATTCTTCGCAAAGGCGCAGTTTCTGCAAAACTCAGCGAAAAACTTATAATTCCGATTAATATGCGAGACGGCAGTTTAATTTGCGAAGGTTTAGGAAACCCCGACTGGAATTATTCCGCTCCGCACGGCGCTGGAAGAATCATGAGCAGGAACAAAGCCTTTGCTACGCTAAGTATGGAAGACTATAAGAAAGCAATGGAAGGCATATACTCAACGTCTGTAAATAAAAAGACGCTTGACGAAAGTCCGTTTGCTTACAAAAACAAAGACGAGATTGTCGCAAACATCGCGCCAACAGCAAAAATTCTAAAAATGATAAAACCAGTATATAACTTTAAAGCTGCAGAGTAGTAAAGCTACGGAGCAACAAGAAAAAAAATATTTATTTTATCGCATATTTCCAAATATATCACAAGCATTAAAGCGTAATATTATTTATTATGAGAATAAAGGAGATATAAATGGAAAATGGAAAAAGCAATGATAGTATTAAATGGGATAAAGTTTATTTGATAGGAGACGAGCATATTGATAACCAGCACCATCAATTATTTGAACTTTTAAATAATTTTATTATTTCCTGCGAAAAAAGCGCTGATATATCGGTAATAAAAGGCACACTGGACTTTCTTGTTAATTATACAATTCAGCATTTTAATGACGAAGAAACGCTTCAGATAAAGTGTAATTATCCTGAATACGAAAAACATAAACAAATGCACGAAGATTTTAAAGTTTCTGTCGTCGATCTTGTACAGCGGTTTTTTGGCAGCGAATCTTTATCAGAATTAAGCACCGACATTAAAAAAGTAATTATCAAATGGCTGATCCATCACATCATTTACGAAGACAAAAAAATTGGGGTGTATTTGAGGAGATTGGGGTAGGGTTGATTATGCTCCTGAATGTAGCATTGCTTCGCGAAGAATTGCATTCATGCGAGTTTGGTAACCCTTCCCCGCATTTTGCAACCATTCGAGAACATCAGCGTCAAGACGGACATTTACTGTTTTCTTGATAGGTTTATAGTTTGCCATGTTCCTGTAATGAGAAGGTTTCATTTGAGCTAATTGCTCATCGGTTAGTTCCGGGCAATCAGAAAAATCAGTATTCTTAAAAGCTTTAATTTCTTCTAATCTCTTTTTCGAAATTGGCATAGTATAACTCCTTTTCTTTAGGTGTTGCTTTTCGGGCGGTGATAATTTGTGTTTTATTATCAACCTTGTCTGCAGTTACTACAAAAAGAATAATTGTGTCATGCAAACATCCCAAATTGATATAGCGATCTTCATTTAAAGATGAATGTGCTGTATCATAAATCTCTAATAAGTATGGATCATTAAAGACATCCACAACTTCCGAAAAGAACAAACCATGTTTTTTCTTGTTTAGTTTATCCTTCTCTTTTGTCCATGTAAACATAGTTACTCCTATGCCTACACAATATTGTATAGACATATATTTAATTTTGTCAAGTTAAAATTGACTGTTTTATATACTACACAAATGTATAGGGTACGTCAAGAGGTAGAAAATTTAGCAGTTACCGAGGGTTTCACGGCAACTGCTAAGTAATACTTATTGGGAAGGTTAAGCCAAGACAAGGTTTATTTTTTATATTATTTATTACCATTTTTGTTAAATTTATTGACTATGCAGGATAGTATCTATTTCTTTCTCAATAACCGATAAAATGCCGTCTTTTATACGCTGAATTTTCGCTTCCTTCTCATCGGAAGTCTTGTTTTTATCCAGAAATAGCACTAAAGGATCGACTCCAAGAGCTTCTGCGATTCTTTCTATAGTAGAGAGTTTTGGTACATTTTTATAGATTTCCATTAAACCAATATAGCTGGTTGCTGTATTGCAAGCCTCAGCCAGCCTTTCCTGAGAAATCCCCTTTTCCTTGCGTATCCGCTTAATATTGTCTATTACAAGCTTTTCTAAATACATTATTATATTATTATTGATATATTTCTCATAAGTTTATTGACAATATTGATATATTGCTGTATTATATTTGATATAATATTAGGATTTTCTACGTAAATTATATCAAATTTGAAGGGATGCTAGGTATGAAAAAACGGATTAAAAAACTTATCATTTTACCGTTGTTTATATTACTAACTCCTCTTTTTGCGCAAACATTTACAACTGGGTTAATTCTTGATCCAGTTAGGTATCAGCAAGTTGATGCTAAACCTGTTCTTCTCACACGTAATTATACTTCACTGCCGCGATCTATATCACTTAAGCAATTTAGTCCAGTTCCTGAAAGTCAGGGAAATTTTGGTACTTGTGGAGGATGGGCGATAGCTTTTGCGGCTAGAACAATTTCTGAATCAGTAGAAATAAACAGAACAAACCAAAGGCAGAGCAGTAATAGTGCTTTTTCGCCGATTGACGCTTATCTGGGTTCATATTCTATTTTAAATCGGTTTCCATCTGGGTTAGAGAGATCTTCAATATTTCGTATTTTAAATCACATAGAAGAAACAGAAGGAGGAGGTACATACATTTTTGCTGTTCTGGATTATTTACAAAGCACAGGTGCAGTCAGAAGACCAGAAGCAGAAAGAACAAACCTGACACTGATTTTTCGTGCAAATTATCAAAATCTTAAACGTTATCCAATTGCAGCTTATGTTAGGTTATTTTCAAATCCTTCTGGTACACCTGGAACAATTGATGAAAGAGTTTTACCTGTTAAAAAAAGTCTTGCAGAAAATAAACCCGTTATCATTGGTATGAATACTCCATCTTTATCATTTGATTCTGCGAGAAATGTTTGGCGTCCTTATGAAAATCCAAATAATAGGTATGGCGGACATGCAATGTGCGTTGTGGGTTACGATGACAACATGCATGGCGGTGCGTTTGAAGTTATGAACAGTTGGGGTGCAGATTGGGGTAATAATGGCTACATATGGATTACTTATAATGATTTTGCCAGGTTTGTATTTGAAGCCTATGAGATAATTGAAAATCTTGCTCTTTTTAGAGAAGCTACTCACTTTGGAGCTTCTATAGAGATAGAATTATTTAACAGCCGTGATGGTATGCCTGTTACATTTGATCCGCAGGGTTTTTACCGTACACGAACTTCCTATCCATCTGGTACAGATTTTCGTTTTTTAATGACAAACAAACATCCTGCTTATGTTTATGCGTTTGCGGCAGATAGCAGTACACCAAATGTCACAAGAATATTTCCGGAGCCGGGTGTTTCTCCGGTATTGGATTATACAGAAAGTACAATCGCATGGCCTGGTGAATTTGAATGGATAAGGCTTGATGATACAGTCGGTACAGATTATTTGATTGTCTTGTATTCAAAAGAAACTCTTGATATAAATGCTATTGAACAGCGATTTGCAAATGAAAGAGGAACTTTTCCAGAACGAGTAGCGAGAGCAGTTGGACAAAATTTCATTCCATTTGGAAATGCTGAATATAATAATGAAAAAATTGAATTTTCTGCAGAAAGTCTTGATCCAAAATCTGTTTTTGGATTATTACTGGCAATAGATCATAGAGCCAGATAAGGAGGAATTATGAAAAAAGCTGTATTATTTATTTTTATTTTACTAATAGGCGTTGTTTTATTCGCACAACAAAAACATGCTCTTGTAATTGGTAATGCTAATTATACAGGTATTCCCAGTCTCAATAATCCGGTAAACGACGCAAACGATATGAAGGTAACACTCGAAGAAATGGGTTTTACAGTAAATATTGTGCTGAATGGAAGTCGTCAAGAGATGGAAACTGCTGTATTAAATTTAAAACGTAATTTAAGTAATAATCGTAATACTTACGGTCTTTTCTTTTATGCAGGACATGGTGTTCAATCTAATGGGGAAAATTATCTGATACCTGTAAATGCCGAAATACCAAGCGAAAACGCATTGAGAGACAGAGCTGTTTCATTACAATGGATATTATCAGAACTAAACGAAGCAAGAAATGAACTTAATTTAGTAGTTTTAGATTCTTGTCGTGACAATCCGTTTAGCTGGAACAGGAGTGCTGTTAGGGGACTTACAGTTGTAACCCATGCACCGCCGGGTAGTGTGATTTTTTATGCTACTGCTGATGGGAGACCAGCGCAAGATGGAACAGGAAGAAATGGTCTTTTTACAGGACAGCTTTTAAATAATCTAAAAACCCCTGGGTTAGAACTTACCGAAGTAATTCGCCGTACAGGTGCTGCCGTAACTCAAGTTAGCGGAGGCAGGCAGATACCTGCTGTTAATATTCAATTTTTTGGTACCGCATATCTTGGTACAAGACCTTCACCAAGTCCAAATCCAAGTCCTGATCCATCTCCAATACCGATAATATCCCCACAAGAAAAATTTGAAAAAGATATAGAAACAATAAGAGCTGCAGGTCCCGGAAATTATACGGTTACGCTTATAGGAGATATTGTTTTTTCTACTAGTTTTAATTTTACTGGAATGCAAAATAAAATTATTACAATTCAAGGTGATTCGAGTATGCGAACTATTACAAATATGTCTATTTCTAATCATGAAACTTTATTTAATATACCTCATAATTGTGTAATAATATTAAGCAATAATATTACGTTGGATGGTAATAATAAAAAAAGTGTTTACATTTATGGCGGACGATTTGAAATGCAAAATGGTATTATTATCAATAGTTCTAGTAGTGGTGTAGGAATACATGAAGGAACGTTTTTAATGAACGGCGGTACGATTAGGAATTGTTGGGGTGGTGTAAGTGTTAGTGGAATCTTTACTATGAATAATGGGGTTATTAGTAATAATTCTTCTGCTGGAGGAGTATCTCTTAGTAGTAGTGGTTCATTTACCATGAATAATGGAACTATTAGTGGAAATTCTTCAAGTTCAGGCGGTGGCGTATCCGTTTATGGAACATTTACAATGAATGGCGGAACTATAAATAATAATACGGCAGTATTAAGTAGTTTTGGTATGGGTGGAGATGGCGGCGGTGTGGCAATTCGTTCTGGCGGTACATTTTTTATGAGAGGCGGATTTATAAGCGGTAATAGAGCGGTAGAGTCAGGTGGTGGAATTTGTGCATATAGAGGAGGAGCATTTATAAAAACAAGTGGAACAATAAGTTATACAAACAGAGCAAAAAACGGTAATGTATGGTGGTCACCAGTTTTTGGTAATTCTCGTAGCAGAACCGCAGGACCTTCGGATAATGTTACATTACGACCATAGGTTAAGGGGTAATTTTAAATAATAAAAAGGTGGTTAAGTTATGAAGAAGTTTACTTGGTTATTAATTGTATTCATTTTTTTTACTGTGAATATAATTGTGTTCGCACAAAACCCTGCTAGTGATTTTGAGTTTGATATTGATGCACAAGGCAGGGTTTCAATAGTTAGATATATTGGTACATCTCCCAATGTTGTTATACCAAGAGAAATTCAAGGTTTCCCTGTAGTTGAAATAGGAGCTTTTGCATTTGATGGGAATCAAATATTACAAAGAGTAACAATACCCGAAGGTGTTACTGCTATAGGTCTTTATGCTTTTGGACAATGCAGGAATTTAATTGAAGTAAACTTACCGCAGACTTTAACGATATTAGGAAGTTATGCTTTTGCTGGTTGTATAAATCTACAAGGAATAATAATTCCCGAAAGAGCAACCAAATGGGGTATTGGCGTTTTTGCGCGCAGTGGAATAATTAATATTGTATTACCGCAAAATATTGAAGTTATACCTATGTATTCATTTATGAGAACTTCTCTTCAACAAATAATTATTCCCGAAAAAGTAACTATCATAGCTGCGTATGCATTTGCTGATTGTGTAAATCTTAGAACAGTTTCTTTGCCATCGTCTATTAAATCAATAGGAAATCGTTTTTATAGTGATATAGAAGAAAGGCATTATCCTTCTATGGGTGGACCCGATGGAAAAGACGCTGGCGGGGTTTTTATAAATTGTGAAATACTTTCCCATATAATTATACCAAATAATGTAACAAGAATTGAGTTTATTGAATATAACGAGTTTCAAGAAATAGATGGCGAACCATTGTTTGATGGTTGTAAAAATCTTTCTTTGGCAACACAAGCTAGATTAAGACAGCTTGGGTATGATGGGAAATTTTAAATAATAAAAAGGTGGTTAAGTTATGAAGAAGTTTACTTGGTTATTAATTGTATTCAATTTTTTTATTGTGAATATAATTGTGTTCGCACAAAACCCTGCTAGTGATTTTGTGTTTGATATTGATGCACAAGGCAGGGTTTCAATAGTTGAATATATTGGTACATCTCCTAATGTTGTTATACCAAGAGAGATACAGGGTTTTCCAGTAGTTAGTGTTAGTGGTTTTGGAAGCTTCGAAGGTAATACAATTTTACAAAGAGTAACAATACCTGAAGGTGTTATAGAATTAGGATGGTATGCTTTTACAAATTGTAAAAATCTAGTAGAAGTAAATCTACCTAGCACATTAACAACAATAGGAAGATTTGCTTTTTTCGGATGTACTAGATTGCAAAGAATTATATTGCCGAGTAATGTACGATATTTTGATGAAGGAGTATTTCAAAATTCTGGTTTAACTAGTATAACTTTACCGGTTGGAATTAAAATTATTCCTGTATGGATGTTTAAAGGTACTCCTATTGAACAAATTGTTATTCCAGAGGGGGTAACACATATTGCAGGTGAGGCTTTTGCTGATTGTAAATATTTAAGAGTAATATCTTTACCTTCTACGATTCAAAGAATTGGCAATTCTTATCTTTTTAGTGATGTTGGAATTATTGGTGCAAGATATAATAATAATGAACCATTACCACAGCCTTTTGAAGGACTTAGTGGTATTCCAGAAAGAGCTGGCGGTAATAGTGTTGGAGGTACATTCAAAAATTGTGAAAATCTTACAGTTATTAATATACCTAATAGTATATCACAAATAGAATTTGTTACGCATTATGAATTTTGGGGTCATTACTATGGTGAAGAAGCATTTGTTGGATGTAGAAATATTTCTTTAGCTGTTCAAGAAAGACTAAGACAACTTGGGTATATGGGGAATTTTAGATAAGTGAACAAAATATATGTTTAATAACATACCCACAATAGCCGTTATTGTTCCTTGTTATAACGAAGAAGAAGTATTACCCGAAACATCTAAAAAATTATCTGATAAACTAAAGTATTTAATGGATAATCAAATTATTAATGATAGGTCAAGAATTATTTTTGTTGATGATGGGTCAAGTGATAATACATGGAGTTTGATTGAAAATTTTCATAAAGATAATAGTCTGCTTTTTGATGGCTTAAAGTTATCAGGAAATCGAGGGCATCAGAACGCTCTTTTATGCGGATTATTAACAGTCAGGGATAGTTATGATGCGGTTATTTCAATTGACGCTGATTTACAGGATGATATAGACGTTATTGATAAAATGATTGAAAAGTTTTGCTCAGGCTATGAAATTGTATATGGTGTACGTTCAAATCGGAAAACAGATAATTTATTTAAACGTTTAACAGCACATGGGTTTTATAAATTAATGCGTTTATTAGATGTTAATGTAATATATGATCATGCAGATTATAGACTAATTAGTAAAAAAGCTCTAAATGCGCTTGCAGAATATGGAGAAGTTAATCTTTTTTTACGTTGTATAATTCCTTTGCTTGGTTTTAAAACTTGTATTGAATACTATACAAGAAAAAAACGTGCTGCTGGTACAAGTAAATATCCACTGCATAAAATGATAAAATTTGCAATTGAAGGTATAACTTCTTTCTCAATTAAGCCTATTAGATTGATTACTACGCTTGGAATACTAATATTTACAATAAGTATTGTAATGATTATTTATTTTTTTATTAGATTTTTTACAGGTTATACAATTAGCGGTTGGGCGAGTATTGCGTGTTCTCTATGGGGAATAGGCGGCTTAATTCTTTTTTCTATAGGTATAGTTGGTGAATATATTGGAAAAATTTATTTAGAGACAAAGCAGCGCCCTCGTTATCATATAGAAAAACAATTAACTATATTGGAGTCATAAATGAAAATTAATTTTATAATTGACAATAAATTACTTAGATTTTCTATTATAGGAGCAATAAATACAATAATTGGTTCAGTAATTATGTTTTCACTTTATAATGTAGCTCAGTTAAGTTATTGGATTTCTTCGGCTTCAAATTATTTTATTACAAGTATATTGAGTTTTTTTATGAATAAATACTTTACATTTGGTATAAAACAATGGTCTGTATTAATGATATTTTTATTTATTTTAACAATATTGTGTTCATATTTAATAGCTTATGGAATAGCAAAGCCTGTTACTAGTTATTTATTGATGAATAGTTCAATTAAAATAAGAGAAAATATTGCTTTATTTACAGGGATGTGTTTATTTACATTATTTAATTATTTAGGACAAAGATTTATAGTTTTTAAAAATAAAAAGGCAGATGTATGAAAATATTTAATATTTTTAATAAATTAATAATTCTCAAAAAGAATATTTTTATTAGTATACTTAAAATAGTTGAACCAATTATTGAAAAATGTGAAAAGATATACATGAAAATTGAATTAAAGATTAAACCTATAATAATTAATATTAATAGATTAATTATTCAGGCTTATTTGTTGATAAAACCAACATTAACAGCATCAAAAATATTATTTATACCAGTTTGTATTTTTGTTAAAAATATATTCATTAATATGTATTGTTTTCTTAACAAAGTTAAACCGGTATCATTATTTTTTAATATAATTTTAGTTTTGTATATTACTATTGTTGTAATTCTTCATAATATAAATTTCTCATTGAGTTTTAAGACAATTATAATTTCTAGTTTAATATTATTTATCGTTTTATATGCGATTAATAAGATTTTTATACTTGAATATGATATATCTATATCAAGAAATGATAAGCAAGAAATGTTTTCTCGGAAAACTATTTATATATTTTTAATTTCTTCTGCAATTATATATATTATTTTTATGGTAAATTTTACTGCGTATTATCCTGGAGGAATTAGCACAGATAATGTAGATCAATGGAAGCAAGTTCAGTCAAATACATATGATAATTTACATCCTGCAATACACTCAATGATTATTTGGCTTATAACAAGAATTGTTAATAATTATGCCTTTGTAGTTAAAGTACAAATATTATTTTTTAGCTTAATGACTGGATATATGGCTGCGACGATTGTATCGTGGGGAATAAAAATACGCTGGGTTGTTGTTTTGTTATTCTATATTATTTCTCCACAAACAACATATGGCATTCTGTTATATGCTTGGAAGGATAATGCTTTTACTATTAGTTTAATGTGTCTTTCTGCTTATATGATAAATATTGTATTTTCTGAAGGATTATGGTTAAGGAAATGGTATAATATTATTAGTTTTTCGATAATTTTTGCTCTGGCTTCATTGTTAAGGCATAATGGTATTTTCTTTACAATCCCAGTTCTAATATTTTTAATCTTATTTATAAGAAAGGGGAAACTTTTTACTATATTAACAATTATAGCTTGCTTATTGACTGTTAATAGTGTTACAAATGGTATATATAAAAAAGCAAATGTTGAATATCACGAAGGACATACATATTTTGAAGCTGTAGGTTTGCCAATGACAATGCTAGGAGGAATATTAGTTAATAAGCCTGATGCATTAGATGATGATACAAAACAGTTTTTATTCAAAATTGCAAGCGAGCAATATTGGAGAAGAAATTTTAGAACAGGTGACTATAATTCTATAAAATGGCCTTTATACGAACATCAAAAAAATATTATAAGAGATGTTCCACCAGAAGATTTTATTAAAATGTCATTACAAGCAGTTAAAAATGCACCAGAAGAAGCACTGCGGGAAGCAATAGCACTAACAAACTATGTTTGGAATCCTTTCTACAGGGAAGGAGATGTTATATATTGGAATAATGGTTCACAGTTAGGTTTTATGTATACAAGAGCAGAAATGGAGCACATACAACCAACAAAAGAAAAATATATAGAAATAAATAATAAAATTAAAGAAGTTAGAGAATTAATTACTCCATATCGCTTATCAACTTCAATAGGTTTAAATATGTTACTACTATTAATTGTTGGTGTATATTCTATAAATCGTAATTTGGGATTAAAATCCATATTTTTGTTTATTCCAAGTGCAGCATTTAATATATGTTCAATGTTATTAATTAGCGGCCCAGAATGGAGATATTTTCATTTTAATACTGTTATTACTTTACCTTTGATTATAGCTTTACTTGCAAGAGTTAAGACGCCTGAATTAAATAAATGTAATTTGGTAAAGTAAAATATATAAAATAAAGTATAATATCAGGATGTAAATATATGTGTTTTGTAAAAAATAATTTTAATTATTATATTTACTGTTAAAACTAGTTTTGTATTTTCTTTTGAGTTCTGGCAATGGTATCATGGCGATCCTATTTTCGCAGGGTGCAGTAATATACCACTAAGAATCCAGCAAAGACTAAGACAACTTGGGTATATGGGGAATTTTAGATAAGTGAACAAAATTTATGTTTAATAATATATCAACAATAGCTGTTATTGTTCTTTGTTATAACAAAGAAGAAGTATTACCCGAAACATCTAAAAAATTATCTGATAAAATATTTTTTTATGAAACAAGTATTGAGAATTTTATATGAAGGTTCCATACAAATAGAAACAAGAGCATCTCCTTTAGGAGCCATCTAGACGTTTCTATATAAATGGAAAATAATAGAAATTTAAAAAACCCCTTTTAAAAACGCAATATTGTTAATGGATTCTTCTAATGTATTCATTGTGAGTATAAAAATTATATTTATCAGTTACATTTTATTGCTTTTTATGGATTTACTGTGGTATAATGTTTTTTACTGGCTTTTTGGGCATGTTCATTTTAACCTTTGATTTAGCCAAAGCCCATCAGAAACTTGAAAAGGCAGTGGAAGCAGCTTATGGTCGGTCTTTTGAGGATGACAGCCAGCGTGTTGCGTTTTTGTTTGAGTTGTATCAACGTATCCTATCAGGTACGTTGTTTAGGTAAGGAATTTGACTCGGGGTACTAAGTACCCCTCTCAGACAATCAGAGGCTGTCTGGCGGGTTGTTTGTGGAGGGGAAGAGGAGGGGGAAGTGAGTATGGGAGATTTTAATTTAATTAAAATTGATGGTAAACCTATAGAAAAATTATTAGATGTTGTAAGTAAGGCAATTGGAAAGATTTATGAACCTCGTGCTATTCGTAAAGAGGCTGATGCAAGGGCATATGAAGTAAGTGTGATTGAGAAGGCAAAAATCGACGCTTCTGTTTATAGATATGGAATTGAACAAGATATGTTGGACAAAATTGAAGAAAGAAGAATATTTATGGAAATTCGTAGACAAACAAACATAGATAATGTTGTAAAATTAGCAATTAATGAATTAAAAGATGATAATAATATTTCTAGTACACCAGTAGATAAAGATTGGGCAGTGAGATTTTTTAATATAGTAGAAGATATTTCTAATGAACAAATGCAACAATTATGGGGAAAAATACTTGCTGGTGAAGTGAAATCACCAAATTCTTTTTCTCTCCATACTATCGAATATTTAAAAAATATGTCAAAAGAAGAAGCAGATTTATTTTCAGAAGCAGCAAATTATGTTATACATGATTCTGAAGATCCTGTTATTTTTAAGAGCTATGATAAAGAAATGTTGGAAAATAATGGTTTTAGTTTTGATGATGTATTAAGTTTAATTGAATTAAGGTTAATTCATTCAGAAACGAATATAGGGAAAGTGATTCCCAAATTATCTGAAGATATTAGTATTATTTTCTATTCTGGAACATATAAAATAAAAGTAATAAAAAAAGCAAATACACCTAAATGCGAAATACCTGTTTATAAATTTACTGCAATTGGTAATGAGCTAATTAAATTACTAACAATAACCCCTATAGATAATTATATAAATGAATTTAAATTATTTTTACAAAAATCTGGTTTTTCTATTGAAGGTGAACCTGAACATGAACGGCAAGTAATGAGGATATGATTTGCAAAGAGGTATTTATTATGACTGATAATGGTATGAAAGAAAGTGAATATGGCTATTTTTACAAAGAAATTGTTTTTGATAATTGGAAGGAATTATTAAATTATTTAATTTCGTGGAATAATCATGACCTTAATATCGCAGATAATTTTTTATTTAGGGGGCATTCAGATAGCACATGGGAACTAGTTCCTTCTCTCGATAGAATAAGACCTGATTTAGAAGATAATAACTTAAGAAATTGGTATATAGCTGCCGAAAAACATTCTATTAAAAATTATAAACGTGCTATAAAATTATTTTTAAATGAAAAAGAAAATAAATTTATTACAAATGGCATTAATCCTTTGGAATGGCTTTCAGTTATGCAACATCATGGAGCAGCAACACGCCTTCTTGATGTTACAAGTTCTCCTTTAATAGCAGCTTTTTTTGCGAGTACAGACATAAAGCCTGTAACAAAAGAAAGATGTATTTGGGCTTTTCCTTTAAGAATTATAGACGAAATAAACAGTGAAATAATAACATTAAATACTAATAATAAAATCCAGGAACTATATGATTTTTATCAAGATATTGATTTTTTATCAAAAAATGAAAAATCTATAATTGGGTATACATTTTTAGATCAACTTACAGAAAGACCGTATTACCAACAAGGAGCTTTTTTGTACTCAATGTCAAATAAAATTAGTTTTACAAAATTGTTAAAGAATTATTATGATCATAGTACTAAGCTTACAAAATTAATATTCAAATTTTATGACAGAAATAATTTTGCAAATGCTATTAAGGATTTTAGAAATATGAATATAACTTATTCTTCGTTATTCCCTGGAATTGATGGATATAGTAAGGATATATTTTTAAATCAATATATTGTTAATACTTGAATATTATATGTTTATGGAAGAAATACTTATTTTTGAGAAGGTTTATGGCAAGGATAAAAGTTAATAAAACTGGCTTCGAAGCTGAAGCAGATCTCAGTGCCATTGGAGATGTAACGTTAAAACATTTACCAAAAATAATTATTAACTGGTGGAGAAATAAAAGAAACAGAAAAATTGTAGACAAAGCAATAATCGATATTCGAAAACAAGCATTTGGACCTTGGAAAAAACATATTCGAAAATTTCGTGTTTATAACAATTTTTCCTTACCAAGAAGTATTGAACAAACTAAAGCACAATCTGAATATGATATTAAGCATATTAATGAGCCGTGGCATAAAATAGAATTTGAAAATAGGCTTAAAAAAGATATGGCGCATTTTAATTTATATGAGAAATTTCAAGAAGAAAATGGAGGCAAAGATAATTTTGGTACATATCTTGAAAGAGCTATTGGAATAAATGGATTTACTGTTTTTCCTTCTAGAAAAGTTTATACATACTCAAAAAAGGAAAAAGCGGTTTTTATTTTAGAAGAATTTAGACCATATGACAATTCATATAACATATTTGTTCATTGTACAAAGAACTGGGCAAATATTTAAAATATTATATAATATTACAAGGAGCAAAAAATGTCCAACCCACAACAAGGAATCGTATATGTCCTCTCTAATCCTGCAATGCCAGGATTAGTCAAAATTGGACAGACAACAAATGAAATTACCAATCGAATGAACGATCTTAATACAACTGGAGTTCCATTGCCGTTTGAGTGTCTTTTTGCTTGCGAAGTAGAAGATTGCAAACTTGTGGAAAACTCTTTACATAAAGCATTTTATCCAAACAGGATAAACCCAAGAAGAGAGTTCTTCGAGATAGATCCCGATCAAGCAATTGTTATATTACGCTTATTTTCTAAAAAAGAAGTTACTCCCGCAGTAGTAGCAGAAATAAATAAATCAATTACTAATGCAGAAAAAGAAGCTTCAGAAAATTATATTAAAAGACGTCCGCCATTAAATTTTAAAGAGATGGGTATTCCTATTGGAGCTAAACTGGTTTTTTCCTATGATGAAGAAACCGCTGAAGTATATGTGTCTTCTGATAGAAAAGTTAGGGCTTCAGAGAGCGATGAGGAAAAATCGTTAAGTCAAATTACTAGAGAAATCCTTAAGTTGGATTACAACATTCAACCTACAAGATATTGGAGCTACGAAGGCAAATCACTTAATGCTTATTACAATGAAACTTATACTTTTGTGAGGTAATAGATGAAGTATGATTCAAAAATATAAACAATCACATCCCAAGCAACTCTGTGTGAGTTCCTGTTGCCAGAAGATAAAGAATCATATCAGTTTTTCGCTTTTCATAGATAAGCAGCCAATCGCCGGAACCGCCGATATGACACTCACGGTATCGTTGCAGATTGCCTTTTAATTGATGATCTTTCCAGTTTACGGGTAAAGGAATATCTTTTGCTAATTGGTCGATACCCCAAGCGAGCAATGATAAATCTTTGCCTTGTTTTTTCGCAAGCTTGTAACTTTTTTTGAATTTAGTTGCCCTTACTACATGATATTTTATTTCATTCATCATCTTCATCTGCATCCAAATCAGCAAAAAGCTCTGTTGCATTTTTATACAGCTTGGCAGTTCCATCAGCAACAGCGGAATAGGATTCTTCAGATGCCGAAAGAAGTTCTGCTTCAAAGTTTGATGTGTAGCCATTTTCGGTTAGTTGAACAGAAGATAGTTCAAATGGGATTTTTCGTTTAAGATAAATTTGCTTGAGTGTGAGATTAAAGACATCGCTGAAAGATAATCCGATTGCAGCAAGAATCGGCTCAACCCCCGCTTTTATTTCGGGATTTACCCTTATATGCATACCGCTTGAACGTGTATCTGACATAGTTTTATTACCTCTATTGACAATATACACAAAACATCCACAAATGTCAATAGATTCCATGAAATATGATTATCTCCAAACTTTTTTCCACATGCAATGTTTCACATCCCAAACCCTTCGAATTCGAGAGGTTACGATCAATTGACAAAATATACAAAAAATATGAAAAAAAGACATGTCAAAATAAATATATTCAATTGGTCACACGCTGTGTGACCAATCATGTTATTTTTTATCCAACTCAATTTCTAAAAAAATGTCCTAATTTACCCATTAAAAAAATTATCTTCGATATAATTTTCGAGTGAAGATGAATATATTTTATTTACATGATCATGCTCCGATAATAAATAAATCATCATATCATGTTTAGCTTCAAATTCATTATTTGTTAATATCTGTTCTTTCATTTCTGAATCGTTCCTAAAGATATACTGTAAGTATTTATCAAAAGTTTTAATCCTTATATAATGACCAAATTGCGAGAAAGTTTTTTCATTCGAATTATATACATCATGTAAATTTAAAAACTGGTCAGATTTTATTAAAAGCCGATCAGCGATTTGGTTTAACTCGTTTATTAATTCGTCTTTTATTTTAATTTTATTATTATATTCTTTTTCTAAATTAATAAGAATTAGAAATATATCTGCGCTTTCTTTTCTGTTTAATATTGTCCATGAATCCAGATTATCTTTTTCATAGCTTTCTAAAATATATTTTTCACATTTACTCAAATCTAGTTTACCAAGAAGATAATGTTTTATAAATTCTACTTCAATATTTATTGCATTCAATTCATATTGAAATCTATCTTTTTTGTTAGAATTAAAAAAATAATTTTTATTTAAAAAATAATCATTTATATGTTTAAATTCATGCATTAGAATTGTGTAATGAATGCTGCTATTTTTTTTATATGTATCCAGATATTTTTGTCCAAATGCTAAATTTACTATTCCAGATTTAATATAACGAAAATAAGCGCCTCCTAATATACTATTAGCCATTTTGTAATCTAATTCAGAATTTATTTTTGGATTAATTTCAAGAATAACTTCCTTGTTTTGAATGGCTGTTTTTGCAAATGCATATGTATTATATACATTTTGGCTGGTTTTATTATTTTCAATTATTTCATTTAAATCATTTATTATTTGCTTATACATCATTTGCTTTCTGTCTCCTCACACAACGCTCTCAAATCCTCAACAAACTTCTTATAAATCTCTGGTTTATCAATATAGACATCGCTATAATAAACAGGTTTTCCAAAAAGGATTTTTGTGGCAGTCTTTATTCTGCCCCATTTTATCTATTTTGTAAAAAGAAGAAATCTTCTATAACATCTTCCCATGCATTATGATTTAATTTGCGGCCATGGTCTCTATAAAAATCATTCTTATCCAGAATGGTAAATATTCCAAATATTGATGAAAGGGGTTCTGTTAGTGTATTTGAATCAAGAAGCGTTTCGCCTTCATTCAATTTTTCATTAATCATTTCTATTAGAAACAGATGACCCAATTCATGAGCGAGGCATACTCTAAGTTGTTTTTCATCCATTCTGGGGTGGAAAAATATAGTAAAATATTGTTTGGGAAAATATTGAGCACAACCAACATTTAACACAGGAGAATCTGCACCAAGGGGAAAACTATTTATTTGAAAAAATGGATTATTTGTTTGATTTCTGATGTAATATTCCATACATCGAATAATATGAGCTAGATATTGATTTTTCACACCGCTGATTACTTTTGTAAAAACATTATATACCATTTTTACCGTTTCAATATTTACATCAAAGCGCTGAGATATGGTTTTTAGTTTTTCTTCAGTAATTTCAAATTCTGCCATTATGCACCAATACCTAGTTGTTTGTATTTTTCTGAAAGTTTCCATGATCCAGTTAGAAACATCTGAATTGTAAGCTCATATTTTTCTTCTGTAGAAACAGCGCCAGATGTAAAAAATGTCTGAGGATTCCCCATGCAGTCATTTAGCCTATCCACCCTAACAGCCTTATCCTCTACATCAAAACGCCTAAAAATATCTTCTATTGATTCTCTAGAATTACACTCTTTTAGAGCTCCAGCGACTATCCTTTCATTTCCATCTTCCATATCTTTTCCCCCAGTATATTAAATTTAACTCTTAAATTTTACTTTGTCAATGTAAATTTACAAAGTCCCAACCCAGCGTCTCTGCGAGAAAAAAACGACACCAACCCAACCTTACCCCACCACCGACACATTCCAAATAATCCCAAATTTATCAATCAACGAACCAAAACATTTGCTCCAGAAAGTTTCCTGTAACTCCATTGTAACATTACCGCCTTCTTTTAAAGCTTCGAATGCATTTTTTGCTGTTTCGATTGTGTCAAACTCTGCCATTATAGCGATATTGTTTCCTGCTTTGACTGGGTATTCAGGCGGCATATCGGCGAGCATGATTGTTTCACCGTTAAGTTCAAATTGAGCGTGCATAACAAGATTTTCTGTGCCAGGTTGAACCTGATAATCATCATCTTTTGGTGCTTCATTATATCGAGTAATATGTGCTTTTACATTAAATGCTTTTTCATAAAAGAAAACAGCTTCCTCGCAGTTTCCGTTAAATGAAATATATGGACTTATTTTCATAGTTTTCGTCTCCTTTTGTATAGTATAATACATTACCATGATTATTAGCGCAAGCCGAAGAACCGACATTCCAGCTTTTTACTCAGACTGGCTTATAGAACGAATAAAAGAGCGTTGTGTCCATGTTAAAAACCCGTTTAATCCAGATCAAATTAGCAAAATTAGTCTTGAGCCGAATGATGTTGATTGCATTGTATTCTGGAGTAAAAACCCAAAACCTATGCTGGATAAACTTGAATTCTTAAACGAATATACATATTATTTTCAATTTACGATTAATCCGTATAATAGCGATATAGAAAGAAATCTGCCGCCAAAGAGCGAGATAATCGAAACTTTTAAAAAGTTATCAGACAAGATAAGTGCGCAAAAGGTTATCTGGCGTTACGATCCAGTTTTGCTTAATGCAAAATACACAGTGCAGTATCATATCGAAAAATTTAACGAGATGGCATATCAACTAAAAGGTTATACAGAAAAAATAATTTTTAGCTATATCGATTTTTACAAGAAAATTGCAGAAAATTTAAAAGCTAACGGTATTACAGAGGCAACAACCGAACAGAAACTAATACTTGCAGAAAACTTTTCTATATCTGCTAAGGAAAATAATCTATCAATTGCAACCTGTGCAGAAAATATCGATCTTTCCCAATACAATATAAAACATGCAAAATGTATCGACGATGAGCTAATCGCAAAATTAACTGGGCACGATTTATCAATTAAAAAAGATAAAAATCAGCGGTTGGAATGCGGCTGCGTAGCAAGCAGAGATATTGGCGAGTATAATACGTGTTTAAATGGGTGTATTTATTGCTATGCTGGAAGCTTCGCTGCGGGAGCTGTATGATTCAAATAATCCTCCTGTCTGTTGCAATACGGATTGCGTCTGCAAGGCTTTCTGTGCCAAGCTTTAAACAAGCTTTTTTAATCGTTGTTTTTATTGTATTAAGCGGCAGTTTTAGTTTTGTGGCAATTTCTGCGCGTGACAGACCATGAGAGAGTAATGTCAGAATTTCTTTTTCTTTGGGAGAAATGTTAAAGTTGTCTGTAATGCCGTTTACCAGATTGTGTTTTAAAATAACATTACCAAGCTTTTTAGCATAGGCGGCAGACTTTTGATTAATAGATTCAAGCCAGGTTTTAGGAATACGTTTTTTTAATTTTCCTGATTTATATTCTTTGATCGCAAATAGAGTCAGAGTACGAATGTCCTTGCCAAGTTCAATGAATGGCATCACAATACCGTTGGGTTCTGCTGTTTCGTAAGCTTCTGCAAGAACAGTTAGCGCTTTATCCTTGTTTTTCATTTTATAATGTATACAAGCTTCTATTGCCAGTATTTCCAAACGTCCAAATAAGAACGATTCTCTCTTTTTCATTTCTTCGATATACAAAAGAAGTGGAGGGTAATTTCCTGTCGTGTAATGGTATCTGGCTTTCATCTGATTCTCGAAATTTTCCAGAAAACCCGCATAACCATAGTGAGAAAAATGTTCCTTAAGTTGTTCAGGGACATTATCAGGTTGATTTATTGTGCAAAAATACCAGCATAAACATATGTTATAATTTGCATAGCGATGGGTATGCTCTTTTATATCCAAATGAGTTATTAAAGTATTTATAGCTTGCTGTGCTTTTTGATAATCGCCTTGCGCAATACCAATTCGCAAAATATAAAAAAGCGCTCTATGTGTTAGATCAAACAGTTTGCTTTTTAAAGCGTACTTAAGACAGCCATTAATGCAGGTTTCTGCTTTTTCCAGATCACCCTGGTAAAAATAAAGTTCTGCGTATGCCAGCTCTAAGTGTCCGTTTCTGAAACCATTAAAAGATTTTTCTATAAAACCTGTTGTGCGATCTATAGAATCGATAAACATTTGTAATAAACCCTTTTTAGAAGAACCAACATTGTTGATCCATGGAGCTGGAAATAAATTAAATACCTCAGGATCAGAGGGCTGAGGAAAATATTTACAAAACTTTTCCATGTAGTGATCAAAATCATACTGATGATCAGTTAGAGACATCATGCCGCGCAGAATACTCCAATGATAGTACAAATGACCTAAATTTCGATTTCTGAATTCAGATTCTGGCAGCGTTAGGAATTTAGTCTCATAATAATTTCCAATGTCGATTGTTTTTTGCCAGAGCCCCTGACACAAATAGCTGCGAAAATGCAATAGTGCAAAATTGTCAATCTTTTCAAACATATTCTCCGGCGCACGATCAAAAATTAATGCTGCGAACTTTGCAATATCGTAAGGAATTTGGGAGGGCCATTCAGAAAGACAGGAAACTATCGAAGCATAGTCCTTTGTCTTTTCAAAATAAGAAAGAGCGTCAATTTTAAAACCATTTTTGTTACACCAATTACCTGCAATTATATAAGTTTCATTTTTTTGGTCTTCCAAAAGAATATCCTGTTTGGCTGCCAGAAATTCAAGAAACAGCGGGTGGATCAGATAAGCGTTAATATAGTTGTCCATGCGCACATAAGCGCTTTGACGTTCAAGCTCAAGAATCAGATTTTCTTCACTGCCCGCTAATAACTTGATAAGATCAAAAGCTAAGTGGTCAATCAGAGAAAGTCGTACAAAAAATATTTGCAAATTACTTGAGAGTCCATCCCAAATTTCGGTTTCCATTAACTTAAAAATATTTGATTTCATTGCGTTACGAAGATAACCTGAATATGACGGAGCTTTTTGGTATGTTCGCGCAATCAGGTTTATTGTAAAAGCCCAGCCTTTGGTATCCTGCAAAATTTCATGCAGGTTTTCTGGCAATAGAGGAATTTCCAAAGAGCGAAAAAATAACGCAAGTTCATTCTCATTAAAACGCAGATCATCTTCGCTTATATTAAAAACACTTCCGCTGGAAACTAATCCTGTAGTATTGATACGGGCGACGGTGCGTGAAATTAAAAACAAAGAAGTTTCCGGCGGCATATCAAGAAAGGCTTTTTCTATAAAACGCAGAACGACAGGATTTTCGATACGATGAAAGTCATCAAAAACTACGATTCGTCTTTTGATCTGCGTTGCATTGGCGTAGGATGATTTGTGGAATTGAATTACTTTCTCGTCGGTGTCAGGAAAACCAATCTTACTTATTTCTTTTGCAAAGTCTGCGTTTACATGTCTCATTGTGTGAGTATAGTTTTCCCTGAAACGTCCCGGAATATTATCACGATCGGACAGCTGCACCCATACTGTAATTGCCTGAGAGTCCTGAACAAAATCATGAACGGCTGTTGTTTTGCCATAACCAGCTCCCGCGCATACAAGAACAAGCGGGTAATGAATAGCCTGTTGGAATAAGTTTTTTAACCGAGGGCGCTCAAAATGAAACAAAGTGCTTAAATTGCGGCATTTTAAAAGCGCTGTGTTCATGCTGACCTCCTCGTTTTTGGTAGTTATTTTCATGTTAATGTATTATATTTCGATTGTAAAGAGCTAGAGCCCCTAGCTTAGAGCTCAGAGTTTGGAGGTTTATTGCCGGAAATTTAAATAATATTTCTTTCTATCGCGACGCGGATGGCATCTGCAAGGCTTTCGGCGCCAAGCTTTGAATAAACATTGTTAATTACCATTTTTACAGTGTTAATCGAAAGATTTCTGTTTGCGGCTATTTCTGTTCGCGAAAGCCCGCGGGAAAGATCTGTAAGAATATCTTTCTCTCTTGGAGAAATACTAAAATCATTCGATATACCGCTTGCCTGTCTGTATTTGGCAATAATATGACCATGATGTTTGGCATAACTTGCGGCTTTGCGATTGATATGTTCCAGCCATTTTCCGGGAACATTATATTTGGGTATTCTTTCTTTGAGAACATAAGCCGTCAGTGTACGAATGTCTTTGCCAAGTTCGATAAAAGGCATTAAGAGATCATTTGGAGCAGCTGTTGCATAAGCTTCTGTCAAAACAGAGCATGCTTTTTTCTTGTCCTTCATTTTGTAATGTATACAGGCTTCTATTGCCAGCATTTCTACTCGCCCGTATAAATACGATTCCCGCTTTCTCATTTCCTGAATATAAGAAAGCAACGGAGGATAATTTCTTGTCATGTAGTGATAGCGCGCTTTTATCTGATTGCCGAAATTTTCATTAAAACTAGCATGGCCATACGAAGAAAAATTTTCCTGAATCCAGCCTGGAATCATCTTCAGAGAATCCATCATATAGTAATACCATCCAAGAGAAATATCGTAATTAAAAAAACGATTGCTGTAATCAACTTCGTCTAACTGCATTTTTGTTTCTTTCAGCGCTTTTTCTGCTTTTTGGTGATCACCTTGAAAAACTGCGATTCGCATTGTGTAAAGCAAGGCGCGGTGCGCAAATTCAAAACCTTTATTAAAATGGATACGAGTTTTTGTTAAAACATTATTTAAAAGTGTCTCTGCGCCGAATATATCACCTTGATAAAATTTCAATTCACCTCGGGTTAAGTCATCTATACCTGTTGATAACCCATTAAAGCAAGCTGATAAATGATGTACGGAACGGCTTGCAGAATCGATGCCTTCTAATGGAGCGCCTTTTCTGGAAACACCCACAGGATTAACCCATAAAAAAGCAGGCGGGTTTGATACACGGATATTTTTAATTGACGA
>Ga0123356_10001081_pt1 | contig 30202 bp, 25 predicted proteins | sample TergutEmb28metaG_2_FD_92546 | JGI IMG/M metagenome (GOLD analysis project Ga0123356, IMG submission 92546) | Embiratermes neotenicus P3 segment gut microbial communities from Petit-Saut dam, French Guiana - Emb289 P3 | ecosystem: Host-associated > Arthropoda: Insects > Digestive system > Gut ...
AGGAAGAGACTTCCGTCACCACCACGTCTTCCGGGTGAGTTTGACCAGCCAGCGCGGTAAGGGGATACCCGATGTTGCCAGCCAGCCAAGTGAGCATACCGGCGTTCTTGCAGATCTCGGCCATCAGGCTGGCGGTGGTGGTTTTGCCATTGGTGCCGGTGATGGCCACATAACGGCCCGGCACAAACAAAAAACCCAGCTCCAGCTCACCAATCACCGGAATGTTCCGTTTTTGCGCTTCCCACACAAAGGGGCTGCCGATGGGCACGCCGGGGCTGATGACGATCGTGTCGCAATCATTCAGAAGATTCAATGCAGATTTGCCCAGCCGCCACTGGCAGGGCAGGCCGCGCAGATCATTCAACGCTTCGCCCAGCTGTTCGGCGCTTTTGCTGTCGTTAATGATTGGAATTGCCCCGGCATTGGCCAGCAGTTTTGCTGCCGCTACGCCGCTACGGGCCATGCCCACGATCAATACGCGTTTGTTTTTCCATGCCTGTGTGTCCATGGGTTACCACCTCCTTTGCGGAATCCCTCCACCGCTCACGCGGTCCCCCTCCCTTTAACAAGGGAGGTGGGGGCTGTATGTAGAAAACCGGGCGTTCTTGCTTTACCCCCCTTGTTAAAGGGGGGAGGGCCACCGCAGTGGCGGGGGGATTCCTCACCCCGACACCCCCAACAAACTCAGCAAACAAAGCAATACCGTCACAATGGTGTACATGGCCACAATCTTGCTCTCCGGCACGCCCAACAGCTCAAAATGATGATGCAGCGGCGACGACTTAAAGATGCGCTTGCCATGGGTGCGCTTAAAGTACAAACGCTGCAAAATCACTGACAGGGATGAAATCAGCATGCAGAAACAAATCAGTACCAACAAAAGGGGCAAGCGGAGCATCAACGCCACCGCCACCATGGCGCCGCCAATAAACATGGAGCCCGTATCCCCCATGATCATATGGGCCGGATAGGTGTTAAATCTCAAAAAACCCATGCATGCACCGGCCATGGCGCAACAGAGCACCGCCACATTCAGCAGATTGCCTTGGGCCTCGCCCTGGGCCGCGTTGGCGGCAAACAGCGCCAGCAATCCAAATGTGGCAAAATCCACCAACGACACCGAGCCCAGCAGACCGTCCAAGCCATCCAGCAGGTTGGCGCTGTTGGCAGTGGCCACAATCACAAAGGCCGCCGCCGGGATATAAAACCAACCCAGATTCCACTCCACGTTAAGGAAGGGCACAATGATGCTGGAACCGATGTGGGGATGAGCAAAACAATAGTAGGCAAAGGCCAGCCCTAAGGCGATTTGGAACACCAGCTTTTGTTTTTCCGAAAGACCCTTGTTGTTTTTGCGGCGGATCTTGGTCATATCGTCGGCAAAGCCGACACACAGATTGCCCACCGAAAGCAGTATGGCCGCCAACATCATGTCGGTTTGGATGCGCCAGCCACCCTGGTGCATGGCCGCGGCCACCGCCACACCCACGATGCAGATCATCCAGCCGCCCATGGTGGGCGTCCCCTGCTTTTTTTGATGGGTTTTTGGCGCCAGCTCATACACATTTTGCCCAAATTTAAGTCTGCGCAGCACCGGCAGCAGGATAGGCCCCACCGCCAAAGACGCCACAAACGCAATGAGTACCGCCCAAATCATCCTTTGCACAGGCTTCCCTCTTCTCGCAATTAGTTGGCGGCCAACAACTCCGCCACAACCACCTTTTCGTCAAACGGATACTTGACGCCCTGTATCTCCTGATATGTCTCATGACCCTTGCCCGCCAGCACAATCACATCGCCAACCCGGGCGATTTGTGTGGCGTATTGGATCGCGTCCCGCCGGTTCTCGATCACCACATAAGGCCCCTCGGTCTCCCGGATGCCCTCCTCCATGGAGGCCAATATGGCATAAGGATCCTCACGCCGGGGATTGTCGCTGGTTAGGATGCAAAAATCCGCCAACTGGCCGCCCACACGGCCCATCAAGGGGCGCTTGGCCTGATCCCGGTCGCCGCCGCAGCCAAACAGGGCGATCAGGCGGCCCTTGGTAAACTCCCGCACCGTGCGCAGGATATTTTCCAACGCATCGGGCGAGTGGGAGTAGTCCAGAATCATGCGGTAGGGCGTGTGGGTGTCCAGCATCTCCACCCGGCCCGGTACGGAAGCTACGGCTTCCAGGCCCCGCTTTACGCATTCCATGTCAATGCCCAATATCAGCGCCACCGATGCGGCGGCCAGGGCATTGTATACGTTAAACTTACCGGTGAGCCGCAGGCTGACAGGTGTGACATGCATGCTGCGCAGGCTCATCACAAAAGAAACACCGTCTTCCGATATCTCGATATCACGGGCAAACAGATCACAATTCTCGCGGATGCCATAGATCACCGAGGGCACAGGTAAATCCTCCCGGATGCGGGCGGTGGTCTCCTCGTCGGCATTAAAAGAAGCGTTGTGTGTCTTATCCGGCGAAAAGAAGGAGCGTTTGGCTTGGAAGTAACTCTCCATATCACCAAAGAAATCTAAGTGATCTTGCGATAGATTGGTGTACACCGCCGCCTCAAACATCATGCCTTCTAACTTACGCAGGGCCAGCGCGTGGGCCGAAACCTCCATGGATACCACCTGTACACCGGCATCGGCCATGCGGCGGAGCACCCGCTGCATCTCGATGGGATCGGGGGTGGTGAGTTCGCTCTTAAGCGTCTCTTTGCCGATCATGTTGCCGGTGGTGCCGATGAGCCCACAGGAATAACCGGCCGCCTCGCAGATAGCCTTGATCAGGTAGGTGGCCGTGGTTTTGCCCTTGGTGCCGGTAACGCCCAGCAGCTTCATTTGCCTGGCCGGATGGCCATAAAAGGCAGCGGCGATCCGGGCCATGGCTGCCCGGCCATCCCGCACCAGCACCTGGGGAACCGCCAGCTCGGGCAGCAGCCGCTCCACCACCAGCGCCGCACAGCCGTTGCTTACGGCTTGCCCGGCATAGTCATGGGCATCGAACCTTTCACCGGCAAAACAAAAGAACAAGCCCTTTTTCACCAGCTTGCGGGAGTCCGCTGTCAATTCCCCGATCTCGGTGGCAGCATCCCCATGGCAGACAATCACTTCCGGCAGCTCCTGCATCAAAGTAGTAAGCGTCATTTGTTTTCCCTCCGACTCACACTAATTCGTACGAAATTCAACTTCCACCACGGTGTCCGGCGGGGCGAACTCCCCTGGCGCGGGTTTTTGCCGTGTCGCCAGGCCGGTGCCCTGGATGTACATCCCAAACCCCCTGGCCCGCAGCGTGCGGTTGGCTTCCACGATGGAGAGGCCGCGCACATCGGGCACGGAACGAAAATCTTCTACCGCGGGCGGTGGCGACCCGTTTACGTACAACATCACGATGGATCCGCCTGATATCGTAACCCCCGGCGGCGGCATCTGATCCAGCACCTCTTGTGCATCCCCATCTACCAGGCAACTTAGCCCAATCTCTCGCAGCGTACGTGCCGCCTCGTTTACCGTTTGGCCCCGCAGGTCGGGCACCCTTATATCGGGTTGGGGCGTAGCGCCGGGGGCTGGCATGGCGGCAATCCCCAAGTAGGCCAGGGTGTCTTCCATGATCATCTTAGCAAAGGGCGCGGCAGTGGTTCCGCCGTAATCGGGATACACTTGGGCTTCGTCTACGATCACCAGCACCGCAAAACGTGGGTTGTCGGCGGGAGCAAATCCTAGGAAGGAGCCGATGTGTACGTCGCGCACGATTTTCCCATCCCTGTACACCTGGGCAGTGCCGGTTTTGCCGCCGATGCGATACCCCAGCAGCGACGCGTTACGCCCGCCCCCCTCGGCCACCACACTCTCCAGCAACTCCCGCATCACCGCCGATGTTTCGGGTTTGATGGGCGTGGACACCACCCGTGGCTGGGTGCGTTCGAGCACCGTTCCATCCTGCGCAACAACTTCCTTTACGATGTAGGGCCGCATCAGCTTGCCGCCGTTTACCACCGAGCAGGCCGCCGTGAGCAATTGCAGGGGCGTTACCGCCACGCTTTGCCCAAACCCGATGCGGGCCAAATCCACATTCTTTACGTGCCGCTGGCCGATCAGCAGGCCGCCGCCCTCGCCGGGCAAATCGATGCCCGTGGGCACGCCCAGTCCAAAGGCCCGCAGGTATTGGTAAAACCGTTCGCTGCCCAGCCGAAGCCCCAACTCCACAAACACCGGGTTGCAGGAGTTTTGCAGCGCTTTTTGCATGCTCTCGGCTCCATGGGGGTTGCCCCAGCACCGGATGGTATCCCCGTCTACCTTGACCTTGCCCGAACAGTAAAACCCTTCTTTAGGATGGGTAAGGCCGGAATCAATGGCCGCGGCAGTCGTAAGTATCTTAAAGGTAGAGCCCGGCTCGTATACGTCGCTGATGCCTTGGATGCGCATCAGCGCTTGGAGGGCCGCCACATCGTTGCGGGGCGGGTCGTTGGGATCATAATCGGGCTTTACGCACAGGGCCAGTATCTCGCCGGTATGTACGTCCATCACGATGGCTTGTACGCTGCGGGCCTTGTTTACCTCGATGCACTGGCGCAGCGCTTTTTCTACAAAACTCTGTATGTTCCGGTCGATGGTGAGGCGCAAGTTGTCGCCGGGCACAGGTGGGATGTACTCACTCTCGCCGCCGGCCAGTTGCCTGGCCCTTGCATCCACCTCGCTTACAATTTTTCCAGGTTGTCCAGCTAAATATGCTTCAAAGAGCTGTTCGAGCCCGGATTGCCCTTGGCTATCTACATTGGTAAGTCCCAGCGCCTGGGTTAAAAAGGCTCCGTTGGGGTACCAGCGGCGGGTGTCCTCGTCGAAGTACAGGCCGTCCAGCACCTGGGCTTCTTTGTAGGGGGATTGGTTGCGCAGCATTCGTAGCTCGTCCACAATCTCGCGGGGTACCTGGCGTTTGATGATCACCGAAGCCTTGCTGGTATCCGATATTTTGGACAGCACCCCGTTTGGATCCACCCCCAGCAATGCGTGCATCGCGTGAGCCAATCCTTCCGGATTTTTAACTTGGAGCGGGTTGGCGCACACGATGTAGGCCGTGGTGCTTTCCACCAGCAATGTGCCGTTCCGGTCGTAGATGCCACCACGTTGGGCAGCGATGGTTCCGCTCCGTGTCCACTGCCGCACGCCGATTCTGGACAGGGATTCGGCTTGGATCACCTGCAAACTGAACAAACGGCCCACCAACACAAGAAAAAGGAGGCCAAAGCCGCCCAACAACCAAACCAGCCGTTTACGCACCACCATGTCGGGCGAGCTCAATTGGATTCCTCCTAGTCTTTGCACTTCGCTACTTGGAATCCCCCCGCCACTGCGGTGGGGGGATTCAGAACGGTATTTTTTGAAGCAACTGCGCCAGCATCGCAAAGAACCCTCCTTCAACTTGCCTCATTTGTACCACGCTGGGTGGCGCCTCGCCCATGGGCCTGGTGTTGGGCATATGAACCGGCTGGATATTGCCCGCCTGGATTCGAAGCAGGCCCAGTTGGCTCACTACATAATGGCGAATCTGCTCACCGTCGGTGTTGCTCATCAGCGATCTTTCCAAGACCTGGTTTTCGTCGCGCAGGGTTTTTACGCTGCTTTCCGCCTCGGCAATCATCCTTTGCACCCCACTGGACGCGGCGCTTTTGCCGATGGACACCACCGCCAGTATGGCGAACAGAAGCCCCAGGGACACCAGCATAATCGAGGCACTGATGCCACGCTGCCGCTCTTGCCTGCGCCTGGCCTGAGGCGGGCGGCCCACGATCCGCAACTCATATGCGGGCGGACGGCTCTCATCTTCGTAATAGCGTGGCGGAGCCAGGGCTGAGGTGCCGGAAACCGTGTATCCGCTTCCCCGCGGACGATAGGTCGTACCCGTCATAGCCTATTCCTCCCCCTCATGCACTAGAACGTTTGTAGAGTTGGTTCACTGTAGCGCTCTTCCATGTGTTGGGCCAATTCGTCGATGTTCATGCGGGTCTCTTGCTCGCTCTCGGCATGCTTCTGGGCATCCCATATCTCCAAAGTTTCGCCCATGCCTACAAACACCAGGTCTTTTGAGATGCCGATAAGGGAACGCAGCTTAGCGGGAAGCAGCACCCTGCCTTGGGCATCCACCGTGTTGCCGGGGAAGGCATTGCCATTAAAGAAGCGCTTAAACTCCATGCCCTTTTTATCGGTAACACTCACCCGGGCCATACGCGCCTTGAGCTTGAGCCATTCTTCTTGGGGGTACAAGGCGATAGCCGATGCCGAACCGTTGAGGGCAATGGCAAAATCCTCGCCCAAATCCAGACGAAAGTCTACGGGGATGATGACGCGGCCCTTTGCATCCAAGCTGTGCTCAAATGAACCCGCGAAGTCTGCCACGCCATCACCGCCTTTCGCTTGGTCTTCAGAATGGGATATTTCTCCCCTAAAAACCTCTTGCCTCCTTTATACACCACTTTGCTCCACTTTTCAAGAGTTTCGAAGCTGAAATTTCTCTAATAAATGCAAAGAAAATATTACGAAGTGAATGTTTCTCGTATATTTTTTGTTCATATACAAGTAATAAGAATATATGTTCTCTAATAATTCCATCTGAAAAACGCTGGAAATTCGCGGGTTTTGTGGATTTTTTGAATTCACAAAAAGCAACCACAACTTCTTGTGGTTGAAACAACTTTATGACACAATAAACTGTCTCCGAATGGTTAAATGATTATGAACTAAAATATAATATTTGATCGCAATAAGTGCATAAAAAAAGAACGGATACAAACCGTTCGTTGAACATTGCCCTACACGCGCTCTTTCTCCTCCAAATCGAGCAACCGAAACCCCAGCCCATCACAAGACACCTGATGGATGTACATCCCGCTCCCGCCCCACTTGCCGCAAAGCGCATTGCGCAACCCCGCACCATGCAGATGCCCGTACACCAATCTAACCGCACCGAACTCCTCGGCCAGCGACAGAAAGGACGGATCCGGCGGAAAATGCATCAATGCAGTGAGCGGCAACTCCGGCGCGATACGGCGCGCGGTTTCCAAAGACATCCGCATGCGCAATATCTCCCTGGCATAAATACGGGCATCATCGGGATTTTGCGGCTCCTCACCGAGACAAGTCCAGCCACGGGCGCCGCAAAATACCTGCCCATCCAACACCAGGGCATCGTTTTGCAAGGCATACATGCCCACAGGGAGCGCGGCCCGCACCCGGCCAATGGCGCTCCACCAATAATCATGATTTCCGCGAAGCAAGATTTTGCGGCCAGGCAGCACACCGATGGCCAACAAATCCGGCTCGGCCTCTTGCTGACGCATTGCCCAGGAGATATCGCCTGGTATCAACACTATGTCTTGTTCGGCGACCCGCCCGCGCCAATCCTGTGCGATGCGCTCAAAGTGCCGCTCCCACTGGGGACCAAACACGTCCATGGGTTTTGCATCGCCGCCAGGCAGATGCAGATCGCCGATGGCATAGATTTTCATCATGCGCTTTTATGTTTGCTCATTTTCATCCTCTTCATCGCTTTCCGCCTCTTCCTCTTCGATGGCCTCTTCCAGCGAGAGTTCGCGGGTGATCTCACCAAACTCCCTGGGCGGAATGTCGGCTTCCATATCCAGGGTGATTTCGTCCATATTGCTGGCGGCACCCAGGGCCATGGCCGCCTCTTCGGAAGGCGCGGCCCCTTCTCCCTGCATGGCGGTTTCGTTGCTCTTGCCTATTTCCTTTAGGCAAAACAAGCATAGATCCTTGCTTGGGTATACGGGATTCTCGCCGCAAACCGAGCAAATTTCGAGGTACTCGTCTTTGGCTTCTCCCTTGATTTCACGCTTGCAGACCGAGCAATACTGATCGCTCTCCTGCATGTAGTTCAGTTCGCAGCGCGGGCATTTAACAAATCCCATGCATATGCCTCCCCGGTTCTTTGGAACTATTTCTCATGGCAAAAGCATTCCAATTTCATTGCCAAGTTGTTGCAAGCATGTTACGATCTGGAGGCACTGGTGCCAGTAACAGGCTTACAACCAAATCACCAAACAAATCCCTACATGGATTCTTTATTATGAAGGAGTGATTCCCCCATGTCAACCAAAAGAACGATTGCCCTTTTGCTTTTGTGCTTTCTTACCGTAGGTTGGAGTGGCGGCGCGCTTGCGTCGAGGCTCAACATCACCTCGCAGTTTTACAATAAAAACCAATGGCCCAATCGCCAGTCCCCCGCTTGCCAAAGGTCGTCATGCTCCCGCTCCAAACAATGCGCAACCTGTTCCAAATCCACCCCCGCATCTACGCCAGCGCCCACTCCGGCGCCAACACAAAAGCCTACCCCGGCGCCCACTCCCAGGCCCACCAGAGCCCCGGCAACTGACGGACATTATACTATAGGTTCCGCCAGTGCGCAAGAGCTAGAAGCACTTAAATATATCAACGAAGACCGCGCCCGGCAAGGAGTACCCACACTGGTGATGGACAACAAGCTTGCCGCCCTGGCCCGCATGAAATCGCAGGATATGCTATCCAACAATTACTTTGCCCATACCTCCCCTACGCTGGGCAATGCCGCTACCATGTTGCGCAACAACGGCTACTCCTTTAACAGCGTGGGCGAAAACATATCGAAGCATTCCACTGTAATTAAATCCCACGCCGCTCTGATGAGCAGCGATGGTCACCGGCGCAACATACTCAACTCCAGCTGGCAAAAGGTAGGCATCGGCATCGTGTTGGATGGGAACGGCTCTGTGTACATGACCCAGCTGTTCGTTCGGTAACGCCATCCAAAAGCCGCCGTCACGAGCGGGGCAATCCCAGCAAACGGTTACCATAGCATGCTATCTCCCATCGTTTGCTGGATTGCTTCGCCGCTTTCTATATGTATGGTTTTCTTATGTATGGTATGCGCCGTTGCGCAGCGAGTGTAGCGCGGCGCGCCCCATGGTCATTGGATCAACGGCGGAACCCATTTCCGGCGAACCGCCGGCGTTTTCCCAGCCCAGTGGGATCGCGCGCTGTTCGGGCTGAACGTTGGGCCAATTGCGCCGCACAGCGCTTAGCGTACCGCCCCCCCTGGGCTTTTCTTTTGCGGATTCCATGGCTGGCAATGTAAGCGCTTCCGAAGGCAGGCGAGCGGGCCTGCTTAAATCATCTAACATAAATGGCACCCCTCCTCGCTGCATCTTATGAGGGGTTGTGTGATCGCGTGCAAACAGAAGCCGCCCATTTCGTGTGGGCGGCCTCGCGTGTTTTTTTGGATGCGTCAGCGAAGGGGACAGGTATACTGCCGGTAAATCCGATAGAGTTTCCCCCCGGTCTTTTCCATGCTTACGATGGACTGAATGTTGTGCTCGTCGATAGTTGATCCCTCGATCACCCGGATACCGGCGCGGCGGGCGTTCTCGAATGTACGGTAATACATCACACCGTTTACCGCTTTGTTTTGAAAATCCGGCACCACAAACTGCATCACCGCCCGCAACTGGTCGATCTTTTTGCGCCCGGTCAGCAATATCCAAATGCCCGCAGGCGTCAGGCGGCCATGCATCTTTTTAAAGAGCTGGTTGTAATCCGGCACCGAAAGGGCAAAGCCCACGGGCCGATCATCCGCATAGGCTAGGAAACCATACTGGTCGTCCAAGAAAAATTGCATTCTTTTAAACTCGCGGTAGATGTCCTCGGCGGTGGGGGGCAGCAGCTTCCAATGGGGCGGGAAGGCCTCGCTCACACAGCGGGCCACATCCTTGGCCTGGGCGCGGATGTCCCCCTTAAAATCCATCTGCTTAACATGGAACCCAAAGCGGTTTTGCGCCCGCTCCAAAAGGGCTTCGTACCGGTCGGCGTTAAATTCGTCCATGGCGGACTTGTAGGCGTAATGATCGCAATATTTCGTAAAGCCGTATTTCTCAAACAATTCCACCAGGTACGGGCGGTTGTAGGAGTTGTACAGGGTGGGCGGATCGTCGAACCCCTTTACCAGCATCCCCTTATGAAAATCATCAAAACTTGGCGGATTGGGGCCTACCATGGCATCCATGCCCTCGCTGCGCAAAAATTCCGCTGCGGCGTCCAGCACGGCCTTGGCGTACTCAAATTGATTGTAGCTCTCAAATAACGAGATATACCCTTCTTTTACTTGGGTGCGCTCCATTAGTTTATAATCGATACCAGCCAACACCCGGGCCACGGGGCGCTCCCCATCATAGGCCATAAAAAACTTGTGGACGCCGTTGTCAAACAGCCCGTTGCGTTTGCCCCGGAGCAATTGCTTTTGATCGGCCAATAACGGCGGCACCCAAAAGGGATCCCCCCGATAAATATCATAGGGCAGGCGGACAAAGGCGCTTATGTTCCTTCTGGTTGGCTTAAGCTCCACAACTTTGATCATGGTATTTTCCTCCTATATAGAACGGTATTATTATAGCATCCCTCCTTGGGTTTGGCAACGCATGGCTGTAACCACATGCCTTTTAGCGCTTCAAGAAAAAAAGTATGATCGTTGGAAGGATATAACCAAACAAAAGTGCAGGCCGCGCCCAGATCACGCTGCGAGTTACACCGAGTTGATCCTGGCGTAGCACGGTTTGCTTTTTGTATAAAGAGTAAAATGTCAGCCAAACCAGAAAAGCCATGCCTGTGAAAAATATCGACGTAAGAGCAACTCCCGGAATGCCTGTAAGCGCCCGGAAATATGCGCCCAGGTTCGGGCCTTGATACAAAAAGCCGAATAGCTCCGGCAAGATGCCATTGTTGACCATGTAGTTGTCGTTTATATTACGAACAAAGAAACAACCCCAAAAAATCCCGCCAACGGAAAGCACGATCTCTGCAAAGAAAAAAGTTTTTTTGTTTTGGATCGTCATTACCGCAAGCGCAAGGAATGGCGCCAGAATCACGAGCCATTGAGAATGCCACGACACAAAAGCAAAAAAGACGCTGTACATGGCAAGCGGAAAGTAAATCATATATTGCACGCGGTTCTTAGCAGTCGGCGTGATGTAATAACTGAACAGGCAAATTACCCCCCCCCCCACCAAAAAAAGGATAATCCCAGCATGGGCTGCCGGAATGGCGTTGGCAAAAACTCTTCTTGAAAATCCATATATCTCTTCCATCGCGTTTTGAGTTAGTCTATAGCCTGGATCGCGCCATGTATACAACAGCGTCGTAACAAGATAACCCGATCCACCCACGAGCAGATGCGTGATGATGCGGCCAATCCTTTTTTCGGCAAGCAGGATGAGCGGCACAAAGATTAGGAAAGGAAACATTTTGCAGCAGATTGCCATGGCCATAATTAGCGAAAAGCGGTAATACTTTTTATCCACATAGAAAAGCAGCGCCCAAACCGTAAAAACCGAGGAAAAAATATCATACTGATTGATTGTAAGCGCACTCCAAAGGAGAAGTGGCGAACTAAGGAAAAAGAAAACCGTCCATTTTGTATCCAAACCAATCTTACGGGCCAGCTTCGCGAGCAGCCTAGCTGTAATCAGAATACATAGCACGACCAACAGCTTGCCGTATTTGATAAAAACCAACATTGATGGTTCGATCTGAAAAACAGAAGACAAAAAGTAAAGCGGAATGGCCCAGACCGCAAAGATGAGATACACAACAATATTGTATATCGCTGCGTATTTTATGGTGGCGTTGCCATATCCCCCTGCCAGCGCTTTATCCATTGTCAATGTATAAAACTCAAGGGGCTTTCCCTGCAATATGGCCTCTAGCAAGTCTTTCCCGTGCTCCATTGTGATCCACATATCAAAACGAAAAGAAAAGAAAGAAAAACATATCACAGCAATCGTTCCGAGAAAAACCCAATCGATCCACCTTGGGCGTGTAACATCCGTAAATAGGGCATTGCATTTTTTGATCATCAGAAAACCACTCCTTCGTTATATGAATTAGATTTTTCCGTAGCGCTCGATTATCTCCAAACACATGCGGGCATTGTGATACGGGCATTTCCAGGCCGAGGCCTTGTTATCACGGGGATCTATGGACCGTCCGTCCTCCCCCGTGCTGGAAAACCATTCGCCAAATTCGTGATCCGCAATGTTATGATTTATATACGCAAAGGTTTTGAGCGCAGCATCCAAAAAACGCTGCTCGCCACCCAACTGCCATGCGTTTAAGAAGCCTACGACTGCTTCGGCCTGCACCCACCAACTGCGCTGTGTATCCCTATGGCCGAATTCGGGATCAAACTCATAGATCATGGAACCGTCGGAGGCGACTGATTCATCCAGGCATGCCGACGCCATCTGCAAAAAGACTGGTTTTGCTTTTTCCATGAGGGCCTCATCGCCCAACACCTCGATTGTCTCGGCCATCAGCCAACTGCCCTCGATGTCGTGGCCGTAGGATATGCAACGGCCCAGGGGCGTCCAATCCAGCTCAAAGTACATGTGATAATGGCCGGTGTCGTGATTTACGATGCTTGAGAGCATCACTTCGAGGTGCTCTCGCACTTTCTGCTCCAACCGCGGATTACGCCACACACGCAAAAGGGAGGTATACGCCTCGATCAGGTGCAGATGGGTGTTCATGCTTTTGGCGCATCCCTGCGCATCGTAGGTTTGAATGTGAGGCATAAAGTCGAATAACTCCCAGTTTCGTTGAAACGATTCTTTGTAGCCAAGATTGGCCGGATCAAAGGCATGGGTTTCCAGCAGCTCAAATATATGTATGGCTTCGCCAAGGGCTGCTTTGTGCCCAGTGGCACGATGATATTCCGATAGCGCGTAAATGGCAAAGGCTTGCCCGTACACCATTTTGAAATCTTCCTTGGGAGCACCCGAACTATCTAACGCAAAATACGCGCCGCCGTATTCCGGATCGATAAAGTATTCGATAAAATACGCGTAGGCGCGATTTGCCTCCTTAAGATATTGCTCGTCGCCTAGGATTCGATAGGCGGCGGCAAATGTCCACAGAATCCGCGCGTTAAGGATCAGGCACCGGTCTGCGGCCGGATCAGGCGTACCGTCGTAGCCCACTTCTCCGTAATATCCGCCGGATTGGTGATCAACGCTATACTTGAGCCAGAAGGGCAAAATGTTCCCCGTTAATTCACGCATTGCCATTTGGGCCAAACGTTTATCCATTACGATACACCTCACGCCGTTCATTATATCGGTTTTATATGGGGAAGACAATAAAAATCACGGAATCCCCCCGCCACTGCGGTGGCCCCCCCTTTGACAAGGGGGCCTGAGATTCTAGCGAGGTCTCCGTTCCCAACCCCTACCTCCCTTGTTAAAGGGAGGGGGACCGCCGCAGCGGTGGAGGGATTCCGTCAGCAGCTTTAGAGAATCGAATACAGTGCCGGAGAAAAATAAAACGAAGCTTGACAAATCCTTCAAACTGTATTATTGTATTATTGTGCTAATACAATCGATAAGGAGGAGGTATGAATGTCGTGGGAACTGGACGGTGAACGCCCGATTTATTCCCAGCTTTTGGAGCAGTTACAGCTGCGCATCATCGCCGGGACGTATCAGGCTGGCCAGCGCTTGCCGTCGGTACGTGATCTTGCGCAGGAAGCCGCGGTAAACGCCAACACCATGCAGCGCGCCCTAACCGAGCTGGAGCATGCGGGATTGGTACATGCCCAGCGCACAGCTGGCCGGTTCATTACCGAGGATCAAGGGAAAATCGCGGCTACCCGCACCACCTTTGCCCTGCGCCACGCAAACACCTATCTTTCGGGCATGCAAAAACTGGGTTATACACGGGAAGAATCCCTGACGCTTTTGCAAGAAGCCGACAAGTAAAAAAGGAGATGAAAACATGCCTCACATTCTCGAATGCAAAGGCCTGGTGAAGCGCTTCGGCAAAAAAGAAGCGCTGGCAGGCATCGATCTGGTTTTGGAGCCTGGCCGCATCGTGGGCCTGCTGGGCCCCAACGGCAGCGGAAAAACCACCTTAATCAAGCTGATCAACGGCCTGCTTGTACCCACCGAAGGTACGATTCGTATCGGCGGTTTCCCGCCTAGCGTGGAAAGCAAGCGCCTGATTTCGTACCTGCCGGAGCATACGTATCTAAGCGACTGGATGCGGGTACGCGACCTGTTTGCCTTTTTTAAAGATTTTTACACGGATTTTAATCTAAACAAAGCCGAAGACATGCTGCAACGGCTGAGCATCGCCCCAGGCGACCGCATCAAGACCCTTTCCAAGGGCAACAAAGAAAAGGTGCAGCTGATCCTGGTGATGAGCCGCGAGGCCCAGCTCTACCTGCTAGATGAACCGATTGGCGGCGTGGATCCCGCCGCCCGGGATTACATCCTCAGCACCATTCTTTCCAACTATAGTGAGTCGGCCACGGTGCTGATCTCCACCCACCTAATCGCCGATGTGGAGCGGGTGCTGGATCATATCGTGTTTATACGGGAAGGCAAGATCCTCCGCTCTGAGCAGGTGGATACCCTGCGTGAGCAAGAAGGCAAATCCGTGGACGCAGTTTTCCGGGAGGTGTTCAAATGCTAATCAAGCTATTTAAGCATGAATTCAAGGCCACAGGCCGCATCTTTTTGCCCATGTACGCCCTGCTGGTTGTTTTTTCGGTGATCACCAAGTACGTAAACCAAAACATGCGGGTCGATTCGTTGTTGTTTGGTATTCTGAGCTACCTGCCCACCCTGATGTACATATGCATCATCGCCGGCATCTGCATGATGACCTTGGTGCTGCTGATCCAGCGTTTTTTCAAAAACCTGCTGGGCCCGGAGGGTTACCTGATGCACACGCTGCCTGTGCGCCCGTGGCAGCATGTGGCATGCAAGTTACTCACTTCTACTTTTTGGTCGATTTCCAGCATGTGTATAGTGAGCCTTTCTTCGCTTTACATGGGCGTCAATGTACAGGATTGGCATTCTTTTATAGCAACTTTCCGGGGCATGCTCGCTGTCGCCGCCGCACCTCTCAATTTAACGGCCAATGCCTTCTTCTGGGGATTGATAGCGGTGCTTGTGGCCTACGTGATCAAAATGACGCTGATGATCTACGCGGGTTTGGGCATCGGCCAGCTTTCGTCCAAACGAAAGGTTGGGGCTTCGGTATTGGCCATCGTGGGCCTAAACATCGTGGAGCAACTGGCGGCTGTGATCGTTTTGGTGCTTTGGGGCGAATCCAGCGGCATCCTGTCCCACGGAAGCGGTGCCGAGATCATTCGTTTTGTATTCTGGTGGATCATGGGATCGGCCGGGCTGTTTAGTGTGATCTACGCATTTGTTTGCAACTGGATGCTCAAACGCAATTTGAATTTGGCGTGATGGTTCGATAAAAGGCGATCACGTAGGGGCGACCCTATGTGGTCGCCTTCGTTTTCTTATTCAGCGTTCGATTGGCAATAGCTCCCGCCACTCGGACAGCAACAAAACATCCCGCCGGTACGGCTCCGCCTCCGCAGGATCAAAGCGCAACGGCACACAGGCGTAGATCAGCACGACCCCTTCGGCTTCCACAAATTCATCGAAATCATGGAAAGTATCATCGTTTAAAGTGATGGGGTTCCAGCCCTGGGCCTTTAATGGGGCCAATTGCTCGGGGGATTGAACAATCTGCAGCCGGGCCCTGCCCTGGGATTCACCGATTTCTAGCTCCAGCGTAAACACAAAGCCGTCGGTTTCCTCCCCGGTGTTGGCCGAAGTACCCAATGCCGAATCGACCCACACGCTGCCCACCCGGTGGCCACGCGCCACAAGGGGTATCTCCAGGCCGTCCAGCCCCACGGTGGATAAATCCACGGGCAATACCATTTGCCTGCGCATATCGCGCAGGCGCTTGCGCACCTCCGCATTAAACAAGCCGTTGCCAACAGCGGCGTCAATTTCCAGCAGTGCCAAGCCTTCTAATGTGGCATAGGCGTCAGCATTGGCACGGACTTCAACTAACTCTTGTCTCTCTTCTATGGGAAAGAAAGCTTCGATATCAGGCTCTGGTGTGGGCGGCACATAAGTGGGCCATGCTGTGGGTTCGTCCCGCGCGGCAACACCCGCCACCCTGGGCAGGTAACGATGGGCCTGGGGGGCATTGGCCGTAAACCGCAGCGAAGCGGAATCCGGCTTAACCACCACACATACTGCCTCTGCCGAATTGCCCAGCGCATCCACAGCGGTGAGCAGGATTTCCGATCCGGTCGGCAAACCGGCAATGCCGGTTACGGAAAAGCTGCCATCCCGGTTTTGCAGGCACAGGAGCGATCGCCCTTCGGCAGAGGCCTCCACCCGCACGTCCCCCTGGGCATGACCAATCAACCATCGCTCTCCCTCGGCCACATAGGCGGGCAAGCGCAGCTCGGGCAGCTCCTCCGACAGGCGGGAAGTCCAGGTGATTTCAGAACCCCAGTCGTGCACATACCGCAGGGCGCAGTATAACTCGCCGGGCCGCAAATCCTCCCGGGTGGCGCCAATCTGCCAGCGGCCTTGAGCATCCACTTTTGTTGCCCGGCGCGACTGGAGCGCGTTGTTTACAATCAGTTCGATCTCTGCTCCGGGTTCACCGGCGCCGTGCAATACAAAGGCATATTCGCCTTCAAATTCCAATGCCAGATAATCGGGTTCGGGCGTGTCGATCACCAACGAGGCCCATTGCTCTTTGTCCGTTGCCCCTGCACCTTCTGCAACGGCAACCGTGCCTGTTAAGGCAGGCGCAAGCTGTGTGGTGGCGCGTACAGGCGGAATATATAAGCCCTCCCGCGAGGCATGTATTTCATGAACGGGTTTCTCAACGCTTTGTGGAGAAACGTGGCCCAGTTGGGGCGACAAACAAAGGGAGAGGACCATCCAACACCCCAGCAGCAGCCCCAAGCGATTTTTCATCTTCAGTGAGCCTCCCGATGCCAAATACAATATGTATTATAGCACAGAGGGTGGGTATACACAATGTAGTATGAAGAAAAAATGTGATGAGCTTTTGATCAGCCTTCGATCTGTTCTAGGGCAACCATACCCTCGCCCTCGGCATCTGCCATGGTTTTCTCCAAAATCGCCAGCACCGCCTCCCGGCCCTCCCCGGTCTCGGAAGACCAAGGAATAACCTCCCAGGGCTGCACCTGCAGGGCGCGGCAAATCACAGCCGCATGGCGCATCCGCGCGCCCCGGCTGATTTTGTCCGCCTTGGTGGCCACGATGGTAAATGGGATGTTGTATGTGCGCAAAAAGCCGATCATGTCCCGGTCATCCTGGGTGGGCTCGTGGCGAATATCCACCAGTTGCAGCACTAGGCGCAGGGTAGCGGAATCCGCAAAATACCCCTCCATCATGCGGGCCCATTTTTGCTTCTCATCTTTATTTGCCTTGGCAAAGCCGTAACCGGGCAAGTCGATCAAGCGCAGGCGGCCTTCGATATCAAACACGTTCAGCAACCTTGTTTTGCCCGGCGTGGAGCTGGTTTTGGCCAGCTTGCGGCGCCGACACAGGCAGTTGATCATAGAGGATTTGCCCACGTTGCTTTTGCCTGCCACCGCCACCTCGGGCAGGCCGATGCCGGGATAGTCCCGGTAATCAGCCATGGAGGTGATAAAACTCACTTTGTTAATCTCCATCGATTATCTCCTCCTTTTGTGCAAGCGCTATGCGCAGCACCTCCTCGATTTGTGATACGGGCAGGATTTGCATGCGGTTGCGCACGTTTTCGGGCACCTCCTCCAAGTCTTTTACATTCTCTTGGGGGATGAGTACCGTATCCACACCGGCCCGGTGGGCGGCCAGCAGTTTTTCTTTTAAGCCGCCGATGGGCAGCACCCGGCCCCGCAGGGTGATCTCGCCGGTCATGGCTACGTTTTGCCGGATGGGAATGCCGGTGAGGGCGCTGGTAAGGGCACTGGCGATCGTAACACCGGCCGAGGGGCCGTCTTTGGGCACCGCACCTTCGGGCACGTGGATGTGGATGTCCATGTTCTCGTAAAAACCGGCGTCAATGCCCAAATCGCCAGCATGGGCACGCACCCAGCTTTTGGCGGCCCGTGCCGATTCCTTCATGACGTCCCCCAACTGCCCGGTGAGCTCCAGCGCACCCTTGCCGGGCATGATGCTGGTTTCGATTTGCAGAGTATCGCCGCCAAAGGCCGTATAAGCAAGGCCGTTCACCACGCCGATCTCCGGCTTTTTGCCAGCCTTGTCAAAATGATAACGGGGCGCACCCAAGTCCTTTTCTAACTGAACGGGCGAGATGCTGGTTTGCTCCCAGCCTTCTTCGATCATACGCACGGCAGCCTTGCGCGCCACCTTGGCGATGGTGCGTTCCAGCTGGCGCACACCGGCCTCCCGGGTGTACCCGTTGATCAGCGCACGCATCACCTTGTCGGGCACACGCAGGGATTTGGCGGGCAGGCCGTGCTCGGTGATCTGCTTGGGCAGCAGATGCTTTTTGGCGATGTGCAGTTTTTCCTCTTCCGTATAGCCCGAAAGTTGGATGATTTCCATACGGTCGAGCAGGGGCCTGGGGATCGTATCCGTGGTGTTGGCGGTGGTCAAAAACATCACGCGGGAAAGGTCAAAGGGCACATCCAGATAGTGATCGCGAAAGGCGAAGTTCTGCTCGGCGTCCAGCACCTCAAGCATGGCCGAGGCGGGGTCGCCCCGGAAGTCGTTGCTCATCTTGTCGATCTCGTCGAACAAAAACACAGGATTTTCGGTGCCCGCCTGCTTGATGGATGATAAAATACGGCCTGGAATCGCCCCGATATAGGTGCGGCGATGGCCCCGGATCTCGGCTTCATCCCGCACACCGCCCAGGGACATCTGCACAAACTTGCGCCCCAACGAACGCGCCACCGACCGTGCGATGGACGTTTTGCCCACGCCAGGCGGGCCCACCAGGCATAAGATGGGCCCCTTCATATCGTTTTTGATGCGGCGCACCGCCAGGTACTCCACAATGCGCTCTTTCACCTTTTCCATGCCGTGATGATCGGCATCCAAGATGTTGCGGGAGCGGCGCAGGTCCAGATTGTCCGGTGTGCGCACACCCCAGGGCAGGTCGATGATCCACTCGATGTAGGTGCGGCTCACCCCGATCTCCGGCGAACCTGGGGCCATGCGGGAGAGGCGCTGCATCTCCCGCTCCACTTTATCCCGCGCCTCCTGGCCCATGGGCGTGGAGGCGGCCCGTTCGCGCAGATCCTCGATATCCGTGGAATCCCGGTCGCCCAATTCAGACTGTATGGCCTTGATCTGCTCCCGCAGGTAATACTCTTTTTGGTTCTTTTCGATTTGCTTTCTAACTCGTGCTTGCACCTGCCGCTCCACGCTAGCCAGCTCGGTTTCCCGCACCAAAATGGCGCACAGCTCCCCTAGCCGCTCGCCTACGTCGAACTGCTCCAAGATGCGCTGGCGATCCTCCAGGCGGGTGAGCACATTGGCGGCAATGATATCCCCCAGGCGCTCGGCATCGTTTACCTCGCCCACGGACTGGGCCAGGTCGCTGGGCACCCGGCCGCTGGTTTTGGCAAACTCGGCAAAAAACTGCTGGGTGGTGCGGGTGAGCGCCTGCATCTCCATGGCGCTTGGGTAGGAGCTTTGTACGGCGTGTGCTGACACCAGGTAGCAAGGCTCCTCCTCGATGATGGCGTGGAGCTTGCCCCGCCGCACCCCTTCCACCAATACACGGATGTTATCGCCCGGCAGCTTAAGGATCTGCTTGATCCGGGCGATGGTGCCCACATCGTACAGGGCGTCCACCACGGGCTCGTCTTGATCGGCATCGCGCTGGGCGATCAAAAATACCTGCTGATCCTCCACCATGGCCCGCTCCAGGGCAAGGATGGAGCGCTTGCGGCCCACATCAAAGTGCAACACCATGTGGGGAAACACCATCAGCCCACGCAAGGGCAGCATGGGGAGCAGCAGGGCCTGGTGCTCGGGAGCCTTTCGGGATCGTGCCAAGGTGATTCCTCCGTGTTCAAACGATATTCTCAACCCATCAATTATACCTGAACGGTGGGTTTGCTGCAAGCGGAATCCCTCCACCGCTCACGCGGCCCCCCCCCCATCACGCCTCCACAATCCGCCGCACCACAGGCCGTCCCTCCGCGCCCTGGGCCACCAGGCGGTCTGTTTCCACCTCACCGGCGGGAAGGGTCCGGGCGGCAGGCTTGGCGAACATTAGCGCCAGCGCTTCCTCTAGCGTATCAACGGGCACAACCTCCACGTCGTCGCCCACAAAACGTTGCATGTAGTTCTCCCGGGGCACCAGCACCCGGCGCAGGCCCGCCCGCCGCGCAGCCTCCACCTTGCTGGGCACACCGCCTACCGGCCGCACATCGCCCCGCACCGACACCTCGCCGGTAAGGGCGGTTGCGCCATCCACGGGCTGCCCGGTAAGGGCAGAGCAGGCCGCCACCGCCATCGCCACCCCCGCAGAAGGCCCATCTACCGGCGTGCCGCCCGGAAAGTTAATGTGGATATCGTGCCCGTCCACATCGTAGCCCATGCGCCGCAGCAGGGTCACCACGTTCTCCGCTGAGCCACGGGCCATGCTCTTGCGGCGGAGCCTGTGGCCGTGTTCCCCCAGCTCCTCTTCTTCTACGATGCCAGTAACTGTTACATGGCCTTCGCCGGGGATGGCCACGGCCTCGATGTCCATCACCGCGCCCTGGTGGGAGCCGTACACCGCCAGGCCGTGCACGCTGCCTATCGTATCTTCTTTGAGGGCAAGCTGCTTGGGGCGGGGCGTGTAGTGGCCGGTGTCCACCACCCACTCTACGTCGGCGCGCAAAATCTCGTGCCGGTCCTCCATCTGGGCCACGCCCGCCGCCATCTGCACGATGTTCACAGCGTCCCGCCCGCAGGAGGCGTATCCGCCCACGAACCGGGCATCCTCTTGCGACAATTCAAACCCGGCGCGTTTGGCTGCCCCGGCGGCGATCACCGCTACCTCCTCGGGCTCCAGGGCACGGAAATAAATCTCCATGCAGCGGGAGCGCAAGGCGGGCGGCAGCTCGTTGGGGCTGCGTGTGGTGGCGCCCACCAGCCGGAAGTCCGCAGGCATGCCGCGCTTGAAGATGTCGTGGATATGGCGGGGCACGGCGGTATCGTCCGGGTTATAGTAGGCGGACTCAAAGCACACCTTGCGGTCTTCCAGCACCTTGAGCAGCTTGTTCATTTGCGTGGGGTGCAGTTCGCCTATTTCAATGCCACGCGTGAGGGTTTGGGTTTAGGTGGTTTAGGCTAGATCGGCAAGTAAAGCTGCTGCATCTTTTGTTTTAGGATGATCTGTGCCAAATATTCCCAAATATGTGTTGTGTGCTTTCCTTGCGTAGTTTCTAGCCTCGTCAATACTCCTATGCTCTTGGCAATACTCTGCAAGATTCATATAAGTAAAGGCTGTCATCGGATGATCCATGCCCAAGGCTTTAGCTGTGACTGACACAGCCTCCGAAAAATGGCACCATGCGTTATCATGTTTACCTTGTTCAGCATATAAAGTAGCCAAGTTACTATGGATAGTGGCCGTGCGTGATTTTTCCTTCCCATCTACACTTTTGCTGACTTCCAAAGCATCCAAATAAAAGCGGAGTGCGTTAGGATAATCGCCTTTTCCTTGGTATATAGTAGCCAAATTATTATAAGTGTCTACTGTTTGTGAGTGGAACTTCCCTAGTTTTCTTTCACGAATCTCCAAAGCACTCAGACCATAGTGGAGTGCATTTTCATAATCACCTTTACTTCTGTATAAGGGAGCCAGATTGTTGTAAGTGGTAGCTATTTCTGTCTCGTCTTTTCCCGTTACGTTTTCGCTAATGGCCAAATCTCTCAGATTATAATGTAACGCGTTTTCATAATCATCTTTGTTGAAATAAACAAACCCAATAATAGAGCATATGTATGCCGTCATTTCTGTCTGCTCACACATATGTTTAGCTATGCTCTCCGCACAATACAGATATGGCGCTTCATATATCCTTATGTCAGTTTGCTCATAGCTAATCTCTTTCGTGACTGCTTTAATCAACCGCTCACAACTCACGCTATTCGGCTTCAACTCTTGGCGCAGCACCTCAGCAATTACATCATGCATTTCTATCGTTTTCTTTCCCTCTACAAAACGAATCAATCGCTTATCACCCAGCTTGTTTAGCAAACTAATGCCCGGTAGTTCAAGCCAGCGCAGCAGTACATCCACAGGGAAGTTCTTAAGCGGCAGTATGCATAGGTTGGTGAGCAGCCACACTGCTTCATCGCCAAGTTTTTCGATATCGGCCATACGATACAGTGTAGCCATTTGTTTTAACAAGTGTTCGCTCGTTACGCCGCCTGAATCCTCCACTTCTTTGCTAAGGCCTCTCAAATCAAATTCTTCATTTTTTAGTTTGCCAAGCAAATCAGTCGCCGATAGGTTTACCTCCCTGCAAATTGTAGCCATAAACTCCAGAGCAAGCGTATGCCTACCGGCAAGTGAAACGATCTTCTTAATATCGGTTTCTTCTGCCGTCGATGCGGATTTTTCTCTGTAATATGCAAACAGATCGGCACATGCTAGTTCGGACAAAAAATCCATTCGAGCAACAGACACATCCTGCAGGTTTTTCACTTCATCGAAACTATCTCGCGTTGTAATGATTATGCGGCAAGGAAGCTTGAAAATATCGTCTCTTCCATCATCCGGCCCTATGCTTACATTGTCAAATACAAGCACATCATTCCGTTTCAACCCGCGCAAGTGGGATAGAATCTCATCATATCGCTGCTCAATCGGCACTTTGGGTTCGCGTACCAAACCGGGCACGCCTAGCAATGTATCTCGGAAATTGCTCTTGTATTCAAACCAACCTACACGGCCCAGCGTACGCTTTTTCTTCTCGACAAACTCTTTGGCAAATTCGGTTTTGCCAACGCCGCCAATTCCCGATATAATAGTGATTTTTCGACCCACACGAAAGCCGCGCGTGAAGCGCTTGATATCTGCTTCTCGGCCAATAAGTTTTACACCTGGAGGAGGGCTAGGCAGGGCAAGAGGGCAATCTTTTTCAGCCTTATCTCCAGAAAAAGCATTTACAACAGACGTGAGGATCGGAACTATTACCGAACCGAAGAGCCATTGAAAAATCGAACCCTCCACACAGTCACCTCCTGCTTCCTTTGTACTCTAGCCCATTATACACACTTGGACAACATTTTCCAACAAAAAACGCATCTTGACAACCACCCACAGACAAATTATAGTTGAACCAAACAAAAACCCATTTAGGAGGTGCTCCCCATGAAAAAAAGCAAACTATCACCCTTTTTAATCGCCGGAATCCTTCTCGCTCCCCTCTATTTGATCACCGACCGGTACATCGTTAAACTGCCCGAGTGGGCCGTGATCACCATCGTGGCGGTTCAATTGGCCTGCGTTATCCTTGGCGTTTACTTTACATTCAGGAAGGACAAGAGCAAAAAAGAAACAGAAACGGAGTAAAACGAATAAGCAAAGGCCCCGCTCAAAACATCATGAGCGGGGCCTTTTGAAACCCGTTTTTCAGTTACCTCTGGCCAAAGCTGTCGGCGCCTGCACCCTGGGCAAGCACAGCCTGGGCCGCCGCCAACCGGGCGATCGGCACGCGGAAGGGTGAGCAGGATACGTAGGCCAAACCGATGTCGTGGCAGAACATTACCGACGACGGATCGCCGCCATGCTCGCCGCAGATGCCCAGTTTGATATCAGGACGGCCCTTGCGGCCCAACTCCACAGACATCTTCATGAGTTTGCCCACGCCCACCTGGTCGAGCCTGGCGAAGGGATCGGACTCGTAAATCTTTTTGTCGTAGTAATCATCCAGGAAGTTACCGGCATCGTCGCGGGAGAAACCAAAGGCCATCTGGGTGAGGTCGTTGGTGCCAAAGGAAAAGAACTCGGCGCTCTTGGCAATCTCGTCGGCGATCAGGCAGGCGCGGGGAATCTCGATCATGGTGCCCACCATGTACTGGATCTTGGTGCCCTTTTCTTCCATTACCTTGGCGGCGGTTTCGTCCACGATCTTTTTGATGAACTCAAACTCTTTTACGGCGCCGATCAAGGGGATCATAATCTCGGGCAGCACATTGAGTTTCTTCTCTTTGGATACTTCGATGGCGGCCTCGATCACGGCCCGGGTCTGCATCTCGGCGATTTCCGGGAAGGTTACGGCCAGGCGGCAGCCGCGGTGGCCCATCATGGGGTTAAACTCATGGAGCATGTCGATCTTTTCCACAACCTTGGCCGGCGTGGTGCCCAGCTCCTTGGCGATGGCGGCGATCTCTTCGGTCATGCTCTTATTGGGCAGGAACTCGTGCAGGGGCGGATCCAGGTAACGGATGGTTACCGGGCGTTCGCCCATCACTTCGTAGATGCCCTTAAAGTCGCCCTTTTGCATGGGCAGCAGCTTATCCAGAGCCTTGCGGCGCTGTTCTTCGGTTTCCGAAAGGATCATCTCGCGCATGGCGGCGATGCGGTCGGGGGCAAAGAACATGTGCTCGGTGCGGGTCAGGCCAATGCCCTCGGCGCCAAACTTGATGGCGGCCTCGGCATCGTGGGGGGTATCGGCATTGGTACGTACTTTTAGCTTGCGGAAGCTGTCGGCCCAGCTCATCAGGGTGGCAAAGTCGCCGGTCATCTCGGCTTCAACGGTTTTAATCACTTCGCCGTAAATTTTGCCGGTGGAGCCGTCCAGCGAAATAAAGTCGCCCTCTTTAAAGGTCTTGCCGCCCAGGTCAAAGCTCTTGTTGGCATCGTTGATGCGCACCTCGCCACAGCCGGCCACGCAGCAAGTGCCCATGCCCCGGGCAACCACGGCGGCGTGGGAGGTCATGCCGCCACGGGCGGTCAGGATACCCACGGCGTGGTTCATGCCCTCGATATCCTCGGGAGAGGTCTCTTGCCGCACCAGAATTACTTTTTGGCCCTTCTCTACGGTGGCCTTGGTGGCGTCGTCGGCCGTAAAGTACACCTGGCCGCAGGCAGCGCCGGGGGAAGCGGGCAGGCCGGAGCCAACAGGCTTGGCGGCCTTCAGGGCAGCGGCGTCAAACTGGGGATGGAGCAGCGCGTCCAGCTGCTTGGGATCCACTTTGAGCACGGCCTCCGCCTTGGTGAGCATGCCTTCGTTTACCAGGTCCACAGCGATGCGCAGCGCGGCGCTGGCGGTACGTTTGCCGTTGCGGGTCTGCAACATAAACAGTTTGCCGCCTTCGATGGTAAACTCCATGTCCTGCATGTCTTTGTAATGGGTTTCCAGCTTGTTGGCGGTCTCCACAAATTGTTTGTACACGGCAGGCATGCTCTGCTCCAGCGTGGCGATGGGCAGGGGCGTACGGATACCGGCCACCACGTCTTCGCCCTGGGCGTTAATCAGGTACTCGCCGTACAGGCGGTTTTCGCCTGTGGAAGGATCGCGGGTAAAGGCAACGCCGGTGCCGCAATCGTCGCCCATGTTGCCAAACACCATGGCCTGTACGTTCACAGCCGTGCCCCAATCCGAGGGGATGTCGTTCATGCGGCGATAGTAAATTGCGCGGGGATTATCCCAAGAGCGGAACACAGCCTTTACGGACTCCAGCAGCTGCAATCTGGGGTCTTGGGGGAACTCCTCGCCCTTTTCCTTTTTGTAGAAAGCCTTAAAGCGCTGCACCATTTCTTTCATGTCGTCGGCGTTCAGATCCAAGTCATTCTTCACGCCACGCGCTTCTTTCATCTCATCGATGATATGCTCAAACTCATCCTTGGACATTTCCATGACCACGCCCGAGAACATCTGGATGAACCGGCGGTACGAATCATAGGCAAAACGTGGATTGCCGCTGCGCTTGGCCACGGCTTCCACGGCCACGTCGTTCAGGCCCAGGTTCAGGATGGTATCCATCATGCCCGGCATGGACGCCCGCGCACCGGAGCGCACCGACACCAAGAAGGGGTTCTCCGGATCGCCAAACTTTTTGCCGGCTTCTTTTTCGCAAGCGGCCAGGGCGTCGTAAATCTGCTTTTCGATTTCAGGGGCGATCACCTGATTGTCCCGATGGTACCGGGTGCAGGCCTCAGTCGAAACCGTAAAGCCCTGGGGTACCGGCAGGCCCAACACGGTCATCTCCGCCAGATTCGCGCCCTTGCCGCCCAGCAAATTCTTCATGCTGGCATTGCCTTCCTTGAACAGATACACGTACTTGGTCATGTTTACCCTCCTCATTCTTACATGGTGGTCTGTACATATGAATCGAAGCGCACGCGCAATGGATCGCGCCGCCGTTCAGCGCACAAGGTTGTCCTCCCCATTTTTGCGGTGGGCCATCGAAGATTATACAATGATGGCAGCAAAATGGCAAGCCCTGCATGGCCGATTCGGACATTTTCCCGCAATCAAACCTCGAACTCCCACAATGTGGGAGTTCGAGGGGCGTTTCTCTGCTCACGCCTTGCGTTTAATCGTCGTAGTCACCGGTTTCGTCTTCATCTTTGCGTTCTTCTACACATAGTTTGTCATAGCAAGTTTTTACGATAAACTCCACAGGTGTCTTCACGCTAATTTTTTGGCTCAGTGTAAAGTCAAATTGGTCATGCTCGTGCTCGTACTCACGCTCGTCATGACACTCTTTTTTGCCCGGTTCAATTTTTGCTTCTCCCAGGCACCTTACTTCCGGCTTATGCGTTACAACGACCGGCTTGATGGAAACCGGCACCGAAAACTCAAAAACCTTTAGGCCATAACGTGTGCAGGTGCTGTTTTCAAAGCAGTTCTCTTCGTCCGGCTCTTCATCGGGATCAGGATCGGTGCGGGGCCCGCATGGCCCGCCGATGGTTAAGCCCGTCTTGGTCGCGTCCTCACCATACAAGTTCACGGGGATCGAGCAGACCTCATGTGCCGATGTCAGCTCAAAACAGATTTTCATGATGCTATTGTTTTTGTTTACCTCAAAATCAAATCGCAACCCCGAGCTGGTCAACCTTACATTTGGATTTGACGTATTAAAGCGTACGGTTCTCGCCGTTCCGTTAATGGATACTGCGATATTTTTGATTTGTTCGGGCGTAATACCTGGGTGAATGCCTAATAGGAGTGATTCCATACTTTCTGTGTTGCTAACCCCGCTTACGGTGGTAACCGAGTAACAAAACTTTTGATTCTTTCCCGCGCTCGGATTCAGTATACAACTTTCCTCATCAAGTTCCACCACATACGGAAGGTTTTTTCCTCCCAGCACTTTGGAATAATCCGCTATTGTGTTATAAGACATTTTAAATCCTCTCTTTTGTTTTTTGGTGTCGCCACCTTTCTTATTGTATGTGCGCCAACAACTTTCGTTAATTCAACGCCGCCTCCCCATATTTGCGCGCGAACTCCTCCCCTGCCACGCGAAAAATCTGGGCGGCCTCTTCTCGCAGCGCCGGATCCTCTCGCAACGCCTTCACCGCACGCTGGGTCTCTTCCAGCAGCGCGGCGTCCGCGTCCAGCAGCAAGCCCCCCACGGTTGCCCTGCCGTGCTGTCGCGTGCCAAAAAACTCGCCCGCCCCACGCAATTCCAGGTCTTTTTGGGCGATCACAAAACCGTCTTGGGTGCGGGTCATCAGCTCTAAGCGCTCATTGGGTTCGGCCAGCAGAAAACACCAGCTCTGCTCGGCTCCCCGCCCCACCCGGCCCCGCAGCTGATGCAGCTGGGCAAGGCCAAATCTATCCGCGTTTTCAATCACCATCACGGTGGCGTTGGGCACGTTCACGCCCACCTCGATCACCGTAGTGGCCACCAGCGCGTCCAAATCCCCAGCGGCAAAGGCCGATAGCGCCGCTTCTTTTTCCTCACTGCGCAACTGGCCGTGCACTAGGCCCAAGCGTAGTTCTTTCAGCGGGCCTTTTGTAAGCTCGGCATACAGCGCTTCGGCGGATTTGCGCTCCTCATCATCTTCTTCTGTTTCTTCTACCAGCGGACATACGATGTAGATTTGGCGACCTGCTTGCGCTTGTTCTAGCAAGAAGCCATACATGTCGGCACGCTTGTGTTCCGGTACGATGCGAGTGACCACAGGCGTTCGGCCGGGCGGCAGCTCGTCTACCACCGATATGTCCAGATCGCCGTACAGCACCAGCGCCAAAGAGCGCGGGATGGGGGTAGCGGAGAGCACCAGCACGTTGGGCTGCTCATTTGCCTCTCCCTTTTCGGCCAGGGCGCTGCGTTGCCGTACGCCAAAGCGATGCTGCTCGTCGGTGATCACCAGCCCTAAACGTGCATACCGCACCCCTTGAGATATGAGGGCATGGGTGCCGATCACCACCTGCCACTCCCCGGTGGCGATGGCTTCGTGGGCATGCCTGCGCTGGGCGGCTGTCAGCGCGCCGGTGAGCAGCCCACAGCGTATCCCCATGGGTTCGAGCAGTGCGCAGGCGCCCCGATAGTGCTGGATGGCCAATATCTCGGTGGGGGCCATAAGGACGCCCTGCCACCCCTGCTTTGCGCACAGGGCCAGCGCACCAAAGGCGATGGCTGTTTTGCCGCAGCCCACGTCTCCCTGCACCATACGGGCCATGGGTGTTTCCAACCCTATATCGGCGCAGATTTCGGCCAACACCCGGCGCTGTGCACCTGTAGGCGCAAAGGGCAGGGCTGACCAGAATTCATCTATTTCTTTGTGATCTAACAAAAGGCGCACCCCACACGCCCGGCGGCGGCGCAAATCCGTAAGGGCAGCCTGATAAAGCAGCAGGGATTCGAAGGCCAGCCTGCGCCTTGCCCGTGCCAATGCCTGGGCATCCGTAGGCTGATGAGCCAACGCCAGGGCCTCTGCCTTACCGCATAACCTGTGCCGTGCGCGAAACCCCTCTGGCAATGGGTCGTTGATACCCGGCAGCAGGCGCGCCAGCATTTCGCCCACCAATGCACGGTACGTCTTGGCGGGCAGGCCGGGCACAGACCGATAGACCGGCGTGATTTTTGGCTCCTCTTCCAAGGCGGGGTTGATCAGAAACAGGCCGGTTTGCTTGCGGGTCACCCGCCCGCAGAGCAACACCTCCTGGTCGGCGGCCAGGCGATCACGCATCCACGGTTGCCCAAACCACATGCAGCGCAGAGTTCCGGTATCGTCGCGGATGGTAGCCGAAACCCACTGCCGCCCCGCTACCCGATGCAACTTGGGTTTCTGCACAACAAAACCCCGCACCGCCGCCTCGGCTCCTTCGCCGAGTTGGGCGATGGGGGTAGGGTTGGTGCTGTCGCGATAGCCAACGGGCAGCGCTTCGATCAGGGCGAGGCCATTGGTGATGCCGCGCTCGGCCAGGGCGCGCAGGCGTGCCGGGCCTAGGCCGCGGATGCCGGTGAAGGATACGTCTGTCATGCTTCTGCTACACCTTAGTCCCAGTCGATATCCTCGTGCTTAACCGTGTGCCCCAGCCGAAAATCTTCTCGGCCCACTTTGATTGCGTCAAGTTCATCCTGTGTGGGGAAATCCTCGCAGATAATACTCTCCAAGCCGTCCCTCTCCTAACCCCTAATCCCTATCCCCTAAATTCACTCCACCGAAAACAAGTAATAGTAAAGCGGCTGCCCGCCGTAATGCATCTCCACCTCGCGATCCTCAAACATGGCAGCAATCTCGCCAGCAAGGGCCTCAGCGTCTGCTCGGGGTGTATCCGCGCCGTAATAGATGGTGATCAGGTCGTCGCTATCGCTCACCATGGCTTCCATCAGACTCAGCGCCACTTGGCGCACATCGTCGCCCACCAGCTCGATCTTACCGTTATAAATGCCGATGATATCGCCCTCGTGGATAGATTTATCGTCGTAGGTGCTGTCGCGGATGGCAAAGGTGATCTGGCCCGACTTAATGCGGTTGGCGGCTTCGGTCATGCGCTGGGCATTGTCCTCGGACGACAGATCGGGCTGGAAGGCTATTGCGCCGCCGATGCCCATGGCCACGTTCTTTGTGGGGATAACCAGCACTTTTTTGCCGGCCATCTCGGCAGCCTGCTGGGCAGCCAATATGATATTGGTATTGTTGGGGAATACAAATACGGTGTGGGCCCGCACCTTTTCGATGGCAACGAGCAGATCGTCGATGCTGGGGTTCATGGTTTGCCCGCCCTCGACGATGCCGTCTACCCCCAGCTCTTTGAAGATTTTCGAAACCCCCTCGCCAACGGACACAGCCACCATGCCGTAGTCCGCCACGGGCTGATCCGACTGATCGCCCTGAGCGCCACTGCCCTGCATGGCCAGGCGCTCACGCCGCTGCTCCAGCATATTCTCGA
>Ga0123356_10001082_pt1 | contig 30184 bp, 31 predicted proteins | sample TergutEmb28metaG_2_FD_92546 | JGI IMG/M metagenome (GOLD analysis project Ga0123356, IMG submission 92546) | Embiratermes neotenicus P3 segment gut microbial communities from Petit-Saut dam, French Guiana - Emb289 P3 | ecosystem: Host-associated > Arthropoda: Insects > Digestive system > Gut ...
AGGGGGTCGCGAGTGCTGCAGGAGCCCCGCAGGGCCCCGGAGGGTGTTTTTTTGGTTACTTTTTTGTCACACAAAAAAGTGACTCGCCGGTAGGCGAAACCTACTGCTGCCGCGCAGCGGAAACAGCCGGGCCGCAGGCCCAGCAATAACCCCTCCCCCCTAGCCCCCCCGGAGGGGGAAAAGAAATGCTTTTAACCCCCCCCTGTATGGGCGAAAAGAATGTTTTACCCCCTACAGCCCTGAGGCTTAAACAACTACCACCCCCCCGGCTATGCCGGTACCCCTCCACGGAGGGGAATTTTTATAAGCCCGCCGCAGGCGAAAAAAACCACTTGAATGCGAATTTCTTTGCAAGCCCGCCGCAGGCGAAAAAAGAAAAAGCCAAAGCAGCCCTATAAGCCGAGTTCTGTCCCCACCGGTTTCCGTGGCGGGCGGCGAACATTCATCTGGAGCCTAGGTTGCCCTAGGCCCTCAAGCGAGCTACCCGAGAGATGGCGACCGGGCCGGCCGCGCCCTCCTAAGAGAGCACCCTCTGTTTGCTCTTGCTCCGAGCGGGGTTTGCATTGCCAACCAAAGTCGCCTCGGTTGCGGTGCGCTCTTACCGCACCTTTGCACCCTTACCTGAAACTGCCAGGCGGTTTGTTTTCTGCTGCACTTTCCTTCGGATTGCTCCGACTGGCCGTTAGCCAGCGCCCTGCCCTGTGGAGCTCGGACTTTCCTCCCACCCTTCCGAAGAAAGGTGCGCGTTCGCCCGGACTGCTTTGGCCCCCCCCTTCTATCAACCCCCTAGCCTCTTATCAATAGCCTCGTTGCTCATGGCGTCGGCTTCCCGGTTTTCTTCGCGCGGAATGTGCCTCAACCGTACCTTTGAAAACTGCGCCAGCAAGGCCTTCGCCTCCTGGTATAAAGGCCATAACCCGGGGTTCCTAACGCGGTAGCGCCCCTGTAACTGAAAAACCAAAAGCTGACTGTCGGCCAAAAGCTCCACCTCCCTGGCCCCCCTCGCCCTCGCCGCCCTCAACCCCAACAAAGCCCCCTGGTACTCGGCATGGTTGTTGGTTTGCTCCCCTAAAAATAGCCCTAACCTCTCTACCGTTTGCCCCCCCGCGTCTACCAACAGGGCCCCCGCCCCCGCAGGCCCGGGGTTTCCACGCGAAGCCCCATCCGAATAAATACGCAAAAAGGTATGGGAGGAAAAAAGGGCAGAGGGGGCAGGTTTAGCAAGGGAAGCGGGGCTAGCCTCTTCCAGAGAAAGTAGGCTAGGCCCAGCTATAGGAGGGGGCAAAGGGGGGGCAGGGCCTTCGCCTTCTTCCGCGTTTTCAGGGGGGCCCAAAGTTTCTTCGAGGGGCAAAGTCGCGTTGGCTTCCAGCGCAGCGGCAGCCTGCCAAAGCAGCGTGCGCAGGCTTTTGTCGGAAAGCCCGGGAAAGCAGTCCCGCGTTTTTGTAAGGGCTTCTTGCTGAGCTATGCAGCGTATGAGTTGTGCCGTCGTAGGTTTGCGAGGCATGGGGGGCTCACCTCAGCGTATCGGCCGCTTCAGGTGGCCTCGTCGCCGGGCATTTCGGTTTCGGCATTCTCTTCTTTGGCATAAATAATACGCTGGCAGGAGGGGCATAGCTCATAGCTAAGGGTAGTCCGCAGCATATTATAAAGTTGGGGGGGAATATTCATTCTACACCCTAGGCAAGTACCCGGGGCTAAAACACCTACCAAAGCCGGCGTACGCTTTTTTCGCACCGCATCATAGCGGCGCAGCAAAGCGCTGCCCACCGTCTGCGCCGCTTGAAGACGTCGCTTGTTCAGCGCCGCCATTTTTCCGTCGACGTCGGCCAAGCGTTGCTTTTGCTCGGCAACACGCTCTTGAATGCCCTGGCGCTTGCTGCGGTGCGCCTCTTCCGTATGCACCAGCACCTGCCGCTGTTGCTGAATGATTCTTCCAATTTCAGCCAACTCTTCGCCCAGCGTCTGGGTGCTTTTTTTGGCAATGTCAATTTCCCGGGCCAGCGCCGCATATTCGCGGGAGGAGCGCTGCTCCGAGAGACGGGACTCCCACTTTTTTGTCTTTTCTCTTTCTTCGGAAATGGTTTGCTCCAACGTCGCCTTTTGGCGTTCCAACTCTGAAAGCTTCGTCTGCTCCGCTTCCAAAAGCTCATCCACCGCTTCAAGCTCCTTTTCGAGCAAACCAATTTGTTTGGGGTAGGAAGCAGCCGCTTTTTGCATGGCGGCAATTTCAATGTCTACTTGCTGAAGCGACGTTAATGCCAAAAGTTCGTCCTGCAAACTACCCTCCGTGGAAAAACCAAAGCCACTTTCGGTGAAGCCATCAATCAACCCTCTGCTCCCTCTCCCCCCCCTCCCTCGCCTTCTCTGTCACCCACAACGAGCGGCCTGGCCTAAAACTCCTCATCGTCCTCTATCTCGACAGAGTCATCCTCAAACTCCTCAAATTCCTCCTCGTCGCCTTCTATGTCGGCAATGGGAACCAGCGGCTCCAACACAGGGGCGGGTTTTGGAGCGGAACGTTGACGACGCGCCTCGCTTAATTTAGGAGCTGGGCATTCCCGTTGATCTGCCCCACACTTCGGACAAATGGGCTCAGGACGCCTTAAATCATAAAACCGGGCACTGCACTTAAAACAAACGTATTTTTTGCCTAAATCCTTTTCGGGCATAACTCTCACACCTGGCTGCGCGGGATTGCTTCCTAGTGTCCATTTCCAACGCTGTCAATCCCTTCAAAAAAAATTCCCAAAAACCGCCTATAAGTCCTGGGCCTCGGCCTGGGACTTCTTTCGCATCCGCTCCATTACCCACACCAGCAAGACGCCCAACTCATAACAAAGCATCATCGGTATCGCCATAAGGGCTAAATTTACCGCATCCCCTGTAGGTGTTATAATCGCCGCGGCTATTAAACTGACAATAATGGCATGCCGCTGGTATTTGAACAGCAGCTTGGACTTGACCAAACCTACCAAGGCCAAAAGCGCCATTACCACAGGCAACTCGAAAATAATGCCGAAGGCCATCTCCAACAACAGAATGAGACTCAACTGCTCCTTCATCGACAACATGGGGCGCGTCTGCGCACGCTCGCGGTGCAGCGTTTGGGCCTTGGCCAACTTCAACTCCAAATTCCAAAGCTGCTCAAAACTCTGAGCCTGCGGGCCCAAACCATGGGCCACCGTTTGCATGGCTTGCGCAAGCTGGGTTTGCGCCTCCTTCAACGCCCCCCGCTCATAGGCCGCCTTGGCCGACAACAGGGCCGCAGGCGGGCTTTCCCCCAAGGCATGTTGGGCCTGCGCCATGTGCAGCAAACGTATGCTGGAAACCAGCAAGGCCTGTGTCGCCTCCTCATTCACCTCCTGGCTCCACCCCAACAGCTTGTCCAATTCTTCCAAGGCCCCCTTCAACGTCGTCGAAAGTTGCGCGTCCCCCATTTGCCACTGCAAGAGGGCCAACTCTTTGCTTACCTGGGCATGCTGGACGCCCACCGCCGCTTCCGTTGCGGACTCCTCGTTGAGCAAAAATTGGAACATGCTCGGCAAAACGGCAAAATAGCAAAAGGAAATGCCTACCAAAAAGGCCAACGTCCCGGCGAAGATGAAGGGCATTGCCAACTTGCGCTCCCTGGCATAGAGGCCGGGAGAAACGAAGGCCCAAATTTGCCAGAGGATAACAGGGGTCGTTAAAAATACGCCTGCATAGAGGCCTACCTTCATGAAGACGTTTATCTCTTCAATAGCCGACGTATAAATAAGCCCCGCAGAAGCAGCCGGCAAAGCCGCCAACACAGGCTTCATCAACAAACCAAAAATTTCCCGCGAAAATACCAGCGACAAAGTCCCCAATACCAAGACGGACACCACACAACGCAAAAGCCGCTTACGCAATTCCCCCAGGTGCTCCGACAACTTCATCGTTCTGCTTTCAGGCTCCTGCGTATTCAAACTTGGCTCCCTTCCTTCTTGGAGGCTTCTTCCCCAAGGGGCGTCTCTGTGGGCCCTTCCGTCAACGAAAACAGAGGAGCGTTGGAGGGGACAGCCATGTTCGGGTCCGTAGGGGTATCGTCCTCAAAAAGGAGGGCGGAGGGGAAGGGCATAGCGCCGCCGGGGCCAGCCTCCTCCAAAGGAAGCGAAGGGGCAACAACAGGGGGCTCGTCAAAGCCATAGGGTGTGGTTTCTGCAGACTCCGGCCCAGGGGGCTTAGGGTGGGGTGGGGTAGCCTGGGGTTGAGCGTCGGACATGGCCTCCAGCGCGGCCTTGTTGTTTTCTTCCAAGTCCATGCGCAAAAATTCACGCTCAACCATACCGCGTATGGAATTGGCTTGGCGGCTGAAGTTTCGCCAGAAGCGGCCGAGGGTACGCGCCATTTCGGGCAAACGTTTGGGGCCCAAAATGAGCAGTGCGACGACGCAAATGAGCAGCATTTCGCCTGTGCCAATGTTCAGCATAGGCTTCTTATGGCCTTCTACGGGTTTATGGGCAAGTCTCTAGAATGGTTTTAGCCTAAGCCTGTACACTTTTGAGGGGGGCGTATGGAAGCCGTGGAAGCGGGGAGCCAGTGGGGGGGCAGAGCAGAGGTTGAGCGAGCCAGGGGGGGGCAGAGTGGCGGCGTGTGAGCTGGGGGCAAGGAAGGGGGCCCCCCCGTATGCCCTTTCATCATGCCCTGCGGTATAACCCCCCTCCCCCCCTGCCCTATGGGACAAAGAGGCCCCCCTTCAGGGGTTTTGTACGGGGGGCAGGCCTTCGGCCCTGAGCCAGTCCTCCCATAACTTTGCTAAACGCGCGTGGTGCTCATAAAGCCAGCGGGCCGCCTCTTCTCCCCCTGCCCTCCCCGCCTCCTCCCAGCAAGGCGCCTTCGCCTCTATGGGCTGTATTTCTCCGGGCAGCGTTTCTTCGGGCAGCAGCGCAGCACAACGCGCTGTCCACTGCATGGCCCACGTTTCCATGGCTTCCATACGCTCCGGGGGCAGCTTCCGTTGTTTTTGCAATGCCTCTTCCTGGAGCCTTCTCTGCTGGGGGGGCGCCTTGGCCAAGGCCTCCCAATAGGCCCCCCAAGCATCCAACTCCTCACGCGAAAAAACAGGGGTTTCCAACCTTGCCGGGCTTGGGTCGACTTGGGGAGAAGCCTTGTCCTTCTCCATGTAGGGACAAGCGTGACAAGAAACCGACAAGCCGAGCAAAATGTGTAAGCAGGTATTGCAACGCATGTCAAAACAACCTACTCCTTTGGGGGAGGGAGTTCGACTTTTTTAGGCAAGGTTTATATTGGTGCGGAAGGCGATAAACGTGAAGGCATACTTAATACGCCATGGTGAAGCGGATGCGGAAGTCCCCGAGGGCTTGGGAGACGAGGAGCGCGCGTTGACGGCAAAGGGCCGGCTTGCGCTGGCCGCCCATTTCTCCACTTTGGCTTCGCGTATGGCGCAGGTGGAGCTTGTCCTCTGCAGCCCACTGGTACGCTGCGTACAGTCGGCCCAACTGCTGTCCACAGCCTTGGGCTATGAGGGGGCTTTGCGCGCCCACAAAGCCTTGCTGCCGGACATGCCCGTAGGCGCCATTGAGTCCCTGCTGGCCGAATGCGACACCCCCGCCCTCGCCCTGGTAGGCCACCAACCCGCCATGGGGGCCTTGGCCAGCCACCTGTTGGGGTTGGAGCATTTCCCAAGGCCCTTCGTCCCCGGCACCGTTGTGGGCATTCAGCTGGGCCTTGCGGAGTCGCCCTTGCGCGGCACGTTGCTGTTTTGCGCGCAGCCGGGGCAGGGCAGCGTGGAGAAGCTGTTTTAGGCAGAGTCCCATTTTGGCCGTCATATGGCGTCAGGGGAGGCTTTTGAAGCCTCGCCTTCCTTGGCTGACGATAAAACTTCAAACTCTGCCTTTAGCCCCCCCCTAAACTTCCATCACCTCTTTTTCTTTTTTGGCCACCAACTCCTCTACGCGCGCAATGCCGGCGTCGGTTTCCTTTTGCACCTTCTCGGAAATACGCTTGGCCTCGTCCTCGGAAAGGAGTTTGTCCTTCTGCATGCCCTTCAATATTTCATTGACGTCCCTGCGCTCGTTGCGGATGGAAATTTTGTGCTCCTCGCCGCGCGTACGCACCTGCTTCGCAATTTCCTTGCGGCGCGCCTCCGTCAGGGGCGGAATGGGCAAGCGAATAAACTCCCCGTCACTCATGGGGTTTAACCCTAGGTTAGCCTCGCGTATGGCTTTTTCTATCTCCCTTAATACCCCCTTGTCATAGGGTTTTATGGTAATCAGCCGCGGCTCAGGCACGCCCAAGGCCGCACACCCGTTGAGGGGCGTAGGGGAGCCATAATAGTTGACGCGTATGCCGTCCAAAAGGGAGAGGTTCGCCCTCCCGGTGCGAAACTTGGCCAAACCCAGCTTCAACCCCTCTATTGCCTTCTCCACCTTGGCTTTAAATTCCTTTAACAGTGCTTCACTTTGAGACATGCTTTGCTCCTTGCCTGCCTTTCAGCAAGCTATGCGTCTGCCCAGGCCGTTAGCGTAGGGCCAACCAGGGTACCTATGTCGCCAGGGCGGGTAATGGCCTTAAATATATTGCCCATAACCGTAATATTGAAGACAACAATGGGCAGTTTATTCTCCATACACAGAGAAATGGCCGTTGAGTCCATGACGGCCAACCCTGCCTTCAACACGTCCATATAGGCCAATGTGCGGTAGCGCTTGGCGTTGGCGTCCACCTTGGGGTCTGCGCTATAGACGCCGTCCACTTTGGTGGCCTTCAAAATGGCATCCGCGCCCATTTCCATGGCGCGCAGGCTTGCCGCCGTATCGGTGGTGAAATAGGGGTTGCCGGTGCCGGCGGCGAAAATCACCACCCGCCCTTTCTCCAAATGCCGCATGGCGCGACGGCGTATATAGGGCTCGCAAATTTGCTCCATTTTTATGGCCGAAAGCACCCGGGTGTGCACGCCCAGCTTTTCCAGCGCGTCCTGCAAGGCCATGGCGTTGATGCAGGTGGCCAACATGCCCATATAGTCCGCGCTGGAGCGGTCCATCCCCCCGGTAGCCCCGGCTACTCCGCGGAAAATATTCCCACCCCCTATGACCACCGCTATCTCCACCTTCGCCTCCACCACCGCCTTTATTTCAGAGGCTACCCGCGTCAGCGTCGGGGGGTGAATGCCATATTTGTCGTCCCCCATCAAAGCTTCACCCGAAATTTTCAGAAGAACGCGACGGTATGCTGTCGGTGTTTGCTGCGTGCTCATAGGCCCCTCGTATGTGGCTGCGCCTCCTACGAAAAAAACAAGCGGTTTATATTCTTTATCGAATTTTGGCACAATGGGATTGTGCGTCTGGTCCCAACAAAACCCCGAGAAAAGAGGCCCCACCTCCAAGCTTTGTTTGAAAGCAACCCAACAATAAGATAAATCTTCATAAAAAGGAGAAGACGATGCTGGGCATTCTTGTGGGTTTTCTAGTTCTTTTGCTGATGGTCGGACTTTATCTGCTGCTAACCTACAACAGGTTGGTCACCCTAAAAAACAGGGTTAAGGAAGCGTGGAGCGATATTGAGGTACAAATGAAACGCCGCTATGATCTCATCCCCAACCTCCTAGAAACCGTCAAAGGCTATGCGGCCCACGAAAAAAGCACGCTTGAAGCCGTTATCCAGGCAAGAAACATGGCCATGGCCAGCCAAGGCTCCTTGGAAGACAAAGCCAAGGCGGAAAACATGCTTTCGGGCACCCTGAAATCGCTCTTCGCCTTGTCTGAAAACTACCCCAACCTCAAAGCCAATGAAAACTTTCTGGAGCTTCAAAGAGAGCTGACCGACACCGAAAACAAAATACAAGCGAGCAGAAGATTCTATAACTCAAACGTGTTGGCGATGAATACCCAACTTGAAATGTTCCCCAGCAACCTGGTTGGAAAAAGCTTTGGTTTTGTTTTGCAGGAATTTTTCAAACTCGACGAAAGCGAACAAGCTGCAAGACAACCCGTGAAAATTTCTTTCTAAGGCCATCAAAATTTCTTTCTGAAGGCAGCGTGAAAAGCGAAAAAAGCGGAGAGCTTGGGAGGAAGAAGCATGTCGAAGATAACGACTTATGATTTTATCGACTCTAACAAATGGAAAACCCTAGGGTTAATCATCCTTTTCCCTCTTAGCCTCATAGGCTTGGTTTATTTGGCTATTTTATTGTTAAGTTTATGGGGAGGAGGGGGGCCAGAGGACGTTCCCTCTATGGAGGTTTCTTCTTTAGACTTTGCCAACCAACTGGCCATACAAATTCTGCCCATCCTTTCAGTTGTGGCCATTGCCTGGATTCTCATCAGCTATTTCTTCGGACAAAAATTCATTCTTTCCACGGCAGGCGCTGTTGAAATGACCCAAAGAAGCGCCCCCGAAATCATCCGCCTCGTCGAAAACATTGCCATAACGGCAGGCCTTCCCATGCCCAAAGTCTACCTCATTGACGACGACTCTTTGAATGCTTTTGCCACAGGGAGGGACCCCCAACATTCCTATATTGCTTTGACCAAAGGCCTTATACAAAAGCTGGAAAAGTCGGAGCTTGAAGGCGTCATCGCCCACGAAATGGCGCATATCGGCAACCGCGACATACGTTTGATGTTGCTGATGGTTGTTTGCATTGGCTTTGCCACCGTTATTGCGGAAATACTTCTCAGAATAGGACTTGGCAAAGGAAAGAGCTCCAACAAGAAAGGCGACTATGGGCAGTTGTTGTTCATAGCGCTGGCGCTTGCTTTTTATATATATGGCTACCTGGTTGCCCCCCTTATTCGCCTGGCCACCTCCAGAACCCGAGAGTTTCAAGCCGACGCCACAGCCGCGCTGCTGACCCGAAATCCCGAAGGTTTGGCCAATGCGCTGAGAAAAATATCCAAGAATTCCGTGGTTTGGTCGCTTTCGAACCAAAAGACCATGGCGGCGATGTGCATTGAATCGCCTTTGCCTTTGAACAAGCGCCAGTCGTTTTTTTTAAAGCTTTCGGGCTTGTTTGCAACGCATCCGCCCGTTGAAGACAGAATTAAAGCGCTGATGGCTATGGATGGACATAGAGGCTAAGAGGCGAAGAAGAAAGATAAAACTACCCTAACCTGCTAAGGTTTTAGCTACTTCTTCGGCGAGGTTGTCTTGCTTCTTCTCTATGCCTTCGCCTACCTGTAGACGTAGCATACGCTCTATGCCTAAGGGTAGCCCCAGCTTCTTTGAAACCTCCCCCACCAATTGGCTGATTTTCTTCTTGTCATCTTTGAACCAGAATTGGTCCACCAGACAAATGGACTCGAAATATTTCTCCAGCTTGCCTTGGATGATTTTTTCTTGAATGGCCGCCGGGCGCTTGGCCAAGGAAGGGTCCGCACAAACCATTTCCTTCTCTTTGGCTATCCACTCCGGGGGGAGTTTTTCGCGGCTTATGGAAAGCGGATTCATGCCCGCAACCTGCAGGGCAAGCTCCTTGGCAAGCTCCACAGCCTCAGGCGCTTGGCTGCCTGAAAGCTCCACGAAGGAAACCAAACGCTGGTTGCTGTGCATATAGCAACCCAACACAGAATTCTCCGCTGCCTGCCAGTCCGAGAAACGCCGGATGCCGATGTTTTCACCAATGGTGGCCACCATGGCCGTGAGAACGTCTTTCACTTTCTTGGAAGCGTCTTGCGTCCAGGCCTGCTCCAACAAAATTTCAGCATCCTCCGCTGAGGCGGGCGCCTCTTCGCGGCGGACATATTGGGGAGCGCACTGGGCAATGTGCTCGGCCAAGGCTTGGGCAAATTTGCAAAACTCCGGGTTGCGCGCAACGAAGTCGGTTTCGCTGTTGACTTCCACGGCAACCAGACGCCGCTCATCGGCCGCTTTGAAAAGGCCCAGGAGGCCTTCTGCTGCAATACGCCCGGATTTGGATTGGGCTTTGGTAATGCCTTTTTTGCGCAACCACTCCTTGGCCTTCTCAAACTCACCGCCGCATTCTTGCAAAGCGCGCTTGCAATCCATCATCCCCGCGCCGGTTTGCTCTCTCAGCTCCTTGACTTGACTTGCTCCAATGGCTGTCATCGCTCGGTTCTCCTTTAAAGACTGTTTGGAAGACTTAGGCTTTGTCCTCTGCCTCGCCCGCCTCGCTCCCCTCATCCACCTCTTCCGCTAACATGTCCTCATCCCCCTCCTCGCCCCCATCCGCAGAGGGCATGCCAAAAGCAGAGAGGCTGCCCTTTATGTCCACTACCGGCATACGAGCCCCTCCTCTGGAAGCCCTACGGGCCCCCTGGGACTTGTCCCCTGCCTTCTTCCTCTCCTCCTCGTCGCGGGCAGAAGCGCCGGAGGTTTTATAGAAGGCGGTGCCTTCTATGGCCGCCTCTGCAATACGCGAGGTGAACAGCTTAATGGAGCGAATGGCATCGTCATTGGCTGGAATAATATAGTCAACACCGCTGGGATCACAGTTGGTGTCCACCACACCAATGACAGGAATGCCCAAACGCGCTGCTTCGTGCACAGCAATTTGCTCTTTCTTTGGATCGATAATGAAAACACAACCCGGAAGCTGGGTCATCTCCTTGATGCCTCCCAGGTTTTTCTCCAGCTTCTCCCGCTCTCGCTCCAGTCGAGCCACTTCCTTTTTGGGCAAACGCTCATAGGTGCCATCCTCCGCCATCTTTTCGAGGCCTTTGAGGCGATCTATCCCTTGTTTGATGGTTTTGAAGTTGGTCAGCGTTCCACCCAGCCAACGCGTGGTGACCCAATATTGGCCACAGCGCCGCGCCTCTTCCTGAATCACCTCTTGGGCTTGCCTTTTGGTGCCTACAAACAAAACACAACCCCCACGGCTGGCAACCTCCCGCACAAAACGGAAGGCTGCACGGGCCAAATTCACCGTCTTTTGCAAGTCGATAATATAAATGCCGTTGCGCGCCCCAAAAATATAGGGCTTCATTTTGGGGTTCCACCGTTTGGTTTGGTGTCCAAAATGTACGCCCGCCTCCAACATTTGACGCACAGTAATGCTCGTCTTGGAGGCGAGGGCTTGTTCCATTGTCTGGGGTTCAGCTGAATTTTCTTCCATTGTTGGCCTTTCGGTTATTCCTCCACGCCCCTTAACCTAGGAAACCCTAGGCACCAAAGCACTCTGGGCGTGTGTGTGGTTCATGAGACGATTGGGGCCATAGCAGAGCTTTTTCCGAAGGGCAAGTGCTTGAGCGAGGGAAAAAGTTGGAGGGCCTGCTCCTGCTCAGGCGCCGTGGCAGCGTTTGTATTTTTTGCCGCTTCCGCAAGGACATGGCGCATTTTTGCTGACTTGTCCTGCTTTGGGTTCCGACTTCGCAGAAGCGGCGGCGGCAGCGGCTTGAGCGGCCATGGCCGTTTTTCGTCTGGCTTCCAGTTGCGCTTGCAATTTTTCAGCATCGGCTTGGGCATTGCGCGGTTGGGCCCTGCATATTTGAGACACAAATTGGGATTTCGTGGCCGCTAACATGCGAACAAAACTTTCAAAACCCTCTCGTTTGTATTCATGCTTAGGGTTTTTCTGGCCATAGCCTCTCAAACCAACACCCTGCCGCAAGTGGTCCATCCCCAACAAATGGTCCTTCCACTGCTGGTCTATCGTCGCCAAATAACGCACCTGGCAAAAGCGAAACCAATTGTCGCCATAGTCGGTTTCACGGTCCGAAAAATTCTTTTCGACAACACGAAAAATTTGCTCTTGCAAGTCCTCCGGCCGCCCACTGGGCTGAAAATTCATTTCAACATTGGAGGTCTCTTTGACAGCCTTCTGTAGGGAATTCAAATCCCAAGCATCCGGGTTTTTCGACGAAGCATAGGTGTCGGTCAAATTGACAATGACATCTTCAATGGCGTCCAGCGTCATCTCCTTCAAATCCGCATAGCTCAGCAATTTTTCTGTCCGAGTCTTCAAGCTCGTCTTTTTATCCTCTTCATATTCAACCAGAGGAATGCCCGCCCCTGAAGCGAGCACTTGCTTGCGCAAGCGATAGACGGTCTTGCGCTGCTGGTTCATGACGTCGTCGTATTCCAGGGTGTTTTTGCGCATGTCAAAATTCATGCCTTCGACACGTTTCTGGGCCCCCTCAATGGCCTTCGACAAATAGCGGTGCTCAATAACTTCGCCTTCTTCCATACCCAGGCGATCCATCAACCCCATCAACCTCTCTGAACCAAAAATACGCATCAAATCATCTTCAAGAGAGAGGAAAAATTTGGACGTTCCCGGGTCTCCCTGACGGCCGGCACGGCCGCGAAGTTGGTTGTCGACACGACGCGACTCATGTCGTTCTGTCCCCAAAATAAACAAACCCCCTGCCTCAAGCACGGCTTCACGCTCTGCTTCTGCAATGGCCTTTTGTTTGGCCTCCTCATTTGACAACTTTTCGCGGTAGCCTTTCTGAGCCAAAGAAAGCACTTCGGCATAGGCTTCCGAAGACTGGTTTTCCTTAGGGCTAGGGGGCTCAAAAGGGCCTACAATGGCTTTGGCCGCCGCTTCATAGTTGCCCCCGAGAATAATGTCGGTTCCACGGCCTGCCATGTTGGTGGAAATGGTGACAGCGCCTTTGCGTCCAGCCTGGGCGACAATGTCGGCTTCGCGTTGGTGTTGCTTGGCATTCAACACATGGTGAGGAATGTTTCGTTTTTTGAGGAATTGAGAAACAATCTCACTTTTGGCAATGGAGACGGTGCCCACCAAAACAGGCTGGCCTGACTTGTGAAGCCGCTCCAACTCATCCGCCACGGCTTCAAATTTTTCTCGCTCTGTGCGGTAGACGACGTCATTCAAGTCTTCGCGAATCATCGGCCGGTTGGTGGGAATTACCCGGACATCCAACTTATAAATTTTTGCAAACTCTTCAGCCTCGGTGTCTGCCGTTCCTGTCATTCCCGACAATTTGGAATACATGCGGAAATAGTTTTGGAAGGAAATGGTCGCCAACGTCTGGTTCTCAGCCTCAATGGTGACGCCTTCTTTGGCTTCAATGGCTTGGTGCAAACCATCGCTCCAGCGGCGGCCGTGCATGAGCCGCCCCGTAAACTCATCGACAATAATCACCTCGCCATTGCTGACGACATAGTCCTTGTCGCGCCTATAAAGCATATGTGCTCGCAGGGCTTGGTCCACATGGTGCAGGGTTTCAATCTGGTCGGGAGCATAGAGGTTGCCCACCTTTAGGCGCTCTTGTACTTTCTCAATGCCTGTGTCGGTGAGGTGGACGGTGCGGGCCTTCTCGTCCAACACAAAGTCCTGGTCTACGACAAGGCCCGGAATCACCCTGTCCACACGGTAATATTGGTCCGTCGCGTCCTCGGTGGGGCCTGAAATAATGAGCGGCGTCCTCGCCTCGTCAATGAGGATGGAGTCCACTTCGTCGACAATGGCAAAATTCAACTCGCGTTGCACATAGTCCGCCAGTTGGTATTTCATGTTGTCGCGCAAATAGTCGAAGCCGAATTCATTGTTTTGCCCATAGGTAATGTCTGCGCCATAGGCCTCCTGACGCTCCTTGTCAGACATTCCATTCAACACACAACCCACCTTCAGCCCCAAAAAGCTGTGAATGCGCCCCATCCACTCCGCGTCGCGACGCGCCAAATAGTCGTTGACGGTGACGACGTGTACGCCTCGCCCCGTCAGGGCATTGAGGTAGCTGGGCAAAGTCGCCGTCAGCGTCTTGCCTTCTCCTGTACGCATTTCGGCAATACACCCTTGGTGCAAAAACAAGCCGCCGATGAGCTGCACATCAAAATGCCTCTGGCCAATGACACGCAAGGCGGATTCACGCACCAAAGCGAAAGCTTCAAACAACACCTCATCCAGTGGACGACCGTTGGCAATCTCTTGCTTCAACCGATTTGTATAGGGGGCAAATTCGTTATCCGAAAGCGCCTTCATTTTCTCTTCTAATTCGTTGATGCGAGCCACCTTCGGCCAGGCCTTCTTCAGCTCGCGATCATTCTTCGTGCCTACAACTTTGCGCAACATCCACTCAATCATGAATTCGCCTTCTGGTTGGTTTGCGACAAAAAGCCAAGGAGAAACTGCCTTGGCCTTTTAGCCCAACTCCATCAAATAACGCTCCGCATCCAATGCCGCCATACACCCGCTCGCCGCCGCCGTAATGGCTTGGCGATAGCGCGCGTCTGCAACATCGCCACAAGCAAAAACGCCCTCCAGGCTGGTATGTGTAGAGCCTGGCTTAACTTTTAAATAGCCGTTCTCCTGCTTGTCGAGTACCCCCTCCACCAATTCCGTCACAGGGCTATGCCCTATGGCAATAAAAATACCGTTGACAGGCAGCGTCGTCAAAACCCCCGTCTTGAGGTTTTTGAGCAAAAGCCCCGTGGCTTCTTTGCCGTTGCCGAGAATTTCTTCAATGACAACCCCTAAGGCCATTTTTATTTTCGGGTTGTTGTGCACACGTTGCTGCATGGCCTGCGAAGCGCGAAATTCTTCGCGGCGGTGTACCAAGGTGACGGAGGTACACATGTTGGATAAAAATAAGGCCTCCTCCATAGCGGTATCCCCACCCCCCACCACGGCTACCTCCTGGCCCCTGAAAAAAAAGCCGTCACACGTCGCACACGCTGAAACCCCACGGTTCCTATAGGTGTCCTCCCCCTTGACGCCCAGCCACTTCGCCGACGCCCCCGTGCCTATAATGAGGGCCTGCGCCAAAACAGACGTCTTTTCCCCCTCAAGAAGAAAGGGCCTCTTCGAAAAGTCCACCCTCTGCACATTCTCCAAAAGCACCTGCGCCCCCAAACGCTCCGCTTGTTGCTGCATGCGCTGCATCAACTCCGGCCCCATAATTCCATCGGGAAACCCCGGGAAATTCTCAACCTCCGTCGTCGTCGTCAACTGCCCGCCCGGGACACGCTGGGCATCCGACAAACTGGGCCCCCCAGCAAAAACCAAAGGCTGCATGGCTGCACGCGCCGCATAAATGGCCGCCGTGCAACCTGCGGGGCCAGAGCCTATAACAACGAGTTTTCGGAGCGGTATTTCCTTGGACATGGTTTTTTCTCCCGGCTTTTTTGTTGTCTTGCCCCACGGCTCTGCCTCGCCGCTGCCACAGCTCATCTGAAGCTTCAGGCTTTTATCTCAAGCTCAGGCATGCTACGAGTCATTTTCAATGGACTTGTCAATTCTCCGAAAAGTCGCCCTGTTTGAAGGGCTCACCTCCCGCCAACTCAATACCCTCAAACGGGTGCTGAAGGCACGTGAATATGCTGCAGGAGCCGGCATTTTCTCTGAAGGTGAAAAAGGCGACTCCATGTTTATTATCGCCGAGGGCAAAGTCCGCCTCTCACAAATGATTGACGGCGTCGGCGAAGAGGCCATCGCCCTTATGAATACGGGCCAGCACTTCGGCGAAATGGCGCTCATTGATGACAGCCCCCGCGCCTTTTTCGCCATCGCCCATAGCCCTTGTGTCCTCTATGAGCTCAATAACCACGCTTTTAATGAACTCATGTTTATGCACAAGGAAATTGCCTATACGCTGCTGTGGACGCTGCTGCGCTCCCTGGCGCAACGCCTTCGCGAAACCAATGAGCGCATGCGCAGCTTCCTCACCATGGCCTCCTTTGCTACCCATGGCGAAACCGCTTCCCCCTTCGGCCCTAATAACCCCCTGGCTTCCCTTAATGAACCCCTCGTCTCCCTCAATGAACCCCTGGGCGCCCCACCCCACCCGGAGGGGGGCCATGACGAAAAAACACCTACCCCCCCGCCTGCTTAGGCACTTTGGAGCCTGGGTGCTCCAACTTTGACTCATGTCATTTTAAAACGTCCAGCTTTCACATGCGGCTTTGACGCCCATTCCAAAACATGCCCCCTGCGTGTAGAGGAGGCATGCATTGAAAATGGCTGCAAAACCTGGGTTAGCTGCAGCTTAAATCAGGGCCGCCACAAGTGCTTAGCTCACTGTAGCCATTGTCTCTGCTCTCGCTGTTGATTTTGCCGCAGGGGACTTCGTCATAAAGTTTAATGCATTTTTCGTGGTAGCTGGTGTCTATGTATTTCTTCTGCTTGTCGCACCGCTCTATGGCGTCTTCAATCTCCCTGACGTTGCATGTACTCGCTACATTTTGCTGTACACATTCTTTCTCTGAGAAATTCTTGTCTATTGTACACTCGCCGATACGCTTACACGCCCGCTCTACACCGTCTTCACACACCTTCTGTACATTATTGTCGTCGCCACAAGCCACCAAACCCAACACCATCCCGGTAACCAGAGCACCCAACACCACTTTTCTTGTTCTCATCTCTTTTCCTTCCCAAAGTTAAAATATACCTCCCAACACAGCTCTGTCGGCTTTGTCCTGTGTGTGTCGAAAAGGGAAGTCCATCGGTGCCGTTCCTCTTCCTTCCACCTTCACCTTCACACGCATAACAACACCCGATGCTAACCTTTATAAACTTTTTTGCCCAAAGAGTCAATACCCCTCGTCTTAGAAGTCCTACACCTACGAGACTCAGAGTAAACTTTCTGCAGCCCTAAGAAAAGACCTGGGAGCCCTCCCTTCATTTTAAAACAAAAGCTCTGAGAAAACAGAACCCTTCAACAAGGGGTTCTTGCGGGGGGACAAAGGATTAGAGGGGTGAAGCCCTCAGCTTTTGCAGCGGATGGAAAAGTCACAGAAAATGCCTATCTCATATTCCGCACAAGTGGCTTCTCTATAGCTCGTTTCGCAGTGCTCCAAAGCCGTCAAATCCACCTTTTTCCCATGCGACTTGCAGTCTTCTTCGGCTGTGCGAATTTCTGCCTCCGGACATTGTGTCTCCGTAGCCTGCACCATACACGCCTCCACATCCTCAAACTCGGAAGAGCTACACTCCACCGCTTTCTTGCACGCCGCCTTTAAGACGGCCTCGCAGGCCAGCTTCGTATTCTCTACACATGACATTCCCGCCAGGCTTGCCCCTAAGAGAATGCTGCCTAAAAAAATGGACCCTATGCTTTGCCGCATCCACAACGACTAACAAGCCTTGGCCGGGTTTTCAGGGTTTCTCCATGCGCTCAAGAGGGGGTAGTTCCGTTTTAAGGGGGGGGGTACTTCCGCTTTAAGGGGGCATACTCCCGTTTTAGGGGGGTAAGTTTCCACTTTAGGGGGGTAAGCTCCCGCCTTAGGGTAGGCTCCCACTTTAATGGGAATAGACTCCTCAGCCCAGAGAGGGGTATATCAGTAAACACTTATTTATACAGGTGTATTTCCTGAAAATACTTTTGGGTTGACGGTTAAACAAATGATTGATACAAATGTCTTAAACAGATGACTAAGCCTCCTAAACCTGCCCTTACTTCCTCTACGGAAGAAAAAATCATCGCCGCGGCCATGGAAGTCTTCATTGCGTGCGGCTACCACGGCGCACGCATGCGCGAAATTGCGCAGAAGGCCAACAGCAACCTCGCCCTGCTCAACTATTATTTCCGCTCCAAGGAAAACCTCTTCAAAACCGTTTGCTCCAAATCCATCGACAAACTCTATGCGCGCCTCTTCGTCTCCTTCACGACGCACGCCACCCTCGAAGAAAGCATCCGCTCGCTCGTCGGCGTCTATATGGACACCCTCCTGGAAACCGAGGGTTTGCCCCTTTTTATGCTGAATGTCCTGGCGCAACACCCGGGGCTTTTGGCCGAAATACTCCAGGAGAAAAATTTCGTTCAGGGTTTGTTTCCCCATTTTTTTCAGCAGGTTGAAACCGAAATCGCCGCCGGGCGCATCCGAAACATTCAACCCAGAGAGTTGCTGCTCAACTGCCTGGCTTTGTGCGTCTTTCCGTTTATTGCCGCCCCCATGTTCAAAGCCATATTCCGTGTGCAACACGCTGAATTTCGAGAGCTGATGGCTCAACGCAAGACGCAGGTTGCAGAGTTTATTCTGGGGGCCATCTGCATCCCCAAAGCCCCTTCCCCCCTTTGTTATGCCCCCTATCCCCTCCTTATTCCTGCTTTTCCGCATATGCGGCCCAAAGACAAACCATGAGTGCTCTATTCTTTGTTTCCATGCTAGCCGGCCATGTTGTTTTGGGCAGCGTTGTTTTGGGCAGCACTTTCGCTGAAGAAAACCCTCTGGAGTTGACTTTGGAGTTTTGTCAGCAATCGGCAGAGCAAAATTCCAAAGTCTTGCTGCAAAAACAAAGCCTGAATGAAGCCAACCAAGCGCAACTTGCTTCTATAAACACACGCTATTTCCCTCAGCTTGAGTTTCAGGCGCAGGCTTCGTGGCAGTCTGAAGTCACTTCCCTCCCCTCCTTCCCTGGGCTCCAAGTCTCCCCGCTCTCCAAGGACCAATATAGGTTTTCAATCGAATTTCAGCAACTTATATATGACGGTAGCCGGTTGTCCGCGCAGAAAAAACTTCAAAGCGCCACGCATGAAATGGAATTGAAGCAAGCAGACATGGCTTTGTTTCAACTCAAAACACAGGTGCTTCAAATTTTCCTGGAAATATTGTTTCTTGAAGAGCAGCAAAACATTCTCAAAACACTCAAAGCAGACCTCATTCTTCAACAAAAAACATTGCAAGCCGGACTTGCAAGCGGAATCGCTTTGAAAAACCATGTGGACATGTTGGATGCTGAAATTCTGAAAACAGAACAAGGCATTTTTGAAACTTGGGCCAACAAAATGGCCGCTATAAAAATTTTGTCTGAAATAACAGGCAAAGAAATTTCACCCCAAGCGGTGTTTGTCATTCCAGAGCGAAAGGAGCCGTCTCTGGACACCCAAGCCACACTCAACCGACCGGAAATTCAGCTTTTTCAAGCCCAACTTGCGCAAGGGGAGGCTCAAAAAAACCAAATTTTCTCCAAAGCGCTGCCTCAACTGAGCCTCTATGCAAGCCTCGCTTATGGTCGGCCTGGGTTTGATTTTCTCAAAAGCAAATTCGACTTTTTTGGTATTGTTGCCGTCAGGCTTCAGGTGCCGCTCACGGAGTGGTGGGCCATGTCTCAACAGAAAGATGCCATTTCTCAAAGACAAAAAGCCATTCAAGCACAAAAGGCGGATTTTGAATCCATTCAACACAGGGAATTGATTCGCCTCAAAGAAGCACAAGAAAAATATGAAGCCTTGGTTTCAACGGACGATGCCATCATTCAAAAACGCAAAAGCATTGCGCAACGCACAGCACAGGCGTTGTCCAACGGCATTGTTACACCCAATGACTATATTTCTGACATTAACGCTGAAAAACAAGCCATGCTGGACCAACAACGGCACAAATTGCTGCGCCTTCAAGCCATTTTGACTTTTGAACACATTCTGGGCGGTGACTGAAATGACCCCACTAAAATCTCTCATGCTTTGGTTTTCTTGCCTGCTCGCACTCATCGCCTGCAAAAACAACGCAAACCCTTCGGATGCCTATGGCAACTTTGAGGCTGTTGAAACCCTGGTTTCTGCAGAATCCAACGGAAAACTTTTGACGCTGTCTCTCGAAGAGGGCAGCCAGCTGGAAGCCGGTGTTTTGGTTGGAGAAATTGACCCTGTCCCTCTGAGGCTTCAAAAAGAGGTTTTGGAAAAATCCATTGAAGCCCTCATGGTCGGCAGGCCTGACATTCCGGTTCAGCTGGCCAGTTTGGAGCAACAACTGGCCACGGCCAAAAAGGAGGAGCGTCGCATCCAGCAACTGTTTCAAGCAGAAGCTGCCACTTCCAAACAGATGGATGACATGAGCTCTCAACGTCAAGTCCTTGAGCGCCAAATCAGCGCACTCAAGTCGAGCCTCAGCATACAAACACGCTCCATTCTTTCTCAAACAGAAACCCTTCGGGCTCAAATTCTTCAAATAGAAAACAGTCTTGAAAAATGCAAAATCATCAACCCCATTTCAGGAACCGTCCTAACCAAATATGTGGAGCCCAATGAGTTGGTGGCGATTGGAAAACCCATCTATAAAATTGCCGACTTGACAAAAATGACGTTGAGAGCCTTCGTCTCTGGCAATCAACTTTCGCAAATAAAAATCGGCCAAAAGGTGTCTGTGTTGATTGACGGGCCTGACAACTCATATAAAACCTATGATGGCGTCATTTCCTGGGTTTCCGACAAAGCAGAATTTGCACCCAAAATTGTTCAAACCAAAGAAGTGCGCGTCAATCTTGTCTATGCCATCAAAGTCCAGGCGCCCAATGACGGCGCCATTAAAATCGGCATGCCCGGCGAAGTGGTTTTTGTTCCTCCCTCCCAACCCTAGAGGCCCTTCAACTTGGTTCAAATCGAAAATCTCAGCAGGCATTTTGGGAGCGTTCAGGCGCTCGACAACGTCCATCTGCACATAGAGAAAAACCAATTGTTCGGCCTCATTGGTCCCGACGGCGCCGGAAAATCCACCTTGTTTGACATTCTTGCAACTTTGAGGCTTCCTTCTTCGGGCACAGCCAGAGTGCATGGGTTTGACGTCCAAACCAAAGCCAACCAAATCCGAAAGCGGATTGGTTTTATGCCGGGGCAGTTTTCACTCTATCAAGACTTGTCCGTGCTGGAAAACATTCGGTTTTTTGCCAATGTCTATGGTGTTGCCTTTGAGGAATCCTCACCGCTCATTCGGGACATATGGCAACAAATTGCGCCTTTCAAACATCGCCCCGCAGGAAAACTTTCGGGGGGAATGAAACAAAAACTCGCTCTTTGTTGTGCGTTGGTCCACAAACCCACCGTTTTGCTTCTCGATGAGCCCACCACAGGTGTGGACCCTGTCTCACGAAAAGAATTTTGGGAAATGCTTCAAACGCTCAAGTCGCAAAACATTACGACGTTGGTTTCAACGCCTTATATGGATGAGGCCAACCTTTGTGAATGCATTGCTCTTATCCAAAATGGAAAAATCCTCGCCATCAACTCGCCGGCTGCCATTGTTGCACAGTTTGAATTTAATTTGTTTGGCGTCCAATCCGCCCATTCGAATGCACTCATCAACCCCCTCCGACAGTTTGAAAAAACACAACATTGTTTTGCTTTTGGGAAAATGCTGCACCTCACCCTGAAGGACGCTTGCGCAACCGAAAAAGACATTGTCGAATTCTTAGAAAAACAGGGACACAAAAATGTGGATGTTTGGCCGATGAAACCAGGAATTGAAGATTGTTTTATTGAATTGATGCAGTCATGAGCACTCCGAGCATTCAAGCCCACCAACTGGTCAAAAAATTTGGGGATTTCACGGCTGTGAAAGACTTGAGCCTTGAAGTTAGCCCAGGTGAAATATTTGGGTTTTTGGGGGCCAACGGCGCCGGAAAAACAACGGCGATGCGCATGCTTTGCGGTTTGTTGAAACCCAGCTTCGGCCATGCAAGGGTTGCAGGCTTTGACGTGGCCACACAAACCGAGCACGTCAAAAAAAACATTGGCTATATGAGTCAAAAGTTTTCTATTTATGACGACTTGACGCTCAAAGAAAACATTCAACTGTTTTCCAGCATCTATGGGCTCAGCTCCCTGCAAACCCAGGAGCGCATGAAGCAACTTGCCGTCCAATTCGGGCTGGAAGACAAACTCAAAAGCCTTGTTTCCACTTTGCCTTTGGGTTGGAAACAAAAACTTGCTTTTTCAATTGCCGTCATCCACCAACCGCGCATTGTGTTTTTGGATGAGCCCACCAGCGGTGTGGACCCCATTACGCGCAGGCAGTTTTGGGAAATGATTTTTGAAACGGCCAACGCCGGAACCACCGTCTTTGTCACCACACACTATATGGATGAGGCTGAATATTGTGACAGGGTTTCCATTATGGTGGAGGGCCAAATTCAAGTTTTGGACACGCCTCAAAAAATTAGAGAACAATTTTCTGCACAAACCATGGACGATGTTTTTTCATTGTTGGCCCGGAAAAAGGAAACCCCAACCTAAGCCAAGCCTATGAGCGCACTTGCTGCTTTTGTCAAAAAAGAATTTCTGCACATTTTTCGCGACAAGCGGACTTTGTTGATTATTTTTTGCATGCCCATTGCGTTGGTGATGATTTTTGGCGTTGTTATTTCCACGGAAATTTATGATGCAAAAATAGCCATTGTGAATGCTTCTTCTGAAATTCATTCTCAAAAACTCATTGAAAAAATAAATTCCTCCAACTATTTCAAAACCGTTTCATACCTTCGTTCCAGTTTGGGACTTGAGGAAGTTTTTCGCGCGCAAAACATCAAACTTGCCATTCTCATTCCTCAAAACTTCGACAAAGACTTTGGAAATGGCCCCCCGCCTACCCTTCAACTCATTGCCGATGCTTCGGACTTGAATGTGGCCACCACCCTCATTGGAAATGCAAGCAACATCATTCAAGCCTTTGCTCAAGAAAATGCACCGCCTTCAGGCGCTGTTCTGCCGTTTCAAATCACCACGAGAATGTATTATAATCCGGAACAGAGAGATGTGTTTATGTTTATTCCCGGCATCCTCGCTCTGGTGTTGATGATTGTGTCGGCGATGATGACATCTATTACGCTGGTGCGGGAAAAGGAATTCGGCACATGGCGCGTGCTCTCTTCAACACCGCTTCCCTCCGTTATTATTATTGTGGGCAAATTAATTCCTTATTTTTTGCTGTCGTCCATTAATGCTTGTCTCATTTTGGGTTTGGCAGTTTTTGTCTTTGGAATGCCCATCCACGGAAACCCCGTGGAGCTTTTCCTGGTGTGTTTGTTGTTTATATTCACATCCCTCTCGTTGGGAATTTTTATTTCTTCCATTGCCAACACACAACAGGCGGCCATTTTGGCTTCCATGGTGGGCTTGTTTTTGCCGACGACATTTCTTTCGGGGTTTATATTTCCCATTGAAAATATGCCGGTTTGGCTCCAGCCCGTCGCCCAAATCGTTCCGGCCAAATGGTTTATTGAAGCCATTAAACGAATCATGCTGAAAGGGGCCGGCCTTGGGCAGGTTTTGACGCAAATATATGTTTTGGCAGGAATGGCAACCGTGTTGCTGGCCATCAGCATTCGTCGTTCACGAAAGCAGGCGACTTAGCTATGAGAATTGTCCTGGCGCTTCTCAAAAAGGAATTCCTTCAAATAAAGCGCAACACTTTTATTCTCAGGTTGCTCATTCTTGTGCCCATCCTCCAGTTGTGCATCCTTTCCCAGGCCATCAATTTTGAGATGAAAAACTTAAATCTCATCGTTGTGGACTTGGACAAATCCCCCAGCTCAGAGCTTCTGTCCAAAAAATTTCAGGCCTCCCGTTATTTTATTCTCAGGGAAATAACCCATTCACAGACACCCGCTCTGCAAGAAATGGAAGACAACAAAGTAGATTTGGTTATTGTTATTCCAACACATTTTGAGAAAGAGCTTCGGGGGGGCCAGTCTCCTGTGGTTTCGTTTGTCGCAGACGCCGTCAACGGCATGAAAGCCGGCCTTGCCGCCAACTATGCGGCCAATATTTTTATGGAGGCGGCCGGGGAATTGGCCCAACAGTTGCGCCTGCCCATAACGGCTAAAAGCTTTAATATTCAAACCACTTATTCCATGTGGTATAACCCTATTTTGGAATATAAAACCCTCATCCTCCCCGGACTTTTGGCGGTCCTTGTCACCTTGGTGTCGGGTTTGTTGGCGGCCCTCAATATTGTACGTGAAAAAGAAATGGGCACCATGGAGCAGATGAATGTTTCGCCCATCGCCAAATGGCAATTTATTGTCGCAAAACTTCTGCCGTTTTGGCTTATTGGCCTTTTTGAAATAACGCTGGGACTTTTGGTTATACGTTGGGTGTTTCAAATTCCTTTGGTCGGCAATTTGGCTTTGCTTTATGCCTTTTGCGGAATTTATATGGTGCTTATTTTGACGCTGGGGCTGCTTATTTCCAATGCCTCACGCACCCAGGCTCAGGCCATGTTTTTGACGGTTTTCTTTTTTATGGTGTTTATTCTTACCAGCGGTGTTTTTACGCCTGTGGAAAGCATGCCCAGTTGGGCCCAAACCCTTAACAAAGCCAACCCCATTGCCTATTTCGTCGACGTCTGCCGGCGTATTCTCCTCAAAGGGGCCACCTTTGAGCATTTGAAAACCTCTTTCCTCTCCATGGCTTCCTTCGCCACCCTCTCCCTGGGTTTGGCCATTTGGCGTTATAAAAAAACCCACGTCGACAGCTAGGGGGGTTTTAGCTTAACCCCCTCGCCCCCTGTCCAAGGGGGTAGCTACACGCGCTTTAACTTAGAGACGGTTTAACCCCTGGCCCATAGACTTAAGGGGGTAGAGGCCAAGGGCAGCTCTAGAGGCCTCCCGGGGCCCCGAGGGGGGGTCAGTCCTTATCGTCCTTATCGTCGTCGTCAAGGAAACGGCTGTCCGAGGGGACGCGAAGGTCCCTTTCTATCTTTTGCAGCTCCCTGTCCATTCGGTCCAGAGGGACTTTGTTGAGCATGACAGCGATGAAAGTGAAATAAAAGATGGCCATGAGGACTTGCATGCCCAAGGCGACGAAGCTGAGGATGACGCCGATTTTCGCGCGGCCTCGCGCCACGGGGTTTTGGGCGCGCTTCATGGCAGGCCAGCCTATAATGAGTGCGGGGATGGCCGAAAGGCAGCCGCACAGGAAGGAAGCGATGCCCAAACCGAGCGCCCAGTTGGCTTTGTCGAATTCGGCTTGGGTTTCAGGGTACATACCAGGGGGCATACCCGGGGGGACGGCGGAGGAAGGGGGGGAGGTAGGAATGTTCGAGTCCATAGGAGAATAGAAGGCTAAAGGCGTAGGGGTTAGGGGCAGTCCGTACCCCACCGCTATACCCATTTGGCCCCCCTGCCGCAACCCTGAAACATAGCCCCCCATTTTACTTCCCCCCCCCAATGTCCTAGAAGAGGCCCCGTGAGCATTCCCCATTGGAAACCAGCAGACCCACGTCTGCACGAGACTTTGCAAAAGGAGCAGCAGCACAAAAGCGCGCAGCCGCTGGAGGCCCTGTGCCGCGGCGCTACCGTTGTGCTGGTAGGCCAGCGGGCCGCGGGCAAAAGCACCCTCCTGCCCTATGCCGCCCGGCTTTTGGGCCGCCAAGCCCCCCCCGTGGACTTGGACGCCGAAATAGAGCGCCGGGCGGGCTGCTCCATTCGCCACTTGGTAGAGCGCCACGGCCTGGCCCGTTTGCGCGAGTTGGAGCGGGCCGCTTTTTCAGACTTGCCCTTGGCCAGTGTGGTGGCGGTAGGGGGGGGGTTTTGGTCCACCTGGCCCCAGCTGCTCCACGGCTGCACCGTGGTAGAAGTCCCCGTCAGCTTCGAAACCTATAGAGAGCGCCTGCTGGCAGATACCCAGCGCCCCCGCCTCCGCCCCACCCTTAGCCTGGAAGAAGAGTTGCGCCAAACCTATGCGGAGCGCCAAGCCCTGCACGAAAAACTGCCCAAGCTGAGTTGGGTGGAATTTTGCCTGCGGGCCGAGGCGGGCCTGCGCCCCTGGCGCGTGGCCACCCTGCCGCCCGGCACGGCTGAGCCTTTGGCTTTTGCCGTCATGGCCAAAGCCATGGGCGCGGACACTTTGGAATTGCGCACGGACTTGCACGGCCCCGGCCTGGACGTGGCCGTGCTGGCCCAAGTGTTGCCCCTGCTGATGGCCCGGCGCGGGCAGGCCGTGCCGGACACATGGAAACCTCATGCCCACTGGGTGGACGTGGAGCTTTTTGACTTCGGCAAGGAGGAAGCCAACCTCGTCTCCCTGCATGCCACTGCCCCCATGCCGCCCGAAGCGGCGGCCAAACTCTGGGAGCCTTTGCCCGCGGGCCTTTTGTGCAAACACGTGGAGCCCCTGGGTACGCCGGGGGAGGGCGGGCACCTTCTGCAGACGCAGCGTCTGCTGAAGGCTTTGCGCGGCGAGGAGTTGACCACCACGCTGGCCATGGGGGACATGGCCCTGCCCTTCCGTTGCCTGCTGGCCCAAAACAACACGCTGGACTATGTGGCCCTCCCCGGCGAGTGGCGCGCCGCGCCGGGCCAACGCCTGCTGGCCGACGCCGTGCGTGAAGCGCGCCGCCCGCGCCAAAAGCGGCGCATGGGCATTTTGGGCGCCAACATTGCGCATGCGCGCTCCCCCCAAATACACCCCCAGCCCTTTGACAGAATTGACTTGCCCGAGGGGGCCGACGTGGCCGCCCTCACCGAGGCGCTGCACCCTTTTTATAGCGGCTTTGCGGTGACCAGCCCCTTCAAACGCGCCTTGGCCGAGGGCAGCCGCTGGCCGGCCGTCAACACCCTGGTGCGTACCCCCCAAGGTTGGCACAAGGACAACACGGACACCGCAGGCGCCAGGGCCGTATTGGAAGCCCTGGGGGCCCAGGAGGTGGTGGTGTTGGGGAAGGGGGGAGTGGCCATCGCCCTGGAGGAGGCCGCTCGACAACTGGGAGTGGCGTTGCGTTTTGTTTGCGCGAAGGAGGCCCAGGGCCGCTGCCTGGAGGGCGCTGTCCTGTGGACGTGGCCCACGCACTTGGAAGCGCCGCCGGGCCTGCGCCTCGACGGCGCGCGCGTGGCCCTCATCGCCTATGGAAAACCCGCGTGGAAGTTGGCGCAAAAAATAGCCGGGCTGGGCGGAAAGCCTTGCATGTTGGGCGCGACGTGGTTTGTTGCGCAAGCAAGAGAGCAACGTCGCCTCTGGGAGCGTGCAGAATGAACAGCTTTGGACGCCTGTTCCGTTTGACAACTTTTGGCGAAAGCCACGGCCCCGCCCTCGGCGCCGTCGTGGACGGCTGCCCCGCCGGCATTCCGCTGGGCGAGGCGGACATACAACGCGCCCTCGACAGGCGCAGGCCGGGCCAGTCCGCGCTCACCACCGCACGCGCAGAGGCCGACAAGGTGGAGTTGCTTTCCGGCCTCTATGAGGGCAAAACCCTCGGCACCCCCATTGCGGCCCTCGTGCGCAATACCAACCAGCGCTCCGCGGACTATGCGGCTTTTGGCGAGAAGGACAGGCCCGGACATGCCGACGCCACCTGGCGCGCCCGCTTTCAACACCAGGACAGGCGCGGCGGCGGGCGTACCAGTGGGCGCGAAACCCTGAGCCGCGTTATAGGCGGCGCCATTGCTGAGGCCTTTTTGGCCAAGCAGCACCCAGGGCTGCATACTGTGGCTTGGGTGAGCCAAATAGGCCCCCTCAAGGCCCCTACCCCCCTGGCCCCCCCTACCCGTGAAGAAGTGGATGCCCACCCTACGCGTTGCCCCTTCCCCCAGGAGGCCGGGGAAATGGCCGCCCTCATCCTTTCTGCCAAGGAGAATTTTGACAGCCTGGGCGGCAGCGTGGACGTGTGTACGCAGGGCATGCCCATAGGCTTGGGGGAGCCCGTGTTCGGCAAACTCAAAGCGAGGTTGGCCGACGCGCTGGCAGGCATAGGGGCCGTCAGCGGGGTGTGTTGGGGGGGCGGGGATATTCTCGGCGACATTGCCCTCCCGGGCAAACGCTTCCACGAGGGCAATGTGCAGGCCCCTTCCGCACGTTATGGCGGCATACAGGGGGGGCTTTCCAATGGGGAGGCTTTGCATGTGCGCGTTTATTTTAAGCCCACGGCGACGCTGGGGGACATGGCCAAGGCAGGGCGACACGACGCCTGTATTTTGCCCAGAGCGGTGCCGGTGGTGGAGGCCATGGTTGCCTTGGTGCTGGCCGACTTGAGTTTGCAAACCCTCGCCTTCCCCCACGGCCTATGACTGCTCCCGGAAACCACCTGCCCAATACCGACTTTTGGGGCTCCCCTGAAACCCTCCTGGCCCACCTTCCCCGGCCCTGGGCTGTGGTGGCCGACCAGCGCGTTTTGCGTTTGCACCCCAAGCTGCGTCCCCTCCTGGCGCAGGCCGCGCTGCCGCCCGTTGAAATACGCGCCGGGGAGGCGGCCAAGTCCGTGGCCTGTTTTGAGCGCCTGGCCAAGCAACTGCAAGGCCTGCCGCGCGGGGCCACGCTTTTGGCCCTAGGCGGCGGCACGGTGGGCGACGTGTGCACCGTGCTGGCGCATACCCTCAAGCGCGGCATGCGCCTGTGGCACTGGCCCACCACGCTGCTTGCCGCCACGGACAGCAGCGTGGGCGGCAAAGGGGCCCTCAACCTCGGCGGGGTGAAGAATGCGCTGGGGGCCTTCCACTACCCGCAGGGGGGGCTTTTGTGCATGGAGTTGTTTGGGACGCTGACGGCCGCGCAAAAACAGGAGGGCTGGTGTGAGGCGTGGAAAATGGCGACGTGTTTGAGTCGCCCCCTTTTTGAGGCTTGGGCAAGGGGGCTGCCCGAGGAGGGGGAGTTTATTTGTCAGGCGAGGCAGATGAAGGCGCAGGTTTGCGAGGAAGACCCCTATGAGTTGAGCGGCCGCCGCGCCGTGCTGAATTTCGGGCACAGTTTTGGACACGTCATAGAAAGCCTTTCCGGCTACCGTATACGCCATGGCCAGGCGGTGGGCATGGGCCTGTGGTGCGCCCTGGACGTAGGCCGCAGCCGGGGCATAACCCCCCCCTCCCTGGCCCAGGAGGTGGAGGAAGTATGGACGCGGGCGCAATTGCCCAGCCGTGAGGCTTTGGCGCGGGCCCTGGCGGGCGCTGAGGACAGCGCCGTTTTGCGGCTGCTTTTGGCCGACAAGAAAAACCAAAGCGCCCAAACCCTGCGCATGGTGTTGCTCAAAGCCTTGGGTGAGGTGGAATTATGCGAGGTGGCCTTCGAGGAATGGAGGCCCTTGGCCCAATGTTGGCGAAAAGGAGAAAAACCGTGAAAGCCCTCCGCATAAGACGCGAAGCCTGGAAGTCCTGCACGCTTTGCCCGCCGCTTTCCAAGTCCGACGCGCAGCGCGCCATGGTGGTTGCGGACATATGGGGCCTGCCCTCCCCCGTCCCCCCCCTGGGCGCCGAAGGCCATGAGGACTTGCCGCGCGACGTACAGGTAATGGCCAAAGGCCTCCAAGCCCTGGCTGGCCCCGGCCCCCGCTTGTGCATAGACTGCAAGGACGGCGGGGCTCCCTTTCGTTTTTTGTTGACGCAAGCTGCCCTGCGCCCTGACGCAGAGGTGGAATTTGTGGGCTCCACGCGCCTGGGGGAGCGCCCGCACGAGGCTTTGCTGAGTGCTTTGGAGCAAACGCTGGGCCCCCTGGGGCTGCGCATAGAGCGCGGCAACCCCTGGCCCCTGCGCCTCCACACCCCCCAACTTTTACCCAAGGCCCTGCACATGGAGGTGGAGGCCCAGGCCAGCAGCCAGTTTGCTTCCAGTTTGCTGTTGGGGGCGGCGCGGGTGGCGCGGGCTTCCTGCCAACCTTCCTCGGTGTTTTTGCGCGGCCCGCTGGCGAGTCCCGGCTATTGGGACATGACGCGCAAATGGCTGGAGTGCTCCGGCTTTTCCGTATGGGAAGAAAACCGCCGCACCTGGGTAACCACCAAGGCCATGCCGCAGCAGTTGCCGCCCATTCCGGGGGACTGGTCCTCATTGGGTTATTTGCTGCTTTTGGGTTGGGCCAGCAACAACCCTGTGGCGGGCGTGAGTTTGGGCCAAGGCCACCCGGACGAAGCCCTCTGGTGGCATTTGCAAAACCTCGGGCTTGAAACGGTATGCAAGCACAACCTCGCCCACGTCAGCGGCCAAGCCCAAGGGGGCCTCAAGGTGTCCGCCCTGGAGTGCCCGGACGCGGTATTGGGGCTGGTGGCTTTGGCCTGCATGTTGAAGGCGCCCTCCCGTTTTGAGGACATTGCGGTATTGCGCCTCAAGGAGTCCGACAGGGTGGAAGCGGCCAAAGCCATGGCCACGGCCTTTGGGGCGGTTTTTAGGTTGGAGGGGGACAGTTTTGTGGTGGAGCCGGGGCCTTTGCCCAAAAGTTTTGAGTTGGACTCCAGGGAGGACCACCGCATGGCCATGTCCGCGGCCACCTTGGCGGCCATGTCGGGCGTGCCTCTCCAACTTTGGGGGCCTGAGTGCGTGGAAAAGAGTTTTCCTGCATTTTGGAAGCAGTTGCAGAATGTAGGGGTGGGGCTTTTTGCCCTCCGGGCGGGGTGAATTTCTCACCATGAGCGTTGTTTTTTGGGCCTGCGGCCCGGGCGTTTCTTTTCTCACTTTGAGCGTTATTTATTAGGCCCTAGCGGGCCCGCCTTCTTCCCTCACTTTGTGCGTCAGTTTTCGCCTGACGGCGAGTCACTTTTTTGTGTGACAAAAAAGTAACCAAAAAAACACCCTCCGGGGCTCTGCGAGGCCCCCTATCGGGGTTGGGGCATTGCAGTTAGCCCCCCCTTCACTCTCCCCTAAAATAA